>ERZ507086.337-NODE-337-length-27416-cov-9.760279_pt1 | contig 27416 bp, 18 predicted proteins | sample MGYA00512292_ERZ507086 | MGnify/ENA metagenome assembly ERZ507086
TTTGAATTTTTTCAATTCCTCTTCGTAATTAATCATTCTTTTCTCTCCTATGCTTCTGGATTCTTCTGAAGGTACTCCTTGATCTCACCTACCAGATAAAGAGATCCAACGCAGAATAACATTCCATCGCCCTTTAAAGACAACGCTTTTTCAAATGCCTCTCCTACATTTGCCTCGGCGATCACCTGTTCACATCCGTCTTCCTTGAAAAACTCTGCCAGTTCCGTAGCCGGTACAACTCTGCTGCCGCCAACTTCTGTGGCAACTACTGCTCTCGGACGGATCTTTTCGCTGACTGTACGGATCATTTTTTCATAATCCTTATCAGCCACTGCCGAAAATAACAGCGTGATCGGATGTTCTTTTCCAAAATGACACGCCGTCTCCACAAACCGCGCCACACCATCTGCATTGTGTGCCCCGTCTACGATCACATCCGGTAAAACAGTCTCCATACGACCTTCCCAGTGCGTATTTTTCAATCCCTCGATCAGCTTTTCCAACGGAATCTTATGCACATCCCGCAGCTGTTCCATCGTGAAAAACGCCAGCGATGCATTCATCATCTGGTACGGTGCAATATATGGAATCGACAGTTGAACAGTATTATAATACTTACAATGAAAGGAAAAATCAATGCCCTCTCTTGTATTTTTCTGCATTTCATACATGTCCTCGGTCAGTGCAAATGCCGGGGAACCCAGTTCGTTGGCACGTTTTTCAATCACTTCGGAAGCCTCCGGCTGATGTCCGTCATAGATCACCGGAACCTGTGGTTTGATGATTCCTGCCTTTTCACCGGCAATTTTTCCGATGGTGTCTCCCAGATATTCCACATGATCCAGACTGATAGAAGTAATGATGCATGCCAGCGGATGATCTACAGTGTTGGTCGCATCCAGTCTTCCACCAAGGCCGGTCTCCAGAACCACATAATCCACATCTGCTTCTTTAAAAACAACCATTCCCATCAGAAACAGTGTCTCAAAATAGCTCGGGTGATCCAGTCCGTCTTCCTGTGCCTTTTTAATAATCTTCTGTACTTCTTCAAAAGCTTTTACAAACCGTTCATCGGAAATCATCTCTCCGTTGATCTTAAAACGTTCATTGATCTTTACCAGATGTGGCGAAGTAAATAAACCAACTTTGTAACCTCCTGCCCGGAGCATGGAATCCAGATATGCACAGACGCTTCCTTTTCCATTGGTTCCCGCCACATGGATCACCTGCATCTGATTCTGGGGATCGCCCAGACACTTCAGCAGTGCCTTCGTGTGATCCAGCGGATTTTTCGATGTAAACTTCGGTATCTCTTCAATATAATCTACGATTTCTCTATAATTCAAAATTACCACCACTTTATCTAATGTATTTGTCCGGTTTCCCGGTACTTTCCATTATATAATAGTGGTGGTAATAATCAAGTAAATTATGTCGCAACTTTTGACTTTTTCCAGTTTCCGTAATACCGGAAACCGGTTTTTTCTCAGGATTCCGGTGTGGACGCAGGTGCCGGTGTCAGAGACAGTTCCGGTGTTGTTTCCTCTGTTGGCGTTTCTTCCGCTGCCTGCCCGTCATCCTCTGTTTGCTCTGCATGCTGTTCCTTCAGCCGCTCAAGCATCGCTTTTGCTGATTTTTTTGCCTGATAGTTTTCCTGTGACATCAGTTCTCCATTATCCTCATTGTATGTAAGATAATCGGTTCGTGACAGCACTTTCTTTGTGGAACTGTTACTCTGTGTCGCAACTGACACCTGATCGCCATCTGCCAGTTCCACATTCTGCACCAGCAGCTGTGTCGGACTGATGTACTGTGTTTCCTGCAGTTCTTTGTTAATCTCCAGTCTGCTCGCTGCCGTAAAATTGGTTCCATAGACATAATAGCTTCCATTTCCGATGGACTCCAGCCGTTCCAGTGTTGCAGGATAGATCCCAAGCTGCATCTTTGTTGCCTCAAACGGATTCTCACCACCGTAAACATACTGTTTTCCATACAGGATATCATACTGCAATGCCTGCAGATCCAGCTGATAATTCCTGCTTCCTTTTCTGGTCTGATGATAGTTAAAGACCGTTCCCTCATGAATTCCCAGACGATTAAACACTTCCGCTGCCATCTGGTAAGCGGCAATGTTTTTGTCTTTTTTCTTCATGTCGAAGTTGCTCCACATCACATATTTTGTCTGGAACAGATAACGGTTTTTCATGTCCTCCACTTTCAGATCCATGGTCGGCAGATGATCTCCATACATAACGAGAACCACCCGCTCATCCAATTCAGAGAGACGATCCGTCAGTTCTTTGACAAACTGATCCATCTCGTGAAGCTGATTTACATAATATTCCCATGCATTATTTTTCTCTTCAGATTCCGCTCCCGTTACTTTGATCTCCGGATCAGAAAGTACCGGTTCGGTTGGATAATCTCCATGTCCCTGTACCGAGATCGTATATACATAATCCGGACCTTCTGTGGATTCCATGGCCTTAAAAATTTCATCAGTCAGAATATGATCTTTCACCCATCCCATCGGTGTGGTATCACTGATGTCCGGCATATATTCCTCAGAAGTAAAGGTGTCAAATCCAAGTCTGGAAAATACGGTTCGTCTTCCGTAGAAATTCGCTTCATTGTTATGGATCGCATGAGTACTGTAACCGAGCTTCTTAAGATCATAGGCTGCGCTCTCGCAGGTCGTCTCTTTCAGAATCGTCTTATACGGATACTCTCCCGCCCCAAAATAATGAAGACTCATACCGGTGATAGATTCAAACTCCGTATTCGCGGTTCCCGCACCTACTGCCGGCACTTTGTAGTAGCCGGAAGAATATTCCTCACTTAACTTTCGGAAGTTCGGGATCGGATCCTCGGAAAAAGAAAGAAAATTCACTTCGGTCGGATCGATAAATGTTTCCAGCTGTAAAAACAGGATGTTGACATCCGTATTCTTTTTCTTGGTTTCCTTGATCTCACCTTCACTGTTCACGATATCTTCCATCAATGCTTTAGAATATCCGTTCGGCTCATTGATTCCGGTATCGAAAATTGTAACTGCCAGACAGTATGGATAACCGTAATCCTGATATGCATACGCAATATTTCCAAAATACGTGGATAACAGACGATTATCAATCGCCAGCTTACTTGTCAACGCAAAAGCTGCCACACCAGCAACAATCAGCGGAATATTCAGCCAGTAGCGCATCTTTCCCTGAAATTTCCAGCCTTTTCGGAACATCCAGATGAAAAATAACAGCAGGACACCAAGCCCGACCAGTACGGCAACCACCAGTCCCGGGGACAGATACTTGTTCAGAATACGCATTGCGTCATTAATCAGTTTCAGATCCGGTCCGGTAAATGGAGTTACACGGTTTAACAGTAAGAATCCGTTCACGCATCCCAGAATAAACCAGAAACATCCCACGATAGTTCTGGCAAGGATTCTGTGTCTAAACAGATATACCACAAGGCTTGTGGTAAAAATTAAAAATGCATTGTATAAAAAGATCAGAGGGCTTCCTGTCATATACTGCCAGGCTTCCCGCAGCGAATGACGGGAAAGCGCCTCGATTACCAGATACAGTACACAGCACCCCAGAAACTGCAGGGGTACAGACAACAAGTTACAGATCCGAATCACCTGATTGCGGGTAGGTTTTTTCAGATTGATTTTTTTCATGTTTTTTCTGCTCCTATCTGCTGCGTAAATACAGAAGCGTATCTGAAATCTCATCGTATTCAGATACGCCCCAAAAATCGGTTCGAAACACGCGCTACATGTTCCGAACCGATATCGCGGCAATCACCGGTGTCTCATGTAATTGCATGGACTTTGACTCGTTGCTCGCATAACTTACCGCAGCTGTGCCAGTCTTTCTTTTACCTGTTCCATCATCTGTGTGTATTTTTCCAGCTTTCCTTTTTCCTCATCAATCTTGGCCTGTGGGGCTTTGCTAATGAAACGTTCGTTACTCAGCATACCGTTGACACGGGCCAATTCTTTTTCCAGACGTCCTTCCTCTTTTTCCAGACGCTGGATCTCTTTTTCAATATCCACCAGTTCTGCAAACGGAATATAGATTACCGCCTGCGGAATTACTGCAGATACTGCATCGTCTGCGATACCGTTCTTATCAGACTGTACCAGGACTTCACTTGCGGATGCCAGTGTTGCAAAGAAGATTTTACCCTTTTCAAAGGTTTCTCTTACAGATGCATCTTCTGCCACTACATATACGGTAGCTTTTTTGCTCGGCGGAACATTCATCTCGGTACGTACGCCACGGATGCTTCTGACTGCCTCTTTAATCATCTCAACATCTTTTTCATCCTGTTTGAAATCCCACTCTTTTTTCCATTCCGGCCAGGAAGCGATCATAATGGATTCTTCTTCCGGATTCAGAGTACAGTAAATTTCTTCTGTGATAAACGGCATGTACGGATGCAGCAGTTTCAGTGCACCGCCAAGAACCGTTTTCAGTGTCCACAGTGCTGCTGCCTTTGTGGTATCCCCATCGTTATAAAGACGCGGTTTTACCATCTCGATGTACCAGTCACAGAATTCTTCCCAGATAAAGTCATATACTTTCTGTACCGCAATACCCAGTTCAAATTTTTCCATGTTATCGGTAACGTCTTTTGCCACATCATTGAACTTGCACAGAATCCACTTATCTGCAGCCGTCAGGTTTGCAAGATCCATAGAAGACGGAACTTCCGCTTTTTCGAGGTTCATCATGATAAAACGGGAAGCGTTCCATACTTTGTTTGCAAAGTTTCTGCTGGACTCTACACGCTCCCAGTAAAAACGCATATCGTTACCAGGTGCATTACCGGTCATTAATGTAAGACGCAGGGCATCCGCGCCGTACTTGTCGATGACTTCCAGCGGATCGATACCGTTACCCAGAGATTTACTCATCTTTCTTCCCTGTGAATCTCTTACCAGACCGTGGATCAGTACGTGATGGAAAGGTGCTTTCCCGGTCTGTTCCAGAGCGGAGAATACCATACGGATAACCCAGAAGAAAATGATATCGTATCCGGTTACCAGTACATCTGTCGGATAGAAATATTCCATCTCTTCGGTGTTGTCCGGCCAGCCCAGTGTGGAAAATGGCCACAATGCGGAGGAAAACCAGGTATCCAGAGTATCTTCATCCTGATGGAAATGATTTTTTCCACATTTCGGGCAGATCTTCGGCATCTCTTTTGCCACTACGGTCTCACCGCAGTCATCACAGTAATAAGCCGGGATTCTGTGTCCCCACCATAACTGACGGGAGATACACCAATCACGGATGTTTTCCAGCCAGTGCAGATAAGTCTTATCAAAACGTTCCGGAACAAACTGAAGATCGCCATCTTTCAAAGTTTCAATAGCTGCTTTTGCCATCTCGTCCATCTTTACAAACCACTGTGGTTTGATCATTGGCTCTACGGTTGTACCACAACGGTCATGGGTTCCTACACTGTGACTGTGGGGTACTACTTTTACCAACAGTCCCAGATCTTCCAGATCTTTCACCATAGCTTTTCTTGCTTCATAGCGATCCATGCCTGCATATTTTCCACCCAGATCGTTGATGGTTGCATCATCGTTCAGAATGTTGATTTCTTCCAGATTATGACGTTTTCCTACTTCAAAGTCATTCGGGTCATGTGCCGGTGTGATCTTTACACATCCGGTTCCGAACTCTTTGTCTACATACGCATCGGCGATCACCGGAATCTCACGGTCGGTCAGCGGCAGTTTCAGCATCTTTCCTACCAGATCTTTATATCTGTCATCTTCCGGGTTTACCGCTACTGCGGTATCTCCCAGAAGTGTCTCCGGACGGGTCGTTGCGATCTCTACGAATTTTCCTTCTTCTCCAACTACCGGGTAGTTAATGTGCCAGAAGAATCCGTCCTGATCCTCATGTTCTACCTCCGCGTCAGAGATAGAGGTCTGGCATACCGGACACCAGTTGATGATACGGGATCCTTTGTAGATATATCCTTTGTTGTACAGACGGATAAATACTTCCTGCACCGCTTTGGAACATCCTTCGTCCATCGTGAAACGCTCTCTTTCCCAGTCCGCAGATGCGCCCAGTTTTTTCAGCTGGTTAATAATCTTTCCGCCGTACTCTTCTTTCCATGCCCAGGCATGTTTTAAGAATTCTTCTCTTCCGATCTCGTTTTTGTCGATGCCCTGTTCTTTTAATTTGTTGATAACCTTAACCTCTGTAGCGATTGCCGCATGGTCGGTTCCCGGCTGCCACAGTGCTTCGTATCCCTGCATCCTCTTGAAACGGATCAGGATATCCTGCATAGTCTCATCCAGTGCATGGCCCATATGCAGCTGTCCTGTTACGTTTGGCGGCGGCATAACAATGGTAAATGGTTTCTTCGCTTTGTTTACTTTTGCATGAAAATAGCCGCTGTCCAGCCATTTCTGGTATAAACGGTCTTCGAGTCCTTTCGGATCGTAAGTCTTTGCCAGTTCTTTATTCATGGTTGTCTCCTTTGTCTTTTTGAAGATTAGAAACGCCCTCCACTCAGATGTTCTCATCTGTGTGAAGGGCGAATGTCTCGCGTTACCACCTTGCTTATATGAAACAACAAGCGTTCCATACATCTCATTATCCGATAACGGGGATCAGCCGTGAAAGCTTACTGATTTTCTGTCTGAAAGCGGTAACTGTTCAGCATCTTCACAGTTACAATCAAAAACGTTCAGTCTTCCGGTTCCAAAGCTACCTTCGATATTGTCTGCCGGGGATCTCTCACAGCCACGAAGTTCCCTCTCTTTACGGGGTACAATATCTACTCCTCTTTGTCACTACCTTTTTCTCTGTACCTCTTTCTGTTTTTGAAACAGTTTCGGCTGACATTACTATAGTAGGCTTTTTTTCTTTTGTCAAGGTTTTTGTTGATACCAGGATCAAAAGTTCGGAAATCTGACGCAAGCTTGCTTGCACGAAGATTTATGAACTTTTGATCCGCCAAAACATGAGTAAGTAGCCATTTTCCGAAGAAAAATGAGCGGAGTACGAATGTTTTTGAGGATTGCGGGAGTACAAAGTACGGAGCAATCCGGTATCAAAGAGGCAAAATACTTTTTGCCCCAACATCTTTTACCGAATATCGTAAACGCTTCGCAGTTTCAGACCGTCCGCAAGCTGCTCTTTTATCTGGTTCTCCCAGTCTGCAGGATCTTCCACTTTTCTTGATGCTTTGCCAAGAATCTTTACTCTCTTTTCTCCCGCACTCATATCAAAATAGTTGTCCGACAGGATCAGATCTTCGGACGCATTCAGGATCTCCACGCCTTTCGCGTAGGCTTTCGCGCTGACTACGATCTCGTCTCCCTCGATCCGATATGACAGCTGCGGATCCAGATAATGGAAGTACTTCGGATAGGAGAAGATCACGCTGCCCTCAGAGATGCAGATATCACCCTCCCATGCCTCATAGCTTACATACTGGCCGAATACATCCACATCCGGGTATTCTTCTTTATCCAGCCATACACTGGAAAGTGCCGGCACCGTTACTTCTCGCTCCTCTGCTTTCACAACAGATGCATCGGCGTTTCGAAGTGCCCATTTTACCAGAACTTTCTTATCTTCCAGGGTCTCGTTGGTCACATTCAGGCGGATAGATTTTTCATATACAAAATGTTCACGGTTCATATTCGCTTCCGCAGTCATCCAGTTCTGTTCTTCACAGGATACCATCACCGGTGCAAAGAACCGTTTTGCATAATAATGCAGGGCTTTCCATCTTCCCTCATAATCTACCGATGCCCAGGAAGCTACCGGCCAGCAGTCATTTAACTGCCAGTAGATTGCACCCATACATCTGCCCCTGTTTCTTCGGAAATGTTCCACCCCGTACTTGATAGCTTCTGCCTGCAACATCTGGGAAGCATATAATAACGTGGTAAATTCGGTTGGATAGCGGAATGTCTGCTGCAGATAATTCAGGATCTTTCCGTTTGCGCCTGCATTTCTCTGATGTTTTTCCATAACATAAGAGAAAATGTTCCAGTCTGCCGGATCATCGGTAAAAGTTTTGATTGTCTCAAAAGACGGGAAGGACTGGAATCCAAATTCACTTGCATAGCGGAAATAGTAATTCCGGTAATCCGAGAACGGCTTGTTTCCATGCCATACATCCCAGTAATGCACATCTCCGCGGTTCGGATCTGACGGATCATCGAAGCATCCGCCGGAAGACGGACTTGCAGGCCAGTAGAAGGTTTCCGGATCGTATTTCTTCAGAATCTCCGGAATCACACGCTCGTACATGAAGAGATAATCGCGCACCTCGCTCGGTTTGGTTACCCACTCACCCTGTTTTACAAACATTTCCATCTCATTGTTACCACACCACAGTCCCAGGGATGCGTGATGACGTAATCTTTTTACATTATCAATAAATTCTTCCCGGATATTCGCCTCAAAGTCCGGTGTCAAATCATAGACTGCACATGCAAACATAAAGTCCTGCCATACCATCAGTCCCAGTTCATCACACAGATCATAGAACCAGTCTTCCGGATAGTAACCGCCGCCCCATACGCGGACTGCGTTAAAGTTGGCTGCCTTACACTGTTCCAACAGTTTTCTTGTAGTTTCCGGTGTCACACGACCCAGGAGATGATCTTCCGGGATATAGTCTGCACCCATGGCAAAGATATCCTTTCCGTTCACCTGATGAGCAAAACTCTCGCCCCACTCATCCGGATGAATATCCATCGTCATCGTGCGAAGACCAATCTTTCTTGTCCATCTGTCCACCGGCTGTCCGTCTTTTGCCAGCGTTACGTTCACTTCATATAATGGCTGTTCGCCCACACCGTTTGGCCACCAGAGCTTCGGCTGTTCGATCACCAGATCCTCCGGGGTATCTTTTGCAATGATCTTTGTACCATCCGGTGCTGTCACAGTTACTTCATAGGTATAGCCATCTGCCTCTTTTCCCACCGGGATCTCTTTTCTGAGATCCTCTTTCGGGTTTCTATTCACATCAAAATGCAGGGTTACTTTTCCCTCTTCGTGTTCCTGACGGATATACACGCTGTCTATTCTGCCTTCGGTCATCGTCAGCAGATATACCGGACGAAAGATTCCCGCATCCGGCAGATGAGCACCCCAGTCCCATCCGAACATGCAGTGTGCTTTGCGGATATGCACAAAGCCATCCATCGCATCTTCACTTCCGTGTGTCGGCTGCTTTTCGTATGCTTCTTTAATATACTCCAGCGGAGAATGGAAATACACACGCAGGATATTTTCTCCTGCTTTCACCTTTCCTGTTACATCAAACTCCCAGGTTCTGTGCATGTTATATGTATTACCGATTTTTTCTTCATTCAGATAGATATCACAGATCGTATCCAAACCTTCAAAGCGAAGCCACTGTCTCTCGCCTTCCTGTGCTTCGGTTCCCTCAAACACGGTCACATACTCATAATCTTTTTCCATCAGATCCAGTGCTCTATATTCATTGTCCTTCCAGAACGGATCTTCCATCTGTCCGTTTCTCAACAGATCTGTATACACAGTTCCCGGAACCTGCGCCGGATACCACTGTGCATCGCCTGCAGTATGCATCTTCCATACCGTTGCAAACTGCTGTTTTTTCGTTGTAAAACCCTCCATATTATTGCCTCCATTTTTGTTTTCCGTAGCTGTTTTTACAGTTACTTTACTATCTCAGTGTACCATGAAGTTCCAGTGCTTTCAATTGCAAAAGTTATTTTTCTATGCAACCATGTGTTGCAGATTTTTCACATGAAAAGCACAAAAAAAGAAGCCTTTTCAGGCTTCCATTTTCAAGGCTAACCGGATGAAACCATCCTGCTTCTGCACAAGATCCAAGAGGAATCTATATCACTTGGTTGCGGAGGTAAATGATACAGTAGATCTACAGAAACAGGATTCTGTTCATCCTGTCGTTTAATCGTGCATAAATTCAAATAGTCAAGGTCTCGAAACACTACGCTCCTGTTTCGATCATTCCATAAGTTCGTGTTTTTGTAAATATATAAAAAAGATGTCTTTTCCCCGACAGAAAGCTGACATCTCATTTTTACTACAAACAGGATGTAAAACTTTACTCGGAAGTTTTAACCTTACGACATACAAGCAGGTTTCCTGACTTACAGATCAACAGTCGGCCCTCCTTCTCATACCTTGCGGTACAATGGATCCTACCGGGCTTTCCTCCCTGATTACAGTGACCGGATCGCTCAGGACTCACACCTGATTCCCTCTCTCACCGACGAACTATGTTCGCAGGTGCACTTGATATGTTACTATGGAATTTATACAAGAAGTATATTAGCACTATGTTAACTTTCTGTCAATACTTTATTTAAATGGCTTTTCAAAAAAAGAAGCACTCCTGCTTTTTTTGCAGGAATGCTTCCCTTATCACACAAACTGGTTTCGATCCACCTCATACACATACTCAATGGACTTCATCTTCTCCACCAGTTCTTCTTTTCCAATACGCTTATCCTCACAAAGAGCATCCAGACTGGAATAATAATCTCTCAGCTGCGTATTTACATAACTGAGCAACATCACCGGATCGTTCGGTATCATCTCAAAACTCCTTTATACAGACTGTACAGAAGCTGTCAACTCACCATCCGTCACATCCAGAACGATTGTATCATCCTGACCAACTTTTCCACCAAGAATCATCTTTGCAGCCAGTGTTTCCACATATTTCTGCAGATAACGTTTCAATGGACGTGCGCCATATACCGGATCATACCCACCTTCGATGATATGGTTCTTTGCCGCAGCTGTCAGACGGATATGAATCTCCTGATCTGCCAGACGGTTGTTCAGCTCTGCCATTAACAGATCTACGATACCACCAATATTGTCTTTGGTCAATGGTTTAAACATAATGATCTCATCCAGACGGTTCAGAAACTCCGGGCGGAAATGCCCACGCAGGTCGTTCTGTACCATCTCTGCTGCTTCCGGTTTGATACTTCCATCTTCCCCAATACCATCCAGCAGATAGGAAGAACCGATGTTGGAAGTCATGATCAGAATCGTATTCTTGAAGTCAACGGTACGTCCCTGAGAATCCGTGATCCGGCCATCATCCAGTACCTGTAACAGTACGTTAAATACATCCGGATGTGCTTTCTCAATCTCATCAAACAGTACTACCGAGTACGGTTTTCTTCTGACAGCTTCCGTCAGCTGACCTCCTTCTTCATAACCTACATATCCCGGAGGTGCTCCGATCAGACGGGATACAGAATATTTCTCCATATACTCGCTCATGTCGATTCGCACCATATTATTCTCATCATCAAACAACGTCTGTGCCAGAGTTTTTGCAAGTTCTGTCTTACCGACACCGGTAGGTCCAAGAAACAGGAATGATCCGATCGGTTTTGTAGGATCTTTGATACCGGCTTTGGAACGGATGATCGCATCGGTCACTTTCGTTACCGCTTCATCCTGTCCGATCACACGTTTATGAAGGACATCTTCAAGACCTAGAATCTTCGTTTTTTCTCCCTCAGTCAGTTTCGCCACCGGGATACCGGTCCAACGGGAAATAATTCTCGCAATTTCTTCATCGGTAACACTCTCATGTACCAGAGAAAGATCCTCATTTTTCACTTTCTCTTCTTCAATCTCCAACTGTTTTTGGAGTTTCGGCAGTTCGCCGTACTGCAGTTCCGCTGCTTTATTCAGATCATACTGCTGCTGTGCCACCTGGATCTGACGATTCAGATCTTCAATCTGTTCACGCAATGTGGAAAGTTTCTCTACAGAATGTTTCTCATTCTCCCACTGTGCTTTCTGTACGGAAAATGCATCTTTATATTCTGCCAGTTCTTTTTGCAGATCTGCCAGACGTTCCTGACTTAGCTTGTCGGTCTCTTTTTTCAGTGCTGCTTCCTCAATCTCCATCTGCATGATCTTACGTTGCTGCTCGTCCAGTTCTGCCGGAAGAGAATCCAGTTCGGTCTTGATCAGGGCACAGGCTTCATCTACCAGATCGATAGCCTTATCCGGCAGGAATCGGTCGGAGATATAACGGTTGGAAAGTGTAGCTGCTGCAACGAGGGCACCATCGGTAATCTTTACTCCATGGTATACCTCATACCGCTCTTTCAGTCCACGAAGGATGGATATGGTATCTTCCACAGAAGGTTCATCTACCATTACCGGTTGGAAACGACGTTCCAATGCGGCATCTTTTTCAATGTACTGGCGATACTCATCCAGTGTGGTAGCACCGATACAGTGCAGTTCTCCACGGGCAAGCATCGGTTTTAACATGTTGCCGGCATCCATCGCACCGTCGGTTTTTCCTGCTCCGACGATCAGATGTAGTTCATCGATAAACAGAATAATTTTACCTTCGCTCTTTCTGACTTCTTCCAGAACGGCTTTCAGACGTTCCTCGAATTCACCACGGTATTTTGCACCGGCTACCAGTGCACCCATATCCAGAGCAAAAATCGTTTTATCTTTCAGACCTTCCGGTACATCGCCACGGACGATTCGCTGTGCCAGTCCTTCTACGGCTGCCGTTTTACCTACACCTGGCTCACCGATCAGTACCGGGTTGTTTTTTGTCTTTCTGGAAAGAATACGAATCACATTTCGAATCTCGCTGTCACGGCCGATGACCGGATCCAGCTTCTGATTTCTCGCACGCTCTACCAAATCCTGACCGTATTTTTCCAGTGTATCGTAAGTTGCTTCCGGATTATCCGAAGTAACTCTCTGGTTTCCTCTTACAGTGCTCAGTGCCTGTAAAAAGCGTTCTCTTGTGATTCCATATTCCTGGAACAGTTTTTTGATACTCGGGCTCGGATAACGGAGCATTGCCAGAAACAGATGTTCTACGGAAACGTATTCATCTCCCATGGCTTTGGCTTCGTCTTCGCCGCTTACCAGTACCTTGTTCAGGTACTGTCCGATATATTGCTGTCCGCCGGATACTTTGACTCTGGCGTTCAGGGCATTCTCCACATTATTCAGAAAATGCTCTTTGTTAATCTCCATCTTTTCGATCATCTTTAAAATCAGACTGTCTTCCTGATGAAGCAGATTGTACAGTAAATGTTCCTGCTCGATCTCCTGGTTACCGAAGTCATATGCGGTCTTTTCCAGATTTTGAACAGCCTGCAATGATTTTTGCGTAAATTTGCTGATATTCATAAGCGTCCCTCCTTTTGGAACACATTGTTTTCTTTGTTCTAGTTGCAATATAACACATATTTTAGCACTCGTCAAGATGGAGTGCTAATAAATTTGAAATTTTTATTTTTTTCCAGACGGACGCGAAAGAGGCGGCACCGGTTGGGTGTCTGCAGCGTGGGCAGGGGAACTTTGAGCTAGTCACCAACTCCGACTATGATTCACGAGGGTCAGCTGACCCTCGCGAAAAGTCTGCGTAGGTGCCGGATCTCAAAGCTTCCCCTAACCGCCCACAAAGTGCTGCAGACACCCAACCGGTGCCGCCTCTTTCGCTGGTATTGGCTGTTTACTTTTAAATTATATTAGTACATCATTTTTGAAATAGCTGTATCATTCACGTAGTATACAGTTATTTACGAAATGATGTGCTAGTTGCTAAATTTTGTCCTTATGTTTCTAAAATCTTTTAAAACAGACTGTATAATACGTCTTCCATTATTTATATACAAAAAAGGGATACCGTATGTTCAGGTACGGTATCCCCAGCTCTGACGGATCTGTGGTAATATTTCGGTCATGGACCAGTGTTTTTGGGTGTTGGCGGGGCTGTTTGGGTCGTTAACGGTAATTGCACCGTTTTCATCGATACCGGTCAGAACGATAAAGTGACCCGTGTAGGTAAAATCACCCGGATACATGGAACAGATCAGGGGGATGCCAGACCGCAGGGCGGCAAGGATGTTTTCTTGTGTTACCGGGATGTTTTCTGCTGTGAGGCCCAGGTTGTTGGCACCTTCGGTCATCAGAGACCAGGAGGTTCCTTCACCCGGTACGTAATAACCCTCTTTTTCTGAAAACTGAGCTACGGTCAGGGGATTCCATGTTTCGGAGCCGGTCAGACCACAGGTGATCATGGACAGGCAGGTTGGACCGCAGCCGGTGACAGCAAGGAAATCGCTGCCGTAGGTTTCATACCCCCAGCGTTCATCCCACTGCAAAAAATACGGTATCTCACTGTTTTCTCTGGCAGCTTCCACTTCGGATGAAATATCTATCGTCTGATAGTGTCTTCGCTTCGGATAATTTTTTACAAAATCTGTAGCCTCCGGATATTTTTCTTCCATGTTAAGAAGGCTCTCCGGAATCTGCTCGTGCTGCCGGATCCAGGTTTTCCCTGCCAGCACAACGATGCAGAATGTGGCCAGCAAACCGACGGTCCAGACTATTTTTTTCCGTGTCATATGAAATTTATGACCGCTTTGATTATGTATTTTTTGCTGTTTCCGGTAGTTTTCCTGTGCTGCCGCTGTCGCAGCAACGGATGTTATCTGACTTCTCTCTCTCTGCCACCCGCTTCCCGAAACATTTTCTTTCCATTGTTCCACATCCGGCACATATGTTTCTACATTGCTTTTCCATTTTCCTGATCGATTATTTTCCGCTTTTCGACCCGTTTCCTGTTTTCCTCTGTGATTGTTTACTTCCCGCAACTCACGTTTTCTTCTGGCTTTCCGCGCTCTTTCTCTTCTTATTCTGCGTCTCTTTGCCAAAAAGCCGATCAGTTTCATCACAAAATACGCCAATAATGCAATGCCAACAATAATCAATGCCCCTTCTTCCGTCAGACCTTCTGTACTGTCCATCCAGATGAGCACTCCGACCATTGCCATCAGATACAGTAACAATTTCAATATTTTCTTTCCCATTCCCCTCTAAACCTCTTTCTGCCCGGATGGCGTTCTTTTCTCTCTTATTATAAAGAACACCACACGAGCAGACAATTACGTTTCTTTTAAGATTTTCTTATTTCTTCGTCCTCTTCTTTCCGATCCACAGAACCAGACAGGAAGAAAAGATTCCGACAAACAGGCCTCCAAGTACATCGGTCGGATAATGCACACCCACATACAGGCGTGAAAATGCGATCAGTGATGCCAGGATCACTGCAGGTACACCGTATTTTTTCGGTAGAATCCGGTACAACACCAGCGCACAGGCAAACGATGCACAGGTATGTCCCGACGGGAATGAATAATCCGTCGGTTTGCCGATCAGCGGCACCAGTCCCTCTACCACTTCATAGGGGCGAGGACGTGCTACCAGATTTTTCAGACACACATTGGTGATCAGTGCACCGGCTCCCATCGACAACAGACCATACCAGCCTGCTCTTCCGATTACTGCCCGGGAACAGTTTTCATTTTTTATTGAACATTTTTCTCCGGAGATTTTGGCAAGTACAACCATCAGGATACATAATACGATCCAGAACCATCCACCGTTTCCCAGGGATGTGATTCCTTTCCAGAACCAGTTCATGCCCTCCCAACGGAAGTGATCCTGTATCCACAAAAGAATGTTTCCATCCATATTTTTTTCACTTTCTGCTTATAATAATGATATGATGTTGGGGGCAAAAGGTATTTTGACCCCTTTGATACCGGATTGTTCCGTACTTCGTACTATCACAATCCTCAATGATATTTTTGTCGTTTCAGACTTTGTCCGTATTTGCTCCATACACATCCGCAATTTCTGCAATCGAGATATAAGCGGAGCGATCATTTTCATGAACCAGTTCTTTCATCTTCCCAACCTGAAAACGGTTTACCACGATGTACACCACTGTCTTCGGGGAATCCGAATAATATCCCTTCGCCTCGGTGATTGTCATCCCACACTCAAAGGCTTCGGAAAGTGCCGCGCAGACCTCATCCGGATGCACCGTGACGATTGTAGCGGCTTTAGATCGATCCAGACCTTCCACAATAAAGTCCACTGTCTTCAGCGCTGCCCCGTAGGTTACGATCGAGTACAGTGGAAGGATCCAGCTGTGAATCACAAATCCGCAGATAATATACAGTACCAGATTATATGCCATCACAAACGTACCCACCGTGATTCCCAGCCGTTTTGCAAAGATGACGGCGAGAACTTCGATGCCGTCCATCGCTCCTCCAAACCGAATCGCCATACCACTTCCGATACCGGAGATCAGCCCGCCAAAAATAGCGCAGAGAAGCAGATCCGATCCGGCAAGTGGCGATACGATACTTACATCCACCGGCAGTACATCTGTGATCAGCCATGCCCCGAAAGAATAGACCACCACCGTGTAAATCGCATAGATGGTAAATACCACACCCTGTTTTCTGAGTCCGTATAAAAACAGAGGAATATTCAATACCATCAAAAAGAAGGACAGTGACAGCCATTCCGGTGTCAGCTGTGACAGCAGGATCGATGTTCCGGAGATTCCGCTGTCATACAGATCCACCGGGGCAATAAACATCGTGACTCCGAAGGCATTCACCATACCTGCAATCGTGAGGAAGAGAAAGTTCTTCCATCTCAACTTTCCAAGTTGTTGTTTCAAAGTCATGCATAAACTCCTTTCATTTTCCGTATGTGCTGTTTCTTCTCATTTTCCTTCGCTTTTCCTTTTTCTTCCCGTTGCCATACCTGATACCGCAGCCAATCTGTTTTCCGTTATTCAGGCAAATCTATCATTCATTTTTTAACACAAACTGTTCAACAGCATAAGCAACGCCGTCTTCCTCATTCGACTTTGTGATAAACGCTGCCTTTTTCTTCGTCTCTTCATCTGCATTCGCCATCACGACCGGAAGTCCGGCCATCTCAAGCATGTTCCAGTCGTTTGGCGCATCGCCGCATGCCATGATTTCTTCCCTTTTGATACCGAGGATCTTTCCCAGTGCCACCAGCGCGTTCCCTTTTCCAGCCCTGCCGGAAATAATTTCAATATTAAACGGTGTCGCATGGCAGATACTCAGATTCGGAAACATCTGTTGCAGTTCCTTCTCTCTGCAGTCCCGTTCTCTTGTATCGGCAAAGATCAGATGCAACTTTTCCATCCCGATCTTTTCCTCCCGGATCTTCTCTGTCAGATACTTCCGGCGTGTCCGGGTACTTCGGATGTACCGCTCCATCGCAGGACTCATCGATTCATGTTTCACAAAATGATACGTTTCTTCCTCAACATAAATATTACCGGCAAAATATGTTTCCCAGTTGCATGATTCTCCTGCCCACTGTTTCATCACTTCGATCACCTGCAATGCGGCCTCCCAGGGAATCAGTTCTTCATATACTGTCTCCCCGGAAGGAATACGGATAATGCGGGCTCCGTTGGAAGTCAGTGCGTATTCCACACCGGGAATCTCCAAAAATGCACCCGGAAGTCCGATTTCCGGTCTTCCGGTGGCCGGAAGCACGATGCAGCCCTGATGGATCGCCTCTTTCAGCACACTTCTGGTATGCGTGGTAATCTCTTTATTGTTATTAAATACCGTTCCGTCCAGATCCAGTCCGACCATGCGAATCTTCGGTTTCATATGTTCTGTCTCCTTTTCTCGGTTGCAACTGTTTTGTACCCCGACTGTCTGTTGCATAGTTACTTCCCATTCTCTCCACGCACCAGCCATCCGCATGCACCCAGTCCGGAATACTCCATTAGTATCTCCCAGCCACACACTGCCATCTGCCGGATCTGTGCTGAATCCCAAAGTTCATCCGTAGCGATCCCGTCTTCTCCCTGGAAGGCCAGATGGGCGTCCTGCGGATTATCGTTTTCGCTTTCCTGTAAAAGTTCCTGTAAAAAGTACATCGGTGTAGCGTATCGTTTGCTCAATTCCTCATTTCGATAGGTCAGGAAATCCTTCTCGAGCAGGTATTCCCGCTGTCCCTTTTTATCGGTAAAAGAAACCGCTGCCGGCTGAAAATAGGGCTGCGCGATCCGGAAAATCTCCTGCCGTTTCTTACAGTATGCACCGGTTCGTTCATCTCTCGGTGCCCAGCAGCAGAGCACACCAAGAATCAGATGTGCCGTCTGCTTCTGTTCTTCGGACAGTTCCACCGGCCTTCTTTGCATCCTCTTCCCTGTTTTTCCCGAAACCACTTTCGACTTTTCTTCCTGTAACCCGGCTTCTGTCTGCTCCGCTTCACCGGCTGCACCTTCCGAAGTTTTCGCATCTGCCATAGTTTCCAGATCTTTCCCTGTGGATTCTTCTGTCTCCGCTTTCGTAACAATTTCCACATCTTCAATGCTTATTGCATCTGTCTTAGCCTCTTCCTCCGGTTCTTTCCTCAGCAACAGCCATCCCATACCGGAAAATGCTGCCTCTGCCAGTGCAATTTCCCGGTCCAGATTTCTCTCGATCTCACGGATTTTCTTCAGACATCTGCTGTAATCTTCCTGTTTTTTCATGGACAACTGCGGCAGAATCAGCTTTTCCACCTCGGCGGCACGAATCGGACGTTTTCGGTTATCGCCCTCTTTTCTGGCTCCGTAGAGAACTTCACTCATACAGGACTGACTCAGATAAGCATATAAGGCTTCCGGCAGAATCTGCCCCTGATCCGGCACAATACGCAGCACACTACGATCCAGATACAGTGGATCTTCCACCCGATCTACCAGAATCAGCTTTCCATTTCGAAGAAGGATATCTCCCGGGCAGACACGGTATTTTTCTTCGATCGCCCAGTCTGCACCAGCATTTACCTCCGCTTTTTCTCCTGCATGGAGTCCTGTCAGATAAGTCTTCCGAAAATTCTCCAGACGCACACAGGGGAATTCTCCGTTTGGCTCTTCATTTTTCGGAATACCGGTTCCTACCAGTTCTTTCAGATAGTTGCGAAGTCTCGCCTTTTCTCCGTATCGCAGCTGAGAGGCAAAGATTCTCTGAAATAATACCTGTTCATACTGTTCCATCCGGCTTCGCATCTCTTCTTTTTTCAGCTTGATCTCTTCAAAACGCCGCAGCTTATCCACAATCTCCTGCTGTTTTTCCAGACTGTCCGGCACATAGATTCTGTACTGTCCCAGGGTTTTTCTGCTGATCAGCGCCATCGTGGTCTGATTGGACAGTTCGCGGATCTCTTCCGCATGATACCTGAGTGCATAATATCCGTACAGTGGCAGCACCCGGGTCTCATCAAAGATCAGGGATACGATCTGCTGATTCGTGGCAAGTTCCCGGCCGGCGATTCCCACTTTTCCGACTGTACCGACGATGGAAAATAACACACTGTTTTCCGGTACCAGATTAACCTTTTCTTTTCCCTGTTCGGACAGGTATTCCGCTGTCTCCCGGATATAACCCTTATCCAGATTTTCAATCTTGACCCATGGTGTTCCGGTCTCTGCATAGTATTCCTTCTGCTCCCGCTCCGGCGTTCTTCCGGAGATCAGCCGGGCGAGAGATTCCAGTTTGTACATATTTTTCTTCTTACTCATAGTCCCCCGCCATCTCCATCAGTTCCTGTACTTTCTTCATCGTATCGTTTTCCAGATCTGCCAGTTCTTTCAAAAGCTGTGCCGGGGATTCGGTCACAACCGTCTCCTGCTCTTTCCATGGTTTGTATCTTCCCGCAGACAGATTATTGTCATTTTTGGCGATCGTATCCAGACTTGCAAACCAGCAGGATTTTTCTTCCCAATGTGCCGGAACCGGATTTTCCCACTGGTTGTGCGCAGCAGCTTCCTTCAACTGATGCTTCCACTGATCTGCCAGTTCTTTCCGGTCCTCCCATGATGTCAGCATTGCCGGAATGTCATCCACCCCGGTACTTTCCTGGCGACGATCCAGGCTGTATCCGAGATTCTGGATCTCATAGAACCATACCGGCTGCTCTTTGTCAATCTCTTCTTCTCTTGTAAAGATCAGAACCGAAGCCTTACTTCCTGTATAGGGTAAAAATGCTCCCGCCGGAAGGGAAATGACTCCCTGGATCTGGTAGTCATTTAACAGATACTGGCGGACTTTCTGCTCTGCATCGTACATAAACAGGGTTCCCTCGTTGACTACCGCGATCACCATTCCCTGCTTTTTCACATGATTCATCAGCATCTGCATGTACTGCAGCTGTGCTTTTCTGGTACTGATCCAGTACCGGTCCTGGTCTTCGATCGGCAGTTCCCCTACCGGTGGATTGGTCACGATCAAATCGTATTCCTCGTAGGTCGGCACTTCCCCTTCCGGTGTGCGCTCCCCGGTTTTATCGATGCGGTCGGCTTCCAGCGGATCTTCCCGACGGATTCCCTCCATACCGCCGCCATGATAAAACTGCAGCATCCGGGCAATCTGCCACTGACTTTTCTCTTCTTCACATCCGTATAACTGCCACTGTGGATACTGTCTGTGGGCTGCTGCAAGAAAACCGCCGGTTCTTGTCGCCGGATTCCAGACTTTTTCGATATTACGACCATCTGCCAGCCGGATCAGTGCTTCCGTAAGGTTCTCCGGCATCAGAAACAGTCCTGTAGTTCCCCAGGCATACATCTGACGGAGCATCTCTTCAAGCAGCGCGCCGAACAGATGTGGCATCCCTTCTTCCCAGTCACAGTGGTCAGCTGTCCAGTCAATAAGTTTACATAATTCTTTCATCCACAGACTGTTTTCTTCCAGTCTTGCAGTTTCCATAAAATGTCCCTGCTCCACCATGGAAGAACAGTACTGTACCTGATACTGCAGCTGCCAGCTGCGCTGACCATCCTCCACTTCTTCCTCTCCCGGTATCCATTCCATTGGGAATCCGGCAAACGGAAAGCTCTCCTGCAGGCTGACCCTCTTCTGTGATTCGATAAACAGGCGGACATACATCAGATATCCCAGCTGCTCCACCAGACGCAGCGGCTTTTTTTCCTGCTCCGCTTTCAGTGTTTTTAAAAGTTCCTGTATTTTTTCTCTTACTTCTGTTTTGGTTGTGTTTTTTTCCATACTATACTCCTGTTTTCCACATACCGGTTGGAAATCGTGATTTTTTCCACCATCCACTCCTGGTTTTCCACTCCGTCTTCTATCGTAAGCACTGCCAATGTCAAAGGTGCGCCGAACCGCGGTCTGCCGCAGCTTCCCGGATTCAGCCAGAGTCTTCCGTCGATTTCTTCCACGGTAAACTTATGACTGTGCCCGAAGACAACCACCTGTACACCGTCCAGGTCCCAGGAAACATCTTTTCTGTCATGCACCATGAAAAAGGAAACACCAGCCTGACAAAACCGTTGTGTTTTCGCGATGCGCTCCGCCCATCCCCGGTCGTTATTTCCACGTACCAGATAAAAAGGGGCATTTGGTTTCAGATGCATCCAGAGCTGATCCAGTGTCTGACTGTTATCCACATCTCCGGCATGCAGGACCACATCGCAGGAAGCGGTCAGCTCCAGAACCGGTGGATGTAATTTTCCATGAGTGTCTGATATGATCCCGATTTTCATTCTTCCATCCTCCTGTCTCCTATACCACTGAAAATTTCCTTATTGATCCTTAACAAATACTATCAAGTATATCGATTTTCTACTCTACACCCATCTTTTTGCAGATATCGTTCAGGCAACAGCGGTCACAATACGGTTTGGTTCTTGCCGTGCAGATCTCTCTTCCATGCATCACCAGCCGATGACAGAAATCGCTTCCCTCTTCCGGTGGAACCAGCTTCCACAGTTCCATCTCTACTTTCTTCGGTTCCTTGATTCCGTCCACCAGACCCATCCTGTTGGTCAGGCGAATGCAGTGGGTGTCGGTCACGATCGCCGGTTTTCCAAAGACATCCCCCATAATGAGGTTCGCACTCTTTCTTCCCACACCCGGAAGTTTTAACAGCGCATTGAAATCATCCGGTACTTTCCCGTCATATTCATCCCGCAGCATCTTCATACAGGCACTGATGTCACGCGCCTTGCTTTTTCCCAGTCCGCAGGGACGGACAATCGCCTCGATATCTTCCACATCTGCTGCCGCCAGTGCTTCCACACTGGGGTATTTTTCAAACAGTCCCTCCACGACCACATTCACCCTGGCATCGGTACACTGCGCTGCCAGCCGCACGCTCACCAGCAGTTTCCACGCCTGATCATAATCCAGGGTGCACGCCGCATCGGGATATTCTTTCTTCAACCGCTCTATAATCTCCAGGGTTCTCTGTTTTTTTGTCATTTTCTCCCTCCTGAAAATTTATCTTTTTGTAACTGCTTCATAGCTTCACTCTTTTCCACTCACCATACAGTTACACCTGTTTTAATCATTTTTCTGCGGATTCCTTCCTATTTTCCCGCTGAATAGTTCTATTTTAACATACTTTGCCCCCTCTGAAATCCCCAGATTCTATTTTTTCTCATCAACTTTCTTTTTAACTGTCAAAATGCGTTTTCCTCTACCATTCTTCTCATTGCTTTTGTTCATCTTATCTCTTTACATTTTGGATTCTCAGGCAGTATAATAAACTGCGCTTGTAATAAAAATCGGATTACCAAACAGTTACAGAAAACATTTATACGGAGAATCAACATGAGTACAAATAAGAAAGCATTATTTTTTGATATCGACGGAACCATCTTAAGTGAAGTCACCGGTAAGATCCCCGAATCTGCCTCTGCTGCCCTGCAAAAAGCCCATGATCTCGGACATCTTTTATTTATCAACACCGGACGGACCATCTGCTGTCTGCCGCCGATGATCTGTCGGCTGCCGTTCAGCGGTTATCTGTGTGGCTGCGGAAGCTATATTGTATACAACGATGAGGTGCTCACCTCCACGCAGATCCCGAAGGAGCGTCAGGCGGAGGTCATCCGGCAGGTAAAAGCGGCAAATGCAGGACTGCTTCTCGAGGGAAAAGAGGACTGCTACCGTTCTTCCCATATTACCCGGTTTGCAAAGCTGGAGGGAACCTGCCGTTATCTCGCCACACTGGGACTGACCAAAGAACACTATATCGAGAGCGGACTTTGCGACTTTGACAAATTCGTCATCTACACCGATGAGCAGACCGATACCGACACCCTGTTCCCTGCACTGGCAAAAGATATGGATCTGATCGACCGGCTGGGCGGTATCTATGAAGTTGTGCCGAAAGGATATTCCAAAGGAACTGCCATTGATTTTATCCTGAAACACTTCGGACTGGGACTGGATGATGCTTATGTCTTCGGTGACAGCAGTAATGACCTTGCCATGTTTACTTATGGTAAACACACCGTGGCTCTGGGACATCACGACCCTGTGCTCGATCCGTATACGGAGTATGTCACAGATACTGTGGAAAATGACGGACTGATGAAAGCAATGGCTCATTACGGACTGATCTGATTCACCACCCTTCTGGCTCGTTGCCCTCCCCGTTCACTATTGCGGCAGTCGTCAAGGTCTTGTGCAAGCCCGGACTTTGCCTCATTACCCGCGTATATACAAAAATCCGCCCGACAGATTTTCTCTGTCAGACGGATTTTTGCTTTTATTTATGCATTTTTAATGCTCTTAATCTTATATTTTCTTTGGTATTCCTCGGTGAACGGGTTCTGTTCCTCGCGGTCTTCCACTTCCAGATACGGTCTGTGGTGTCCCACATAACGGTATGCCGGACGGATGATCTTACCGGCGTTGACCAGTTCCTCCAGACGGTGTGCGGACCATCCTGCCATACGGGAGATCGCAAAGATCGGGGTGAACAGCTCTCTCGGGATGCCAAGCATCGTGTAAACGAATCCACTGTAAAAATCGACATTTGCACATACCGGTTTGAATAGTTTTCTCTTGTGCATGATCAGTTCACCTGCAATCTCTTCCACTTTCTCATACAGGGCAAATTCTCTGTTCTTTCCTTTTTCTTCTGCCAGGAATTTTGCATAACGTTTCAGGATCACTTCACGCGGGTCGCTCAGTGTATATACCGCATGTCCCATACCATAGATCAGGCCTGCATGGTCAAAGACCTTCTTATCCAGAATATCATTCAGATAATCTCTCAGAGATTCTTCATTTTCCCAGTCCGGGCAGTTTTCCATGATATTTTCAAACATGTCCTGAACTTTCAGATTAGCACCACCGTGTTTCGGTCCTTTCAGGGAACCGATAGATGCCGCTACAGCAGAATAGGTATCCGTTCCGGAAGATGTTACCACATGATTGGTAAATGTGGAGTTGTTACCACCACCATGCTCTGCGTGAAGAACCAGTGCAATGTCCAGAACTTTTGCTTCCAGTTCGGTAAACTGACCGTCTTCACGAAGCATATACAGGATATTCTCGGAAAAGCTGTACTCTTTCTTCGGGTTTTTGATCAACAGGTTTTCATCTTGACGGAAATGCCGGTAGGAATGATAAGAATATACAGCGATCAGCGGCATTTTTGCGATCAGCTGCATGGACTGGCGCAGGGCATTTTCCACGCTGGTGTTATCCGGATTATCATCGTAGGTGTACAGAGTCAGCACACATCGCTGCATGGCATTCATGATATTTTCGTTGGATGCTTTCATGACAACATCACGGATAAAACGATTGTTCAGATTCATCATATCCGACAGCAGATCATTAAACATCGCTGACTGTCTTGCGTTCGGGATACGTCCGAACAGCAGTGTATAGATGACTTCCTCGAAGCCTTTTTTTCTTTTCTCCAGGCTCGCCACCATATCCGCTACGTTATACCCCTGGAAAAATAACTGTCCGTCTGCCGGGATCTTTCTTCCGTCTTCATACGTATAACCGACAACGTCCGAGATCTCTGTCAGACCGGTCAGTACACCTTTTCCGCTGGAGTCACGCAAACCTCTTTTTACATCATATTCCTGATACAGGTTCTGATCGATCCGGCCGGATGCCAGACAGTACTGTAACAGTTCGCTAAACTCCCGTTTATGTTCTTCTTCTATATTCAGAAATTCTTCTACTCCCATGGGTCTTCCTCCTGTTTTTCTCTATTATTTCTGCTCTTACAGATTCTCAGCGATTGCTTTGATAAATCCTTCACTGTTTAATACAGTTGGATCTTCCATGGTTGTGATCAGAGCCAGGTCTTTTGTCATCTTTCCTTCTTCGATGGTGCGGATGGTCGCTTCTTCCAGACGATCTGCAAAATCCATCAGTTCTTTGTTGTCATCCAGTTCTCCACGTTTTCTCAGAGCACCGCTCCATGCAAAGATCGTTGCCACAGAGTTGGTGGATGTTTCTTCCCCTTTCAGGTGTTTGTAGTAGTGACGCTGTACGGTTCCGTGTGCAGCTTCGTATTCGTAGTAGCCGTCCGGAGATACCAGTACTGAGGTCATCATTGCCAGAGAACCGAAAGCAGAGGATACCATATCACTCATCACATCGCCGTCATAGTTTTTACATGCCCAGATGTAACCGCCCTCTGATTTCATCACACGGGCTACGGCATCATCGATCAGTGTATAGAAATAAGTGATTCCTGCCTCTTCGAATTTTTCTTTGTAATCCGCATCAAAGATTTCCTGGAAAATGTCTTTGAAGGTATGGTCGTATTTTTTGGAAATAGTATCTTTGGTTGCAAACCACAGATCCTGTTGCGTATCCAGTGCGTAGTTAAAGCAACTTCTTGCAAAGCTTTCAATGGAGTTGTCCAGGTTGTGCATACCCTGTGCAACACCAGGTCCTTTGAAATCAAAGACCAGTTCTTTTGTCTGAGTTCCGTCTTCTGCGGTGTAAACCAGTTCTACTTTTCCAGGTCCCGGAACTTTCATCTCGGTGTTTTTATACACATCGCCGTATGCATGTCTTGCGATGGTGATTGGTTTTTTCCAGTTTTTTACGCACGGCTCGATACCTTTCACAACGATCGGAGCACGGAAAACGGTTCCGTCAAGGATCGCACGGATGGTTCCGTTCGGACTTTTCCACATTTCTTTCAGATCATACTCAGTCATACGTGCGGCGTTTGGAGTAATGGTTGCACATTTGACTGCAACACCGTATTTCTTGGTTGCCATGGCTGCATCGATGGTTACCTGATCATCGGTCTCGTTTCTGTGTTCCAGACCCAGATCGTAGTATTCGGTTTTCAGGTCGATGTAAGGAAGCAGCAGATCATCTTTGATCATCTTCCACAGAATTCTTGTCATCTCGTCTCCGTCCATCTCTACCAGTGGTGTTGTCATCTGAATTTTACTCATTTCTTATCTCCTCCTGTTTATTCTTTTATTTTATTCTGCTTTTTGTCTTTCGAACCGTTTGAGGTTTCTGGTTTTTCTCTTTTACAGATTTTATTGGTATCTTTCAGTGCAGATCCAGGTTTTCGATTACATGCTGAATATGTTCGTTTGCCAGCTGCTCCGCCAGATCTCCATCTCGTTGTCTGATTGCTTCCAGGATCCTTTTATGTTCTTTCACGGATTCCTGCGCACGGTGTTCTGTTTTTACGGAATGGGAGCGCGCCATTTTCACATAATGAAGAAAATCGGTCAGCACGTGTTCGAGCATCCGGCTTCCCGATGCCCGGTACATGATCTCATGAAATCTTCCATCCAGCCGGACCATCTGCTTGCTCTCCGGCTTCTTTACATGAAATTCAGATAAAAGGATTACCTCTTCCAATTCTGCCAATTCTTCTTCTTTGATTTGTTCTGCCGCTTTTCTCGCCGCCAGACCTTCCAGTCTTGCCCGCATATGATAGATGTCTTCCACATCTTTCCGAGAGATGCCGATTACTTTGGCACCACGGTTGGGTGCGATCTCCACCAGACCTTCCAGATCCAGCTGCCGCAGGGCTTCCCGCACCGGTGTCCGGCTGACTCCCAGTTGTTTCCCCAGGGTTGCTTCTTTCAGTTCTTCACCGGGAGTGTAGTTTCCGGATAAGATGTCGTCCCGGATCCGGTTGAAGATCTGGCCCCCCAGGGATTGTTCCTGATATTCCATAGTTGCCTCCAGATTGATTCTGTGCTTTTGTTCTTTATTTTTGTATTGCATGCTTGTATTTTTGTATCTTTGTATGATTGTATACAATTATACAGGATATGTCAACAGGGAATTGAAAGAAATAATTTTTGGAGGGATTTTTCAAGGAGAATTTTTCAAGGCGGACGCATCAGGCAGGGATTTGCTCTGCTGGCAGCGTGGGCAGGGGAACTTTGAGCTAGCCGCTAACTCCGGCTATGATTCACGAGGGTCAGCTGACCCTCGCGAAAGCCTGCGTAAGCGTCGGATCTCAAAGCTTCCCCTAAGCGCCCACAAAGTGCTGCCTGCAGAGCAAATCCCTGCCTGATGCTGTTCGTTGGCTGAAATTATAGAAACCGAAATCTTGTAAATTCAAATTACCATGGTATTGGGGCAAAAGATATTCTGGCTACTTACTCATGTTTTTTGCGAATTTCTTATTTCTGTCTTATATAGATAAGCATATAACAAAAAGAAATAGCATCACACTGAACCGACCCCCAGAAGTTAGACCAAAAAATCTAACTATTGGAGGTCGGTTTTC
>ERZ507086.366-NODE-366-length-25909-cov-8.402723_pt1 | contig 25909 bp, 21 predicted proteins | sample MGYA00512292_ERZ507086 | MGnify/ENA metagenome assembly ERZ507086
ACCGGGGCGGCTGCCCCGGCAGGAACTTTTCTCTTATTATAGCACCAATCTTGTGTAATCACAATTTATTCTTGTAGACTGCCGCTGATACCGTCTGGATTGTGCTTTTCCTTTCTTTTGGTTCCCTTTAATTAGCCATGAACTGGCTCATAACCAGTGAATCAATTTGTTTTATTTCAGTTTCCTTTAATAGATGAGACAAATCCATTAGGCAAATGTTACGATCATCATAATGCCACCCAACGATCTCATCTGCATTTTCTCTCACAAACTTTTTAACTGTTTCTATGTTTGTTCCGACTATTTCGGAAACCGATTTATACATTTCATCCTTTTTCAAAGTATTTAAGTACATTTTTTTCTCCATTCTTTAGCTGATACATATTTTATAATATTTTCAGGAATAATTACTGTATTAGGTTTCATATATGCATAAATTTCCGATGTAGAATTTCCCATCATACTCTCAAGTGCCCTAGACACAAGTTGCTTTCTTAGCATAATCAAATTTGCCTGCTTGTCCTCTTCATATTCAGTTTTACTATCATAAAATGTATAATACTCAAATTCCTTTAATTTAGCTTTAAATTTTACAACATACGCCTCACAACTATTAAAATTTACATTTATGCGAACCCAGTTCGCTTTATTGAATCGCGCAGATAGATACCTCTTTTGACACTTTTCGATTATTAATATCCTGTACAACAACCGATACGGAATACGTTCCTTCACTTTGCGGAGTAAATGAGGATTGCCGACCTCCTTCTTCTGAATAAAAGTATATTTTCCCAATCCCAGCATCATCCACTGCGTTCTTTACAAAGATATCTGCGGTAATAGAGGCGCCAACCAGGATCTGCGGTATATAATCATTCCACTCAACCTGTGGATCCTTTGTATCAACAATGGATAATGGCACTTTTAATACATCACCGGTTATCCGATTGATAACCTTAATCGTATATTCCCCGGAACGCCTGGTATTCACGCCAGTACTGTCAATGGTCAAATACTTATCAAAGACTCTGCTCACATAGATATAATCATGTAAATTGTTCTCATTTAATATATATTCTATATCCGTTCCTGCTTCTGCACACAAGCCTTCTCTAACATCAAATCGTGTGACATAGATAAAACCTGATAAAAATAAAATCACTGTTGCAAAAATAGCACAGATTTTTTTCTTTCCTTGCATTTTCATCCCATCCTTTCTTCTTTTATTGCAAACATGGAAAAACGCATACACCAGACGATGTATGCGCAAAAGTGTTAATTTTTCTTATTCCAATATTCGATAACGGTTATGGCCCAAGCCTGTGAAAGTGCAAATGGCTCTCCTTTTATTGTAGAAAATTGATTTTCAAATTCACTTAACTCTTTCACACAGCCATTCCAATAAGCATCTTCTGTTTCCGTCTGCCGAGTCCAATATTTTTGACATAGCTTATAAAATGTCGTAAACATTTTCTTCTCTTCCGAATCATTTTCGAAAGTAAGCGAACAGGTCCGGTTGTCAAATAAGCTGTACGAATACAGATCACATGCCAACTGATACGATAAAGAATCAAAATCTCCTTCTTCACTGTATTTTTGACCGAATTCCACGCATAAAGCCCATAATTTCTTTTGACTCCTATGTTCCATCGTGCACTTTTTCAGCAGTGCGTATAACTCACCAAACATGTTCCATTCTTTCATATCTTTTTCAAATTTCATTCTTTTCCGCTCCTTTTATAATCCAAGCATGGATTCTGTCAGAATCTGAAGATAGTCTTCAAACTCCTTTGCTCTTTCCTGCTTTAATTCCCGTAAGTTAGCTACATGGTACTCACCAAGCGCATGTGTGTATGCATCGTTGCATATTTCAGCAGCTTTTTTCGCCTCATAATATTTCACTTTACTTATATTACCGGCAATAATACAGTCATCAATACCTTTGCCATTTTTCTTTGACCAAAACGCATACCGGATATACAATCCCGGAAATTCATCCTGTATCTTCCGGATCATTTTTTCACTCTGCATAAAAAGTACATGCTTCCCCAGAATGTCAGCATCAAAAAATATAAAGACATTATGAATCCCTTTCATATGCTTAATTGTTTCTTCAATACCATGCCATGAAGTTACTCCCTGAACAGATATGCTGATATTACCAGATTCTGTTAATTTCTCAGATTTAAAACGCCCTTCTGTGATGCATAAAGTATGTTTCTTTAACATCTGAGGATAACATACGTCTTTGGGGCTGCCACAGCCATTACCACCGTTATATTCGTCCGGATTGTATGTGGCAAATGAAGAGGAAAACCAGATGTATCGGGAATCACCTTCCTGAATCGTATCTTTCCTGATTTGGATAGCCACAATTCTGCTATCCGAATTTCGGATCAATATTCCCAGACCTTTATGCCCTGTAAAACTAAGTTTTCCACGTTTTTTGTCATAGAAAAATCCAGGTATATTCATTAAAATCTCATCTGTATACGCAGGATATTTTTCTTTGATCCTGGCAATAATGGTATCTTTCTGTCTCCAGTTTGTAGGGCAGGTAAAATAATCCTGCTCAATTCGTTCCAACGATATTTTACGATCCCGTATCAAGCTGAGTCTGTGATGTTCACTTAAAGAACAGCAGTCTTTCATACACTGATATACGTTATGTATGATCACAGGATTCACTTTTTTTCGTACCACTTTTTTCTTTTGATTTTGAGAATATCTGCTTTCTATTTTCTTCACATATAGTTCATCATATTTTCTACGATAATATCTGCGATATTCATCATACGTGATAAGTCCGAATTCATATGCTATCTCAAAAGCAGCTTCGAGATATGTTATATTTTTGTACAAAGATACAAATTTTACTCCGTTCCCAGCGTACTCATCTCCGCACGAAAAGCATTTCCACATACCCTTATCCGGTGTTACAATAAAGGACCCGAGTTTTGTATCTCGATGAAAAGGACATAGCCCCATCCAGTGTCTTCCTCTCGGAATCAGTTTCGTATACCGTCCTACAATCTGCTCTACGGATATCCGACCAAGTTTTTCAAACATTTCTTCGATAAACTCGTATCGATCTTTTACATTTGTCATTTTCTTCCCCCTTTACTTTTTCTCCATATACTGAAACAGTTATCATAAAAAATATGGGCGGTCATAGATATGAAAAAAGGTCAGTCTTTCTTTGATAACGCGAACCGGGTTCGTTTTTTGAGAAAATAAATTTCTATTGTGAAAGGCAGTTACCTTACGAATCAATTCGTAAAATAACTGCCCTTCACTTATCTCGACTGGATTATCTGAATCGTATTTTTAACAATTGCATTATGGCTCCAATCGTCCCAGGTATATTTTTCATTTTCAAATGTGATCGTTGTCCCAGTGAGGCTGCTCTGCAGGTCCGCGATTACTCGAAAAGTATCTTCTGGCCGCACCCCATATGCCGATTCCTGCAGCCGTTCAATAGATACATTCTCATCTGCGGATGTTACCTGCGACAGATAATATCGGTTCACATCATTTTCCGTAACTTCATAAGCATTACCTGCCGGAATTCCCTTCCAGGTATATTTTACTGACACATATCCGTCACTCTCTGTTTGCTGCTGTACATACTCTTTTGTAAACTCATAAAATTCGCTATATTCGTGACTGTTTCCAAGCAGATCGTTTCCTTTTACCGTAATTACAAATGTCGGATTCCCGTTTGCAAAATTGATATGATCTGCACGGATTTTTTTAATGACGGTTAAATCTGTATATGGAAGATCATGCATGGTCACTGTATTGGTAAGGTTTTCTTCTATGGTTACCTGAACCGGATCGGACAAAGCATATCCCGAAGGACTTTTTGTTTCAACCAGCCAGTAAACACCGGGTTGGATGCCATAAAAGACTTCCGGATCTTCTCCTGATACCCATTGTACTTTTTTCCCGGTAATCGTTGTCACAACACTGTCCGCAATATCTTTTGCCTTGCGTAACTCCAAAGAAGCTCCGGGAACAACCGTTTTTTTATCTGCCAGGGAGATCTTAGCAAATTCCGTTTTTGTCCATTTGTCAGTCATGGTGACGGTTTGAATTTCCTTAGTATCCTGGACAAGGAATGAAACATTATCTGCTTTTACATATCCCGGAGGCATAGAGGTTTCCTTGAGTATATATGTTTTTCCAACAACCAGCCTGTCTATTTCATTGCCATCTGCTGAAGAATCAAATTCTGCCACCTTTTTATTATCCGAATCATAAATTTCCAGGTGTGCACCGGTGATGGAGTTTCCCTCTTCATCTACTTTTTTAATAAGAATTCTTGTCGGATCATTTGTTACATTATATGAAAATTTTGCCGTGGAACTGGTATCTGTTGCGGATACACTAAACACTTGTGACCAGGCCGATGAAGATGTATAACCAGCCGGAACGGATGTTTCCACTATTTTGAATTTTCCCTGGTTCCCGTTTTCCTGAAAGTTTGTTTTTAATGCTTCTTTCAGAGATGCATTTGCATCACTGCTGTATTTTTTATTTGTAGTATCCCAGCCAAGCTTGCCTTTTGCTACATAATTACCGGTACTCGGCTGATACTCGTAAACAGTAAAATCACATCCTGCTAAAGCTTCACCCGTTAAAGAATCCTTTTTTATTACTTCTACGCTGACCGGTTTTGAACTTTTCGTTGGATCTTTGGGGATATGCAGCGTAATTGTTTTGCTTACGGAGTATGTACCTCCCGTACCAGTCCATGTAATAAAACCAATCGGCTGCAAACTGGTATCTTTTGACTCATACATAGCGCATCCCCACCAGGCCCGCAAGGAAGTCTTCACAGTAATCGGGATATCTTTCCCTGTTACAGACCAGTCATTATACTGCTTTTCTGAAATATAGACATCAAAATCTGAATATGTTTTATTGTCTTTTTTGTGGACTTTCACGCCAGCAGGAGTCGAAATATCAACGGTATCTATTTGATCACGCATATCATATCCGTAATAACTGTTAAAGGTAATATGGAAAGCTCCACCGGAATAATAATTTCCATCGGTACTCTTACTCCATGTATCTTTATAACCACTGACATCATAGGTTGTTGTACTGTTACTCAGCTTAAACCATCCGTCGCTGTCCCAACCGGTATAATTGGTGCTGTTGTTTGCTCCGTTGACAATATGTTCAATTGCAGTAATGACCTTGTTTTTTGTTGCTGCTGAAGGAGATTTTACCCCTTTCAGTAGTACAGATAAGCCACTGTTTTTCGCTAATGCGGCTTCCGGATCCGCATTATTGATCGCAGCTTTGGCTGTTGCCAGACTGAACTCCCCATTCAAAATATGGATTGCTGTCTGTGTAACCACATAGTCATCCCGCCAGTCACCGGTATTTGCTGAATATCCAGGATAACGGCAGGTTTCTCCCCAGTACATGCAGCCATAGTAAAGTGCATAATGTACCTTACGGTTCGTCCATTTATTATTAAATATCAGATTATCGGAAGGGGAACTTTTCTGCCACTCCAGGCAATATACCATTCTCCATTTCCCGTTTGCATCCGGATTTGATCCGTCATTGTCGATCCATTTTAATCCCATCGCCAGATTCAGTGTTTTCGATGGAGAATTAAGTACATTTCCATTCCAATATACATCATAGCGCTGATTTAAGATTCTAAGGTTGCTCGAATTATCTAACGATGTCATGGCTATTCCGTCATCGCCTTTTGAATCTTCCTGTATCAGGGTACATAATGGTTCTGCATCATCTGCAGGTGATGCTGGCATGATCTGTTCCTGATCGTTTTCCAGTATTTGTTCTGAAGCAGCTACAGGAATCCCTGTAAAAACTGTTATCATAAGCAAGAGAATGCTAAGAGACTTTCTCCATATTTTTTTCATCAAATATCTCCTTTCTGCCAAAAAACCGGAGCAGATACCCAACTCCGGTTTATTTATCGCTATTTTACTGATTGCATCAGTTTGTTTCAAAGTTAGATACTAACGTAGTAGCAGTACCATTATCAACATTCTGATTGGAATATGTTACATATGCCGCTTTCGCCTGCGTGATCACATCTGCGGTGGATGTTGGAACACCATTTCCATTATTTCCCAGAGTGTTGGAATCTTCATCACCGCCAGTACCAGTATGTGCTGCCTGGATGGCAAATACCTTGATCGGCATCTGATAAGATACCAGATCCAGCTGGCCTTCCACAACATTGATCATCCGGATCTTCTCAAATAATGGTGTCGTTTTTTTCTGAATGGTTTCACCTACCAGATCTGCATATTTGGTATTGATGGAATCTGTATTGGCCAGCATGCTGTTGTATGCATATGTAAATACCAGATATCCTTTGATCACTCCGTTAGCGTCATCATCACCGGCAGCCAAACCAGTTTTTTCAACCTGCAGCAATGTCCATCCATCCTTTGTATCATTGATATTATTGGTCAGGCTATGACCGTTAGGTGCCAGGGAAGTATCCAGCCCTTCAGAAGCCGGATCGAATTTGACAAGTGATGCATCACCAACCAAAAATTCATCCTGTGCATCCTTTGTCGGCTCTCCTTCCCCATAGGTGATCAACATATGATGAGCCGTTGTACGTTTGCCATTGGTGTCTTTATCAAACAGTGTGCCATCATCATTTACCTTTGTTACTTTTCCGTATGGTATCTTCACCTGCATATAGACAAAGGCCGGGGAGATACTGTCTTCATCCGCTGTGATCTGCGGATCCTTATCAAAAATGTCTCCCGGTGTGACCTGCTCTTTATCTCCCGGATCTTCCGGATCATGTGTCCAGTTTGGTTCCGAAGGTGTAATGCTGACTTTTCCTTCTGTAAATTTGTTTGTCACATGAGCATAATCCGTGAGATAGGCCAGGGCACCGGTCTGATTCAGACATAAGCCCACGGCAGCCAGAGTAGTAGCGCCCACAGCGATTGCCCGTTTTAACTTTCCTGTTTTTTTCTTTTCCTCCTTAGAAATGAATTTTTCCTGATTTTTCATCCTGTGTCCTCCTTATTTTGGAATATTGACGGTAGGATCCGTCTCAATGTGTTAAGTGATCCTTAACAATTCACTATGAATATAGGCGATAGAATACGGGAAACAGGAAAAACTGTTAAAGCAACATCGTATTTACTCATACACTAAAATCAATATTTCTCCACCTCTTGAAATTATTTTTGCATCCTGTGACATAAAAAATGAACCGGGCCTGCCTGCATAAACATTCACACGGCATCCCGGTTCGTTTTCTTAAGATTCTCTATTTTGTGCACGCAACTGTATGGTTTGCGCAACCAGTCGTTTGCGTTCTTTCATAGAAGCATATTTTTTTGATGTATCTACGGAGGAGTGGCCCAATGTTTCAGCAACCAAATACAGATCGCCTGTTTCCTGATACAACTGGGTTCCAAATGTTGACCGCAGCTTATGGGGCGTTATCCTTTTGTGGGGAACATACATCCTTGCATATTTTACAATCATTTTTTCAACGGCATCCACACTGATCCGGTTATTCTTCAGGGAAAGAAATAAAGCATCTTCCGATCCCTTTTCCGGTATCAGGTTCAATCGCTGCTCATGCAAATAGTCCTCCAGAACATACTGCACTTCATTGTTAAAAAATACGATCTGTTCGTTTCCACCTTTTCGTGTTATTTTAATAGAATTATCTTTAAAATTCACATCCTGAATGTCAAGACCAACACATTCCGAGATCCGAATCCCGGTACCCAGTAGAAGAGTAGTAATCGCCAGATCCCGGAGTCTGGTTTTATCCAGATATTTTTTCTGGTGTTTTGATATCTTATCGGATCCATTCTCGATCCCACTTAGAAGAATCTCTACCTCGTCCGGATCTAATTGTATGATTTCTTTTGTATGAATCTTCGGTGTTGAAATCCGGGCTGCAGGATTTCTTTTCATTTCACCAATTCCTGTATAATAATCGAAAAAACTTCTCAGGCAGGACAATTTCCGCGCAATCCCGGTCGGTGTATTATGAATCGTCCGGTGTTCTTGTTCGTCTGGATGATAGCATTTCAGATAGGACAGATAAGATTCAATATCATGTACCGAAAGCTGCTCTAAATGCGCAATTGTAATATCGCGTACCTGCATGTACTGTAGCGATGGATTTTTTGTTATGATATATCGGAAAAAAGTACGAAGGTCATACGCGTAAGCAACCCTGGTTCGCGCACTTAGTGAAAATTCATTTGCGTAAAAATATCTGCTTGCAAATTCCGGAAGCTCATCAAGAATTTTTCTCAAACGCAGATCATTTCTTAAAGATTCATTGACATGATAGGATTCATTTTGACTCATGATTTTTTCCTCCAAATACGATAATTTTTGAAAGAAAATCGGAATTCCTGAAAAACAGAATCGCTTAAAGCATCAAGAGGCGGATAAATACACATTTAACCGCCTCTTACCTGAATATATGCGAAGGAGTTTACCACTCTCCTGTCACATATAGAATAACCTGTAAAACGAAATATTCTCGTTGTGTAAAGGGGAACTCTGCGGGAAAGGTTGATCCACAAACAAGGTCATATTTTATTCTAAGGTCATTTCTAATATGATTGATTCCTGTATGACATTTTCCATAATTGCTTCAGTTTATCCATTTTTAAGAAACGATAGATTCTTTTTTGAATGTCTGATTTTCTTTCAGGGAAATTATAGTGGATTCTGAAGGATGTCGTAGTTTTGCATGCGGACAGATTTTTAGTATCTTCAGATACTGAAATTTAAAATACAGCCGGAGCTTATCGCACCGGCTGCACTTTATCCTTATTAGTTAACTGAAAATTTGTTTATTTCTAATCCTGTTTAATTCAAAGCGCTATTATATTTGACTAAATTATTTAATGCTTCGTTTAGCTCACTAGATATCTGCTCATCTTCTAAGTCATCAATATTCACCCGTATTTTGAACTCATAATTACCCGTATTTTCTATGTCTTTAATAATACCACCTTGAACTATCATATTCTTTTGTATTGTTGCTTGTTTATAATCTGTATACGTAAAATCAAAATATTCCGTAGATTCAATTCCACAAAAAAACCCTTGCTCTATTATCATTTTTTCAATCTTATTTATCCAATTTATTACTGGTTTTTGTTCTAATGTTCTATATAATTCAAAAGAATTTGTATCAAAATTATATATTGAAAAATCATATTCAAAATATCCACCCAAAAAAATATATCCTTTTCCTATATAATCGTATTGCTCATTATAAACAGTTACAAGAAGGACTTCATCCCCAAACACATTTCCATATTTTATATCTCCCCCAACATTCTTAATAGAATACTTCAATTTTTCTTTATCTGTCTCTATATCCAAGACAAAAGCAGGTTGTTTTTCTAAATCTTCTATCCTCTGTTCGTTCAAAGAGATGTCGTTTGCAACCATTGCAACTTTAACACCAACAATTGACACAATGATACCGGCAAACGAAAGTATTAACATCATAATCGTTTCAAAATAAATTTTATTATGCTCTAAAAATAACTGAACCTTATTTTCCGTATTTTTCTTTACTTCGATCACTTTTGTATTTTCGTTATAAGTTAAATTTTTAGTTCTTTTCTTTCGTAATCTCATAACAGCACCTTTTTTTTAGAACCAATGATTCTTTTTATTTCTGTTGTCTATTAATCCCACACGTTTTCCACGAAAATCATATTACCATATTCTTATTACAATTACCATTTTATCAATATTGAAACGACCTCTTTTTGAATATAACTTTCTTATATATCCTAATTTTCCAAAATAAACTATAAAGGGAGACTACAACACCGTAGCGCCGTGCATCTCCCTTTATAACTTATTTTATCGTTGCCTGCCAACTCTCCGAGTCTATATGTCCGGATTCACTATCAGATTTAAAGTGTCCGTCACCCAAGCAGAATATCGCCTACTTTCCTATTAACAGAATACCTAATAAACATAATTTTATATTTTTCCAAATTGACGAAAACATAAAAATCAAAACAGATTCTTTACAATATAATTTCACTATTCCTTTGTTAATCTAGTTCGCTTTATTTTCAGCATTAAATTCACCGCTATATACGGTTCGCCACCAATACATCTTGAAAATTCGGTTTAGAACATCCTACAGATCTATTACAGGCTAGTTAGTTTTACTTGTTTCGTCTTCTTTTTCTACACTTTCCCCCAAATTCCCCACTTTGTAACGGCAACACAAATCAACTGCTACAATGTCATCTTTTGATACATTTTTAAAATGAAGTGTGCCTGGAAGAAACAGTGTTTTTTCTGGAACAAAAGAAATACCATGTATCCATTTTACAGGAAGATCAATCTTTCCTGTGTCTTGAAAAATCGTAGGCTGATCAATTACAATATCATCCTCCGAATAATCTCCCGGCATTCTAAACACACAATTCTGATTCATAGATATTCCATCATACACAATATCCACAGCCATATAAAGTTCTGCTAAATTTTCCATTCCTTGTATCCATTCTAGATCAAATGTCAAATTATAGTACTCTTCTATTGCACGCAACTTTTGAAGTTCATTTATCCAATATTCAACCATTTTTTTCGTATCTTTCCTACTTTTCCATAGCTTTCTTGACCGTCCAATCTCGCACGTAAACACAGTATGATTAACATCATTAATTACAATGGCGAATTTCTTAGCGTCTAAACATTTTCGCACAATATCAAAATGTTGTAAACGTTCTGATACTTTTTTATCTAACACATGATATCCCATCTCAAATACTTTTAAGTCACTGTCGGAATACTCTAGTAAAATTTCAATATATTCGTTTTCAAATACATATCGATCAATATCATTCCAATAACTATGTGTGAGTTTTCCAGTTTGATATGCACATATACAGCCATCTAAATGCAAATATGCTTCCTGTATTTCTCTAGGAATGTCCAACATATATTTTGGAATATCATAACGCATGTTTTGTTCTAAATATAAATTCGTCGAATCAAGAAAAAGTGAGATAACTTCCCAATCATCTTTCCCTACCGCATTTCGTCCCATTATCTCACGCATATAATTTACTATTTCATTCGGAAATCTGATCTTCTCCTCTGAGATAATCTCTTCAGAATCAGCAAAATCTACTAATTTTATATTTATCTTTTGAGATTTGATAGTATTTATATTCTCATAGGAAAACTGCTGAAAATCTTGCTGATAGTGTTGTAATTCATCAACCATACAACTCAGTATATTCTTATCAGCATTTACAGGATTATAATAATAACCTTCTATTTTCACTCCATCAGAGACAATATAGGCCACTGCTCTTGTCCAAACAGTATAGTATTCTGATTGCCCCTGTATTTCTTCCAGTTCCCCAGGTTTCTTTGCTTCTACTACTAAAAGACTATGGTTTTGAACCCATTCAATGCTATCTTTTTCAAATGACCTATAATCACCAAACTCTTTCTCTGTAAAAAGAATATAATCTGCGTTTTTTGCCGGGATCCGTTTTCTACCCTCAAATCCATATACCGGGAACTCCTCAGCTCTAAGCCACGATGGATAACCTAAATATTCCAACAACGGCACAATCAATTTCGAACGAACTTCAGCTTCTGACTGAATCTTTGATTTTTTATATTCCGTCAAAATACAACTTAAATCATCATTTATTTTCATTTTTAGAAAACCTCATTTTACGTTTCACGATTTTATCCTGTTTATTTACGCGTTTAGTCTTTCTTATATTCTTGTAATACCACTAGTATTGTCTTTTAAAATAACTAAAATCTTATTAATTGCATCCATCGCCTTTTCATCGGATCTTTCTAGTAATTTAGCAAAATTAGCAATAGCTTCCAACCTATCTTCCATAGTAAATCTGATGTTGGATACATTGGGTGGTGCTATTTCTGTATACACTAATAACCTCTTTCCAACAAGATACTTATCATACCGTCCATTGCAATTTTTAAGTAGATAGTTTGATATCCCTTTAAGATGTGGTCCAATCGAAAATTTCTCAACTATCTCTTCTGGAATTTTTATTTCCACTACCACTTTATCCTCACCGCAAAGTCTTGGTATTTGAATTTGTACATCATATCGAGAATAAAGATTCAATGATGCACTTCTTACCCCTTCTCGAATATCATGAATGGCATCAATTGCTTTCATTGATGAATTAGCAAATTCTATCTGTACATTCTTTGAAATCAACATATAGTTCTCCTTTAATATTTGTTATTAGCGTTAATAATCTTTTTATTACTATATTCCACTATTGATAGTTTGTCAATACATTTTATTACTATCACTTGTAATTATATTATCAACGTTATTCTTTAGATTTTCTCTACACTGATGTATAAACCACATTTATGCTGATCTCGTTAACCAATCAATATATCACGAAAAACTTCTTCAGAACGCCGCTGCTTTTTCATCTAATCATATCGATTCACTAGCCCGTTTTATCTTCCGTAGCCGTTTTAAGAAGTTATTGTATCAATTCAAATTTAATAAAGTACTTGTTCTTAGCACAGTCTTCTCTACACCCCAACACATAAAATAAAACATTATCAATTAATAGAGCTTCTATTATATTCACGAACTTCTTCAATTTTAACCTAATCTATTATTTTTTCATTTCTATACTCAGGACTTCTCTCATACGTTTTAGTATTTGAAGCACCTGACCAGCAGCAAATCTTCTTTTAAAAGAACCATTTGAAAAATGATCCTCTCTCAGTACCATAGTCAACAATGCTGCACATAAATCATAATCAGCATTAAATACCCTCTTTAATTCTTCAGAACAATTGATTGGTTCTGTAATCATATAATCTCTGTAATTGAGTTTCATATCGCCCATCGAAAGTAATAACTCTGCGTACAGACCTATGTATGGATCTTTTTTCTCAATTATTTCCTGAATCATTTCAATTTTCTCTTCTCTTTTCATTGTCGTCCACCACCTTGAAAATGTATCTTTATATATCGAATATATGTTCCTTTATTTTATCATATTGCGAACATACATTCTAGTATTAAAAATACGAATTTCCAATATCTCTCCTTAACGATTTTAACCGATCTTTTGAAAATTTCTCTTTATACGAAAACAAAGCTATCTATTACTAGATAGCTTTGCTCTGTTCCTAGGCTCTGTTTTATTTTCTTTCCATCTTTTCTTTTGATTACCCATGGAATATTCTGTACACACTTTGTATTTTTCCGTACACAATTTCTACACAATTTTAATGAAATTTTATGAAAAAATACACTATTTTATGGTACTTTTAATCCCTGAATCTGTACACACTTTTTCCTGTTTTTTTCTCGAAAAAGCCTATAAATAAAGGGTTTTTTCTATCGATTGTTGATAGCGGTGACTAAGGCATCGATAGATGCACGGATAATGTCGCTGTCGACGCCTGCACCCCAGGAAAGGGATCCATCCGGTTTCTGGATACCCACGTATGCAATTGCCTTTGAACTTGTGCTCATTTCCAGTGCATGCTCGGTGTAGGAAACCAGTGTATATTGCATGTCATATGCTTTTTTCAGTGCATTACTTACCGCATCCAGACGTCCGTTACCATCTGCCTCGGTAGTGATCACACGGCCTTCAAAGGAAGATGTAACCTGTGTGGTGATGTGTCCGTTCTGCTGGAAATGTACTTTCTGAATATCCAGCGGTTTCTTGACATTTTCGAAAGTTTCTTTGAACAGTTCAAATATTTCATCAGGATGAAGTTCTTTATGAGTATGATCTGATACTGCTTTCGCTGCGTAACCCATAGCTTCACGCATCTTTGGTGGCAGATTCAGACCGTATTTTGTTTCCAGAATATAACCTACGCCACCTTTACCGGACTGGCTGTTGATACGAATAACATTGGCATCATAGCTTCTTCCCACATCTCTCGGGTCTATCGGCAGATACGGAACCGTCCAGTGATCCGGATCTTTTTCTTCGATCCAGTGCATTCCTTTTGCGATCGCATCCTGATGGGAACCGGAAAATGCGGCAAATACCAGAGATCCGCTGTACGGACTTCTCGGATCTACGTTCATGCCGGTGAATTTTTCGTATTTTTCACAGATGCCTGGCATATCAGAGAAATCAAGTTCCGGATCTACACCCTGTGCATACATATTCATCGCCAGCGTAATGATATCTACATTACCGGTACGCTCACCATTTCCGAACAGAGTTCCTTCGATACGGTCTGCACCTGCCAGAAGTCCCAGCTCAGAATCTGCAACACCACATCCCCTGTCGTTATGCGGGTGAAGAGATACAATAACATTTTCTCTGTAATTCAGGTTATCACACATATACTCAACCTGGCTTGCATATACGTGCGGCATGGAATGTTCTACTGTTACCGGCAAGTTAATGATTGCCTTCTGATCCGGTGTTGGTTTCCATACATCCAGAACTGCATTACACACCTCCAGTGCATATTCCGGCTCTGTTCCGGTAAAGCTTTCCGGGCTATACTCAAACAGGAAGTTTCCGTCTGTCTCGTCTGCCAGTTTCTTTAACAGGGCAGCTCCATCTACAGCGATCTTTCTAATCTCTTCTTTTGATTTACGGAACACCTGCTCTCTCTGGCTCAGGGATGTAGAATTATATACATGGATGATGGCTCTCGGTGCACCTTTTACCGCCTCAAAGGTTTTGCGGATAATATGTTCTCTTGCCTGTGTCAGTACCTGAATAGTTACATCTTCCGGAATCAGGTTCTGTTCGATCAAGGCTCTTAAGAATTCATATTCTGTTTCAGATGCTGCCGGGAAACCTACCTCGATTTCCTTGAATCCGATTTTTACCAAAAGTTTGAAGAACTCAATTTTCTGTTCCAGACTCATCGGGATCACAAGTGCCTGGTTACCGTCTCGCAGATCCACACTGCACCAGATCGGGGCTTTCTCTACATACTCTTTTTCTGCCCATTTCATACATTTTACCGGTGGCATAAAATACTGTCTCACATACTTTTTGTAATTCATCATGTTTCTTGTCCTCCTAAATTTGATTCCCTGCACATCTCTGGCATCTATCTTCTTTATGGATATGTAAAAATGCGTAAAAAAAACTCCGTCTCTCTTCTCAAGAGACGAAGGATTATCTCCTACGCGGTACCACTCTTTTTCATGAATAACTTCATGCACTCTGCCAGATACGGGTCTACACCTTATATCCTCCCCCATGATAACGGTGGGGTACTCCGTCTGTTCCTACTGGAAATATATTTCGTTCAGACAGTAGCTCCAAGGGCAGTTCCAAATTCTTCATTCACTGTTTCGCACCATCCAACAGTTCTCTGAAAGCCGAATCCTCTGTACTCTTCCTCTTCTACGCCATTTACAAGTTAAATTTTACCATAGAAGCAGACAGATTGTCAACGGATTTCTATGATAAAGTTTTATCAGAATGAATTTTATCGATTTTTAAAGCAATTTTAAAAATCAAATAATTATTGACAAAACCGATTATAATGCATATAATAGTCTCTATCATGTATAAATCAGTTTTGTCGGGGTATGGCGTAGCTTGGTAGCGCGCACGGCTGGGGGCCGTGAGGTCGCAGGTTCAAATCCTGTTGCCCCGATACTTTTCTTTTCCAGGCAGTTTCTGCCGTTTTTCCGAAACACGATAATTTATAACAGAATAATTTCGATTGCTATCTTTTTGCAAAAGCGAGATAAAATACGCTTTGTGATTTTTACTCGTTGCATTGCATATCAGTAATCGTTCCAGTGGATCAATTTTGATTATCGTGACAGTCGCCAGCGTCTCATGCAAGCATGTACTTTGACTCGTTGTTCGCATAAATAATACAGGCAGTCCGAAACTCTGCGACTGCCTGTACTATTTCTATTTATTTTCTTTTATTTTGTCGTATTGGCGTTAATATAATTTACCAGACCCTCGGCTTTGATAATCTTCTGCATGAACTCCGGAAACGCCTGTCCCTTGAACTCAGTTCCTTTTGTTTTATTGTAGATCATACCACTGTCAAAATCCACTTCCACATCATCACCTGCATCGATTCCTTTTGCCGCTTCCGGGCACTCGATAATCGGAAGACCAATATTGATAGAATTTCTGTAAAAGATACGTGCGAACGTTTCTGCGATCACACAACTTACACCTGCTGCCTTGATTGCAATCGGTGCATGTTCTCTGGAAGAACCACATCCAAAGTTCTTATTGGCAACGATGATGTCACCTTTCTGTACTTTATTTACAAACTCTTTGTCAATATCTTCCATACAGTGAGTAGCCAGCTCTGCCGGATCTGAAGAGTTCAGATAACGTGCAGGAATGATTACGTCTGTATCTACATTGTCACCATATTTAAATACTCTTCCTTCTGCTTTCATCTTTCTCTTCCTCCTATAAACCTAATTCTTCCGGTGAAGAAATCTTACCGGTAACAGCACTCGCTGCAGCAACAGCCGGGCTTGCCAGATAGATTTCAGAATCCACATGTCCCATACGGCCTACAAAGTTACGGTTGGTTGTGGACACACAGCGCTCATTTTCTGCCAGAATGCCCATATAACCACCCAGACACGGTCCACAGGTCGGTGTGCTTACTACAGCTCCTGCCTCGATAAAGATCTTTAACAGACCTTCTTCCATTGCCTGCAGATATATCTTCTGTGTTGCCGGAATCACGATACAGCGGATACCCTTTTTCACTTTGTTGTCTGCCAGGATCTCTGCCGCAATACGCAGGTCATCGATACGTCCATTGGTACAGGAACCGATAACTACCTGATCGATCTTCACATTTTCTGTGATCTCATCGATGGTTTTTGTGTTTTCCGGCAGATGTGGGAACGCGATGGTCGGACGCAGTGTGCTAAGATCAATGGTGTATTCCTCATCGTAAACTGCATCCTCGTCAGCTTCAAATACTTTCCATTCCCGCTTGGAATGTTCTTTCATGTATGTCATAGCTACATCATCAACCGGGAAGATACCGTTCTTTCCACCGGCTTCAATTGCCATGTTGGCAATGGTAAAACGATCATCCATGGACAGATTTTTAATGCCTTCGCCTGTGAATTCCATAGATTTATACAGAGCCCCATCCACACCGATCATGCCGATGATGTGCAGGATCACATCTTTACCGCTCACCCATTTGGCAGGTTTTCCGACAATATTAAATTTGATAGCAGATGGAACTTTAAACCATGCTTTACCGGTTGCCATACCGGCTGCCATATCCGTACTTCCCACACCGGTAGAGAATGCACCCAGGGCACCATATGTACAGGTATGAGAATCTGCTCCGATAATCACATCGCCTGCTACTGTCAGACCTTTTTCCGGGAGAAGTGCATGCTCGATACCCATTTCTCCGACATCAAAATAATTAGTGATATCATGTTTACAGGCAAATTCTCTTACACACTTGCAGTGCTGTGCAGACTTGATATCTTTGTTCGGGATAAAGTGGTCCATGACCAGTGCCACTTTATCTTTATCAAATACCGTATCCACTGTCATCTTATCCATCTCATGAATTGCTACCGGTGAGGTGATATCATTTCCCAGTACCAGATCCAGTTCTGCTTCGATCAGCTGTCCTGCTTCTACCTTCTCAAGACCCGCTGCCGCTGCCAGAATTTTCTGTGTCATCGTCATTCCCATGTTTCTGTTCCTCCTGTGTATATAATGTTGAGGGCAAACCTGTTTTACCCCTGGTATCATGAAATTGAGATTTTTTTTCATTTACTGTTTGCTATTGTAACATATCTTGCGATATAATAACAATACATATAAAATATATTCTCTATAACTACAGGTTATATTATTTCATTTGTCACTGACATTCTATACACGGAGGTTTTATATGGAACAGAATCTTTCTCTTTATTATGTATTTCACACGGTCGCAAAAAAGGGCAGTATTTCTCACGCGGCCAAAGAACTATATATCAGCCAGCCCGCTATCAGCAAATCCATTCAAAAACTTGAAGACAATCTGAACACAACCCTGTTCAAACGAAGTTCCCGGGGTGTTACGCTTACCGCAGATGGAGAGATCCTTTTCCAGCATACCAGAGATGCTTTTGATACTCTTGAAGAAGGAGAAGAGATTCTGGCACGCCATCATGCTCTTGGAGTAGACCAGCTTCGTATAGGTGTCAGCACTACTCTTTGCAAATATATCCTTCTGCCTCATCTGCAACGCTTTATAAAGGCGTACCCACATGTAAAAATATCCATCAGCTGTCAGTCCACTTACCAGACTCTGACATTACTGGAAGAAAATAAAATAGATATTGGTCTTGTCGGCGAACCGGCGATACAGAAAGGTTTTTATTTTCAGCCACTGCAAAAGATTCAGGATATTTTTGTAACAACAACCGCCTACCTGGAACATCTGGAACTGCGATCAGGTAACGGCGATCTTTTTCAGACCGCTACATTTATGATGCTCGATGAAGAAAATATTACCAGGCAATATATCAATCGTGTGTTTCTGGAACACGGTGTGGAGTTTTCCAATATTCTGGAAGTTTCAACAATGGATCTTCTGATCGAATTTGCAAAGATTGGAATGGGTGCCGCCTGTGTGATTCAGGAATTTGTTCAGGAGGAGCTGGATCGAGGGGATCTGATCACTCTTCCACTGGGACTTACATTTTCTCCAAGACAAATAGGATTCGCCTACCGTAAACACGAACAGGCGAATCCCGTTATTCAACACTTTCTGGATTTACGAGGAAACATTCTCCCGTAAATTTCAAAGTACTATTTTATTTTGCTTCCTGCAGGATCAGTACATCCCATTTTTTCAGTACCGTTCCTGCCGGAATGACTTCTCCACTGATCAAATCTGTTTTTCCGCCAAGGCTATCCGGAAGAACCTGATCCTCATCTTTGAAGTTCATGACATAATAATATCTGGTGTCGTCAGAAGTTCTGCAGGTCACTTCCAGCCCGGTTACTTCTGGAATCACAGCTCTTACATTCACTTCATTTACCGCCTGATCCAGAATCTTTGCGAGTCCCGCATCATCCATCTGCGTTCCTACATAATACGTTGTACCTTTGCCAAAGGTATTTCTTGTGACTGCAGGCATATCTGCATAAAAATCTTTCTGGTACGTTGCCAGTGCTTCTGCACCTTCCAGATGCAGCAGATCACATAACAGGTTGCAGGATGCTGTAGTTCCATCCGTAAATTTCACTTCATTGACCTGTTCCGGTGCCAGCGCATCAATTTCTTCCACCCATACACCCGCCATATCACGCAGCGGTCCCGGATAGCCTCCAAGATACACATTGTCAGACTGGTCTACGATACCGCTCATATATGTAGTAATCAGAATACCGCCATTCTTTACAAAAGATTCCAAAGCTTCTTTCATTCCTTCTTTTACCATGTAAAGAACCGGTGCAACCACCATCTTGTACTGTGAGAAATCTGCATCTACCGGAATCATATCAACACTGATATTTCTTTCATAGAAATAATTATAATACTTATGAATCTGCTCCACATATTTCAGATCTTCGGAAGGTCCGCTGGTGTATTCCAGTGCCCAGTAATTTTCCCAGTCAAAAATCAGGCCGACATCTGAAAGATTTTCGCTTCCCAGTGTCTTTGTTCCAAAACTTTCCAGTTCTTTACCAAGCTGAGCCACCTCACGGAACACTCTGGTGTTTTCCGTTCCTGCATGAGCAATAACAGCTCCATGAAATTTTTCGCAGGCTCCCACACTTCTTCTCAGCTGGAAGAACTGAATCGTATCTGCACCGTGAGCCATCGTCTGATAGCTCTGCGCACGCATCTGTCCCGGACGTTTCAGAGAGTTGTATTTCTGCCAGTTCTGCTGGCTCGGTGTCTGTTCCATCAACATAAACGGCTCGTTTTTCAATCCCCGCATCAGATCATGTTTCATGGCGATCATGCTCCACGGAGTATCATAAGCCGGATAGTTATCCCAGGATACGATATCCATCTCTTTTGCCCATTTGAAATAATCCAGATCTTTGAAAGTTCCCATCAGATTTGTAGTGATCACTACATCCGCATTATGGCTGCGGATCGCATCTCTTTCCATTTTATAGCACTCCAGCACGCTGTCGGAGTTAAATCTACGATAATCGATAGAAATTCCTGCAAATGCGGTCTTTTCTGTTCCAATTCCCTCACTTAATGCATTTGGAACCACCACATCATCCCAGTCGTATACGGTGTGTCCCCAGAATTCCATATTCCAGGCTTTGTTCAGTGCATCAATGGTTTTATATTTATCTTTTAACCAGACGCGGAACGCATTCTGACAGTTATCGCAAAAACAGGTGATCCCATACTCGTTGTTCACATGCCAGCAGGTGACATGCGAATTCGACGCATAACGTTCTGCCAGTTTGTCTGCCAGTGCTCTTGCATATTTCCGGTAAACCAGAGAATTCGGGCAGGCATTGTGGCGCTGTCCAAAACGGTGTTGTCTTCCTTCATAATCGGTGTACATCACCTCCGGATATTTTTTCACCATCCATCCCGGAAGTGCTGCGGTAGAGGTTGCAAATACGATATCATAATTTTCTTCGGACAGCATCTCTACGACTTTGTCCAGTTCCGAAAAATTGTATTCGTTCTCTGATGGCTGGATCTTTGCCCATGAAAATACATTGATGGTCGCGCTGTTGATTCTGGCATCTTTAAAGATTCTCATATCTTCTTTCCAGATCTCCTCCGGCCACTGATTTGGGTTGTAATCGCCTCCGTAGAGGATTCTTTTGAATTTTGGCTGCATAATTTGCTCCTTTCTGTCTGTGTCAGGACTTCGTAACTGTTCTGCCTTTTCGTGCAGTGTGTTTGCCTGCACCTGTTAAGCTTATATAATTATCCGAATCTTTTCTGTTAGTTTCTGATAACTTCTACTTATCTGCATTATACTGCTTTTCTTTCTTGATTTGTATAACAGGGTACACCTCTTTCTATAATATTTTGAAACTGATTGTAAATATCTTTTTCCTATGGTACCATATGCCCATACAATATACTTTTTTAATCACTTTAGAATGTACGTTATCATTTGCTACAACTTTTTTCGAATATATTTTAAGCTTGCACGGAGGAAAACCATATGCCTATTTATTTTAATTCTTCCCCGGTGAATTTTCCCTTTCAATTTGATTCCATCGGAAATAACTGGGATCAGGAGCCTACCTTGCGGCCGGATGGTTTCCCGCTCTATCACTATCTGCAAACCCAAGAAGGATGCGGTATTCTGACCATCGACGGACGGGATTATACTATAGAAGAAAACCAGGGCGTTCTGCTGGCTCCCGGAGTTTCTCATGCCTATCGTTCCGCATCCGGGAAATGGATCACTTTATTTGCTACGTTCAGTGGTTCTATGAGCCCTTATTTTTCCACGCTATTCGGCTCCTCCCATCTGCTGTTTTTTGAAGCTGAAAAAGCTGCCATCCTCCGGAAACTGATCGACCAGGCTGTGCTTCACCACCAGGAAACCCCAGTCAATCCACAGCTGCTGTCCCTGGAGTGCTACCAGGTACTTTTGCAGTTCACCGGTGGTCTTCAAACCAACCCTTCCCGGCAGCCGGCCTGGGAAAAATATATCCGGCCGGTTCTTGCTATTATACATACCAGGTATATGGAGGATCTCACTGCCGAAGCGCTCAGCCAGGAAGTTTTTATCACACCGCAGTACCTGTCACGACTTTTTTCCAGATATTTGGGATGTTCTGTCTATGAATATCTGACCAAGTTCCGACTCAGCAAAGCCAAGGAGCTCCTGGTCAGCAACCGTGGAAGGCGGATACAGGATATCGCCCAGGATGTAGGATACACAGATGCCAGTCATTTTGTAGTGATGTTCCGTAAAATTACCGGCATGGCGCCATCGGAATTTCGGAGGATTAATTAGCAGATCAATTAAAAACGTTTCGAGAACACTTGTTCTTTTTCGCTTTCTGTGTTATTCTTGAACAAAACATGTCCGCGTGCGTTTGAAAAATCATTCAGGCAAAATAAAATCTCTTACCAACTATAACGTGTGCAGATTGTAGAAATGATTTTTCACGCACGCTCTAAGATTAAAAAATATAATTCTTTACTATATATAACGGGAGAACATAACACATGGATGGCTATCAGTTCGAATATCAATGTGCTGAGATTTTAAAAAGAAATGGATTTTCCAGAGTTCAGGTTACCCAAAGTTCCGGCGACCAGGGGGTAGATATTATTGCCCATAAACATCGAAAAAAATACGGTATCCAATGCAAATACTATTCCTATCCGGTCGGAAATAAAGCGGTTCAGGAAGCCTACGCAGGTGCCAACTTTTATGACTGTGACAAAGCTATGGTAATGACCAATCTTACCTTTACCCGATCCGCAACGGAACTTGCCCAAAAACTTGAGGTGGAACTATGGGATCACTGTCCTACCACACGGTATTATAGTCTGCTCTTTAAATTGATGAGTCTGATGAATATTGTTTTTTTCTTATATGGAATCCTGCTTTTATTTCTTCTGCAAAACAAAAGTACCGTTCCTTTTTCCCTTCCCGATGATTTTCTCACTGGCACACTTCTGGTAGCCGCGTCTGTCTTTGGATTTTTGGGATGGCGCTTCGTTCTTTGTAATCTGGCTGCCGGCGGAATCTATCTGTATCTTTCATTACATACAGTTTTACTCCCGGCGATCAACAATGCCGCTTACTCAGATCTTCAGCTTCTGGTTCTGCTTCCAACTGTTGTCTATCTGCTACATGCCTGTTGGCTTGCAGGTCACAAACGCCACTGAATCTGATCATATCCAGAGCATGTTTGGCGCATTTAACGGCAACCAACAAGGTTTCACGCAAGCGTGGACTTTGTCTCGTTGTTTGCGTGAATCAAAATATGCAATATAGTAAAAACAGTTGTTATCTGAAAATCCTTTTTCTATCAGAATAATCTTCCAGATAACAACTGTTATTTCTTATTTATCTACCTGTCTTTTAAACATCAAACATTTTTTATTCCTTAACCTCTCTTTCAGACAAAGCCCTGCATGCTCATAATCCACATCAATCACAATCCACTGAGATATCTCCGGAATTCGTTTCAATGGTTAAGCTTCCTGTGGCCTTTTCGACTTTTTGTTCAAACGTCTGCAAATTATCTGTTTCATTTTCCATTACTTTTCCGTTCAGGCGCTCAGATACATCAATATCTCCCATATCGGTAGTTACCTGTATAGCAAGTTTGGTAAGCACTTCAGGCGTCCCTTCAATATCTACCGCTCCCATATCACTGATGATTTCCGTATTTTCTTTCCATGTAATACCGGTAAAATCAAAATCTCCGGAGCCGGAAGAAAAACTGCAGGTATCCAGATTACTTCTCTCAATTTCAACATCTCCCATATCTGTTTTCAGACCGAAATGCCGGATATCGCAATCATCTATAACCACATCTCCGCTATAAGTTTGCAGCGAACCGGATGTCACAGTCATAGAAGAAAGCCGGATATCACTCATATCACCGTCAATCTTCACATGATTGATCTTTGTACGCTCCGGAACGTAAAGGGTAATGAGATTTTTTTGCTGCCGTTCTTCTTTCCGATTTAATAAATCCGCAAGAAAATCAACATCAATATTTACATAATGGCCCTTGGTTTCTCTTTCGTTTACTGTCAGTGTATCATTTTCCACAGAGTATGTAACCGCAGGTTTTCCATTTTTGCTCTGCGCCTCATAACTGATATAAAAATGATCATCCTCTGAACGAACTACGTTCAGATCTAACATATCCAAATGAATATCCAGATTTCGATAATCATCTACCTGCGTTTTGGGTAATATAGAGGAAGCTGTTTGTTCAGACGCTCCGGAAATACCAAAATGATTCAAATCAGCAGTTCGCACATAAGTTTTTCCACCGAAAACATAACCGGCTCCATAAAGAACCGCTCCGACGATCATACAGCTGAGACCGGTAACCATACACGCTTTCATCCATTTTTTCATACTCGTTTCTCCCTCTTTCTGTTAGAAATCCAATGTGCCAGTCTTACGAACCCAAAGCCACACCATTTGCAAAGATAAATCGTAAATATCACAAGTAAAATACCCACTCCGAACACAAATAAGCCACATCCACTGACCATTGCAAATCCGGATACAGATGTCGTGATCGCAAACAGTCCACGAATCCAAAGCTTACCGCCTACAAGCAGCAGACAGATTGCAAAAATGAGTACACATACAAGAGCAATTGCCACACAGACCAAAACGCAGGCCAACACTGCAAGTATGGCAAGCAACAGCGGTGCGCCAACAGGTAACGCCAGAATCGCCAGACAGGCAACCCAGAAAGTTCCTCCTTTTGAAGATTTTTTTCCGGAAGTTTCCATCCTGTCATTATTTTCATCACATATATAAGCTTCATCCATCTTCTTATCCAGAAGATTCGCGATCAATTCACGGGCAGCTTCTTTCGGAGTTCCCATCTCCTCAATCAATTTTTGCGCTCCGGCCTCATCCGTTTCCTGAAAATACTCTTCAAAATAATCCATGGCGTCGTCATAATCTTGTTTCGGAAGCTTTCGCAAATATTTGTGTAATTGATTCAAATATTCTTCTTTACTCAACTTCGGATCCTCCCCTCTATAATCCCATCAATAGTATCTCTGTAAGACAACCATTCTTTATTGAGATATTGCATCTGTTCTTTTCCACTTTCCGTAATGGAATAATATTTCCGCTTACGTCCCTGATACTCCTGCGTATATGTTGTGACGAAACCTGCTTTCTCCAGTTTCTTCAAAATCGGATACAGCGTGGATTCTTTAATATCAGCCACCATTTTGATCGTCTGGCTGATTTCATATCCATAGGAATCCTGGGTATCAACAATGGTTAATATCAGGTATTCGATAAGCAACGCTGATATGGGAAAATACATGGCCTTCACTCCTTTCTGATATATAAAATATTTATATATTGGATTTTTATATATGTACTATAACATTGAGAAGTTCGGGTGTCAATAGATATATAAAAATTTTATATATCTATTGTTTTTATCATTGTCCCAAATGATGATTATCTTGGATACAATGAATAAATGCACTGTATTATGGACTTTATTAATCTCGAAATATTAATTGAACATTCTTATGAATTTTCGAGATTTTCCCGGATTTCTCTTCTATTTTTTATAATACTGTGTTTATTTTTCGAGATTTCAATGTTATGATCGAACCAGAAAAACGAGGTAGATTAAACATAGGAATGAACTAGAAGCGAATGTAAAAACTCTCATCATAGATAGATATGGAAGCATGAAGAAGTTCTCCGAAAAAATCGAAATGCCTTGGACTACATTGGACAGCATTCTAAAAAGAGGAATTGCGAATTCCAATATTACAAATGTATTAAAAATCACACGTGAATAGGTCTTAATTCCGAAGAACTTGTTGATGGAAAAATTGTATTTGCATCCAATAAACCATCCACTTTCGCCGCCCATTTCGATTGTGATAATTATACCGATGATGAACTGGATGAGATAAAACAGTTCGCAGAATTCGTAAAAGGAAAACGTGCGAAATAAACGGCAGATTTGCCAGATGTGGTCTTTGAAAATATAATATATTTACTCAGGGAACCGTTGGGGTGTTATGTCAGCCGCCGGACATGCTTATGGAAGGAGGCTGGTGCTGATGGTTACATATAGTGATTTATTTGCTTTTGTGATTATGCTTTGCGCAGTAATAACTCTTGTTATTAATATTACGCACCAAAAATAGCGCCCCTGCTCTGGTAAAGTAAGGCGCTATTCCTAGAAAATTACTTTATCCGAGATCGGAAGAGCAC
>ERZ507086.367-NODE-367-length-25842-cov-11.565750_pt1 | contig 25842 bp, 21 predicted proteins | sample MGYA00512292_ERZ507086 | MGnify/ENA metagenome assembly ERZ507086
TGACATGCCATTCAACAACTGTTATATATAAAACAAGGGTGAGAAGCCTGATTTTCAGGCTTGCCACCCTTGCATATCATAGAAGAATCTTATTTACAGACTTTTTCTCACAGTCTCATAAAACCGGAACTTATACAGCAAATTTCATTAAAACGAGTGATTTTCCCGGTTGCGACTAATTTTTATTGGTATTTTACTGCATATACAGGTGTATTTTTTGTTATGCCATGGATTAATATGTTTGTTCGAGAACGAAGCCAAAGTGAAATGAATCGTTTTATGCTGTTGTTGTTAGGCGTGTTTTCTTTTTATGCATCAATAGCAGCAATGGTAGGAGATCCGTTTAAAATATCGGCAGGCTATAGCTTTATATGGCTCATGCTCTTGTATTTGGTAGGGGCCTGGATTAAAAAAAGCGATATTATAAAAAAAATAAAAGTGCAATATGCATTCATTGCAATAGGAATGAATGTAGGCATAACTTGTTTCACAACGCTTGTATTTCCGCAAATAAAGCCGATGTTAATATCATATGTAAGTCCGTTGATGGTAGGAAATGCGATTTTTCTTTTGTGTATATTTTCCAGATGGAAAATAGAAGGAATATGGAAAAAAATCATATTATTTTTCACACCAGCAGTTTTTGGGGTGTATTTAATACAGGTTCATGGGATTATTTGGTATTGGATGAAGGGCAGATTTGCATGGATTGCTGAATTGAGTTTTGGAAAAATTCTGGTTGCATTGGCAATCTGTATAAGTGGAATTTTTGTTGGTGGTCTGCTTATAGAAAAAATAAGAATAGAGCTTTTTAAGTGGTTAAGAGTTCAAACAATTATAGATAAAATAACAGGGTTTGCATTGAAAAATATAAGAATGTTATATAACAAAAGAGGAGAAAGGTATACAAAATGAAAGAACAAAAAAGTTTAATTAGAGAGTATGCATTATTTCTTATAGGAATGATATGTATTACGATATTTTCATTTTGGAAATGCAGGTATGGACTGGGAAATAATGATGAACCCTTTTATTTGACTATTCCGTATCGAATGACTCAAGGAGATAAGCTGTTTTTTCATGAATGGCATGTATCACAGGCGGCAGCTTTTTTTCTGTTTCCGTTGATGAAAATATATCTTCTGATTTTTAAAAATACAGTAGGAATTATTATACATTTTCGCTATATATACATATGTGTAAATGCAATTGTTACTATGTTTGCATATAGAAGATTGAAAAAATACGGTCTGAGTGCTGGCGTAGTATGCATATTATACTTTTTGTTTGTTCCATTTAATATCATGGCTTTATCATATAACAGTATCGGTCTTGCAAGTAATTTTTTGTGTACAGTTTTTCTTTTGACAGCTGATGAAAAGAAAAAAACGGATTATATTATAGCTGGAATATTTTTTGCAATGATGGTATTGTGTCAGCCGATTCTAAGTTTGATATTTTGTATAGAAGTTGCGATTGCCATGATATATGCAAAGTTTAAAAAGAAAAAACTAATGATACAAGAAATATTATATTTCTTTACAGGATGCGTAATTGCTGCCATTCCGGTTGTGATGTATTTGGTTATAAAAGTGGGCGTAACAAATGTGCTTGCTGTAATACCGCAAATATTGAATGATCCGGAACATACAGGAGCCGGAGATATTAGAAGTTTGTGTCATAATATAGTGCGGTTCTATATACCGGAAAAGCAAATAATAATCGGAAAATTATCTTTTAATGTCAAAGTGATATTAAAAATGTTGTACTGTTTATTTGGGGTTATCTGGATTAGCGCGATAATAGACAGAAAAACACGGAGAAAAGCAAAAATAGCAATTTCTGCAATGTTAGCAATAGGAATCAGTAGTTGCTATTTAATATTTATACAAAACTCATATATTAATTTCTTATTATTCCCATGGGTATTACATAGCATAACAATGTTTTTAATGGAAACAGATAAAAATGTCAGGAAAAAAATAGGAATTGTATGGATGATTGGTTTTTCACATGCAGCCGCATTTCTTGGATCTAATCAGTATGGTTATGTGTTTAATATAGCTTTTATTCCGACAAGTCTTATAAGTATTCTATTAAGTTTACGTGAAAAGGAAAGTAGGAAAATTACTGGAATATGTGTTTTTGTAACGTTCATTTTTTTGAGTTATGCAAGAATAGAACATGTATTTTGGCAAACACCACCTCAAACATTAACTGAACAATGTTCTGATGGAAGCGTAAAAGGACTTTATGTATCGGAAGAAACAAAGGAATTTTATGAAAAGCAAATTGAAGATATAAGAAAGAAAAATATTGATAAAAATGATAAAATTCTGTTTTTAACGAATAATACATTTTTGCCACTGGAAGTAAACGGTTCAATTGCGCAGTATTCCTGTTGGCTTTCGGGAGTAAATGAGAATACATTCAAAAGACTGGAAACATATTATACGATGATTCCAGAAAAAATACCAAATAAAGTTTATATTGGAAAAGAGTATGTAGACAAACAAACAATTATAGAATGGGCAGAACAGAATGGTTTTCATATAGAGGAAAGTGAAATAAGTTACTTCTTAGAAAAAGATATATAAGGAGAAAGACAAATAAATGGAGCAAAAATTAAAAATATGGGTGCAGAAAAATGCAATTGTATTAGCATGGAGTGTAATTATAATTCTGGGGGTAGTGATAAGATTTCTTTTTAGAAAATTTCTTTCCGGTGATGCTGAAACATATTTAATTCCATGGTATTATGAAATTAAAAGCGGTGGAGGAATAAAGAGCTTAGGAGAACAGGTGGGAAATTATAATTTAATATATCAGTTCTTTATCGCGCTGTTTACATATATTCCAGCGAATCCGCTGACTATGTATAAAGTGTTTTCATGCATATTCGATGTTGTATTAGCTGTTCTTACTGTAATTTATACAAGAAATATATGGAAAATTGGAACATGGAAAGAATATATGGCATTTACATGTGTTTTTCTTTCGCCTATTGTAGTGTTTAATTCTTCATTGTGGGGACAATGTGATTCAATTTATGCGGTATTTTGTATAGCTACGTTATATTTATTATTTCGTGAGCGTTTTTGGCTGGCTATGATTTCTTTGGGAATTGCATTTTCATTTAAGCTTCAGACGATTTTTATTTTACCATTTATAATAGTATATTATATTACAAATAAAAAGTTCTCAATAAAGCATATTGGTGGAACGATTTTGTCAATTGTTGTCTTGGCTATACCGGGGTGTATCAGCGGAAGAAGTATATTAGAAGTATTTACAGTTTATAAAATACAGGTTACAGAATATTCAAAAAAGTTGTTCTTTAATTACCCGGGTTTTAGTAATTGGTTTTTGGATAGAAATGTTACGGATGAAAATACAACATATGTTAAGGTTTTGTGTATACTAATGGCAATCGTTGTTTTGGGATGCATAGCAGTATGGGTTCTCCATACAAATATTGAAATGACGGAATACAATTTTACGTATGTCGCTTTTTTGATGACATATGCCAGTGTTTTGTTTATGCCGGAAATGCATGAAAGATATGGATATGTTTATGAAATCTTAGCGATTCTAATTGCGATATATGATATACGAACAGCGTTTGGCTGTATTGCACTTCAATTGTGTTCTATAGTTACTTATAGTAGTTATTTGTTTGGATATCCGTATGATAGCAGAGTACTGACAGGTCTTAATTTTGGCATATATATTATGTATTTTGCTTATTATGTATGGAAACAGCAGAAAAACAAGAATAATGTTAACGAAGAACGTGAAGACGAAAAAGGAGAATACGAATGCAGCGATTAATGATAGTGGTTCCTTGTTATAATGAAGAAGAAATTTTGCCGTATAGTACAGAAAAATTGACGGAAGTAATTAAAAATCTGATTAAAAAGTCTAAAATAGCATCGAATAGTGGAATATTATTTGTAAACGATGGAAGCAAGGACAAAACCTGGGAGATCATTCAGAATGAATATTCTAGGAATCCATATGTGTACGGACTTGGTCTTGCCGGAAATGTAGGACATCAGAATGCATTGTTTGCAGGTCTGCAGACGGCGGCTGAGATATGTGATTTTTCTATTAGTATTGATGCGGATCTGCAGGATGATATCGAAGTGATTGAACAGATGGTAGATGAATATCTGTCGGGCGCAGATATCGTTTATGGAGTCAGAAGTGAAAGAAAGACCGACACATTCTTCAAAAGATTTACAGCGCAGTCGTTTTACCGGATTATGGAAATGATGGGTGTGAAAACGGTATATAACCATGCGGATTTCCGGTTGATGAGTGCAAGAGCTATGAAGCAGCTGGGACAGTATAAGGAAAGAAATTTGTTCCTGCGGGGAATGGTGCCGCTTATTGGGTATAAAACAGCTACGGTGACGTATGCACGAAAGGAAAGACTGGCAGGAGAAAGTAAGTATCCGTTAAAGAAGATGCTGTCGTTTGCCTGGGATGGGATTACATCTTTTAGTATTAAACCGATTAGTATGATTATGGCTTTTGGAGGTGTAATTGTTGCCTGCTCAGTGATTGCATTTATTTACACGCTGGTATCATACTTTATGGGACATGTCAGCCCGGGATGGTCTTCACTGATGATTTCTATTTGGTTTTTGGGTGGAGTGCAGCTGTTATTTATCGGAGTTGTCGGACAATATGTAGGGAAAACATATATAGAAAGTAAGGAACGTCCACGGTATAATGTGGAGAAGTTTTTGAATCATGAAGAGTAATTCAAAATTTCTCAGATAGTACAGAATAGGAATGGGCTGTATAGTGGTTTATTGAGAAATATATGTGGTGAAATAGGAAGTTTTGGTAAAGGATATTTTGACAAGTGCGAAAATGGAGGGAAAATGAGAAAAGTATTGGTAGGTCTGGTGTCTGTGGGTTTGATGTTAGAAATGTTGTGTGCATGTGGCTCGCAGACGGAAAAAGTTATACAGAATGAGGTAAATAATGAAAAATCGCCAGTAGAAATAGAAGAGACGGAAAGAGATGTTTTGCCGGATAAATCCGAAAAGGTAATTGAAATTCCAGGTCTGAAAAGTCAATACAAATTAATTGTAGTAAACGATCAACATATTATAGTTCCCGATGGCGATTATATATCAGAAAAAAGTGAAGAAATCGAGCAACGTGTTACTATGTTTTCGAATTCTGACGGAAAAACTTCGCAGGAAACGTGGCCGGAAATAGTAGATGCAATCAATGCGGAAAATCCAGACGGTGTAATCTTGAACGGTGATATGATCGATTTCTTCTCAGAAGCTAATTTGAACTGCTTGATGACAGATTTAAAACGGATTAAAGCTCCGGTTATGTACAATCGTGCAGATCATGATTTGGGAATCTGGTATAGTGATACATACACGGACGAGGATGTGCAGCAGAAAGAGAAAGAATCCTGGAATATGGAAGAGGTAATGGTTCAGAACTTTGATGAGTTCCTGGTTGTGGGAATTAACAATAATACCAGTCAATTATCAGAAGCGGGATTGGAAAAATTAAAAGAATTATGGGCGGAAGATAAACCAATTATTTTAACAATGCATGTTCCACTGAAATCGCAAGTAAATGATGGTCTTAGCGATGCTTCGAAGGCTGTATGGCAGGACCGGGCACTTTTGTGGGGAACAGATTGCTTCTATAGCCCGGACGAAGTGACACAACAATTTCTGGACATGGTATTTGCAGAAGACAGCCCGGTGGTTGCTGTGATAGGCGCGCATCTGCATTTTGCGTATGATGACCAATTGACGGAGAAGATTCCACAGTATGTGTTTGATGCTTCGTTTAAGGGGACGGTTGGGGTGCTTACGGTGAAGTAATGAAAGAGATTTGCTAGATGAAGTAAACAGAAGGTGTCATGCTGGTAGATTGGCTGCTCTGATATAGAAAATGCAAATCGATAAGTTTATATTATATAGAATGACAACAGGCTTCATTATATATATACGGGAGTAAAGATGATTAAAAAATGTATATTCGACTTTTATGTTTAATTCTGACCCACCTGAATTTAGGTGGGTCATTTCGTTTGCGCGCCATGGGCGCGCTCTCGCAGGTGAAAGTCCTGAACATGCCCAGGTGGTGGGAAATGTATAGCTGAACAGCAAGGGTGTCCATCGTGAGGTGGAATCTGAAGGAAGCTGTAGGCAAATCCTTGGTCCGACGGACAGAAATCGCATATGAGGCTAGGCTTCGAGAGATAAGCTGGCGAAAGACAGCAAAGTCTAATAACTACCATATTTGTAGAAGCAGAGTAAATGCGGCGGATTTATGAGGAGAAAGAGCGTGCACCTTAAGCGTGGAGGTCTCACAGAGGTTTCATTTGCCTAGTAACAACGAACTGTGAGAAGTCAGCAGAACCCATAGTAGTGAAGAAGTTTCTGTAATGGAAATGGAGCGAAGGGGCGAACAATCAATAAGTTTGAGTATATCTCGTATTGCAGAAATGGTAACATCTGCCGTAACCAATCGGGTAAAAGGTGGTCAAATCAAGCGAGACGGAAAGGAAAGAACGCATGAACACAAGTAGTCTAATGGAGCAGATACTTTCTAGCGATAACCTCAACAGAGCATATCTGCAAGTCGTACGAAATAAAGGTGCAGAGGGTGTGGACGGAATGAAATACACAGAACTTAAAGAACACCTTGTAAAGAACGGCGAAATCATCAAGGAACAGTTGAGGACAAGAAAGTATAAGCCTCAGCCAGTACGAAGAGTGGAGATACCAAAGCCTGATGGCGGTGTCAGAAACCTAGGAGTACCAACAGTAACAGACAGATTTGTACAACAGGCCATTGCACAGGTACTTACACCAATCTACGAGGAACAATTCCATGCCCACAGTTATGGATTTAGACCAAATAGATGTGCACAGCAAGCAATCCTAACAGCGTTAGACATGATGAATGATGGTAATGATTGGATTGTAGACATTGACTTGGAAAAGTTCTTTGACACAGTGAATCATGACAAACTTATGACCATTATCGGTAGAACTATCAAAGATGGAGACGTCATCTCTATCGTTAGAAAATATCTTGTCAGTGGAATCATGATTGACGATGAGTATGAGGATTCTATAGTGGGAACACCACAAGGTGGAAACCTTTCGCCTCTTCTGGCGAATATTATGCTGAATGAACTAGATATGGAAATGGAGACCAGAGGGCTAAACTTTGTACGTTACGCAGACGACTGTATCATTATGGTCAGAAGTGAAATGTCTGCCAATCGAGTTATGAGGAATATCTCACGATTTATTGAAGAGAAACTAGGACTTAAGGTCAACATGACTAAAAGCAAAGTAGACAGACCAGATGGACTTAAATATCTTGGTTTTGGATTCTTTTTCGACACGCAAGCACAACAATACAAGGCAAGACCACATGCAAAATCAATAGCTAAGATCAAAACGAAAATGAAATGGCTCACGAGAAGAAACTGGAGTGTCAGCAATCGCTATAAGATTGAAAATCTTAACCAGCTAACCCGTGGATGGATCAATTATTTCGGAATCGGTTATATGAAGTGGTTATGCAAAGATATGGATGCGCTAATTCGTAGAAGATTGCGTATGTGTATCTGGGTGCATTGGAAAACCCCACAAAATCGTGCGCAAAACCTAATGAAGTTAGGAATGTATAGTAAGAAGGCTTATGCAATAGCATACAGTGGTGCACGGGTAGCTCGATTAAGTGAAGGTGCGCTAAACTATGTAATTACCAATAAGAGACTAGCCTCATTTGGATTGGTCTCAATGTATGACTACTATACCGAGAGGTTTATTAAATGTTAAGTTGATTGAACCGCCGTGTACCGAACGGTACGCACGGTGGTGTGAGAGGTCGGCTAATCAACTAATGATTAGCCTCCTACTCGATTGTATGCAAATTTGATTTTTACACTGTGAATTGACCCGCCCAGTGTATCAATCGAATGGAAGTTAAGATTATCGTCATTGACATTTCAATAGTTTTACCCTATAATCGTTCTAAAAAGAACAATAAAGGAGGAAGCTATGTATTTCTGGGATAAGCATAAAACAATTACTACCTATTATGAATTGCTTTCCGGCGAGGTATGTGACCGTTATGGATTGACACAGATGGAATATGACATCCTCATGTTCCTGCATAATAATCCGCAGTACAATACCGCGGCAGAAATCGTAAAGATACGAAAATCAACCAAATCCCACGTTTCCACTTCGCTGAAAAACCTGGAAAGTAAAGGGCTGGTGGAGCGTATCCAAAGCAAAGACAATAAAAAACATATTGAAATTGCTCTGTTGGATCAGGCTGAGATAATTATAGAAGCAGGCCTGAACGCACAAAAACAGTTTGCACATAATGTGTTAAGAGGTCTGACCGAAGAAGAAACCCGTCTGTGCATCCGGGTATTTGACAAAATCTGTAATAACGCAGAAGAACAGTTAAAAAATGATAAGGAGAACGAATCATGAAACAGAACAACTACAAACCACAGATTCCGGATGTGATGGAAGCAATTTTTGACGCGGCATATCTGATTTTTGATCTGATTGCAGCCCTCCTGTTTTTCTTCTTCTCACAGGGGAATCCCTTATTTATCCTTTACGGAATTCTGACGCTGACTCTTTGCGGAGGCGATGCGTTTCATCTGGTGCCGCGAATCCTGAGAGCTGTACGCGGAAGCAATGACAAAATAAAAAGACAGCTGGGAATCGGACTGCAGGTCTCATCGATTACCATGACTGTCTTTTATATTATCTTAATGTACATATGGAAACTTACCTTCCAGGAACTTGCCGTCCCGGTAAGCATTGAAGCTGTCGTTTGGATATCTGCCATTGTCCGGATCGTGATCTGCCTGTTCCCTCAGAACAACTGGTGTTCCGATGAGGGGAATCTGAAGTTATCTGTCATCCGAAACGCTGTCTTTGCAGTGACCGGTATCGGGATCATCATCCTGTATGCTATGTCCGGAAACACCTATGGCTACCATATGACAAGAATGGTTGCAGCCATCATCATTTCCTTCGGCTGCTATCTTCCGGTAACTTTATTCAGTAAAACAAAACCAAAGGTAGGATTACTGATGATTCCGAAAACGTGTGCATACATGTGGATAATCGCCATGGGGCTTCAGCTTTTATTTTAGTCTCTGAAAGGCGCAGTATCTGCTGTGGGAGGATCCTGTATTATTTTGCGCTGTCAGCATCAATCACAGACTGGATCTGCTTCATCAGTGTATCGTAGTTGTCCTGATTGTCGATTCCGCCGAGCATCGGTTCTCCCACAATATTCCCATTTCGATCAACCAAGATTGTGGTAGGGAATGCCATGATATCGGAGGCATATTTTCCTGCTGCGGAATCGGAGTCGATGGACAGATTGCGGTACTTCGCACCCTGACTTTCGAGAATCGATGCCGCTTCTTTTATCGCATCTTTATTTGCATCAAAGGTTTCTGTGTTGATGCCTACAACCTCGCCTCCCATGGATTTGATTGCATCGTTTAATTCGTTCAGCTTAGACAGCTCTGCGACACAGGGTTTGCAGCCGGTAAACCAGAAGTTAACGACGGTCACTGCATTGTTGGAAAACAGACTTTCGTCAACTGTGTTGCCGTCATAATCCTGACCGGAGAAATCCCGGAATGGAGATGCGTCTTCGGAGTTATTTTCGGCATCGGTATCCTCAGATGTTGTTGTGTCGTTTTCCAGCTCTGCGATCTGTTCCTCGATTTTTCGTATCGTTTCAATATCATCTGTCAGTGTTTTCAGCTCATCCTCTGAAAAAGAGTCTTTGTTGGAGTCAACGGTGTCTGCCAGATAATCTGCATAATTTCCACTTGGATCAGCCGTGCTTTTATTCATCATGCCAAATACTTTGTTCCATACCTCCTCATGGTCTGCAAAAATCTGGTTTTCCTGCTGATATAAATCATCCAGCTTCGTGCCGGAAGTTCCTGTAGTTTCTGTACCGGCTTCTGTTCCGGCTTCCGTCTGTGTTGTCTGTGTTTTTGTTGTGTCTGCTGCTTCTTTTCCGCTGCATGCTGTAAGTAATAATGCTACGCTGAGTGTAAAAACAGGAATAAATATTTTTTTGGTTTTCATAAATCATGTCTCCTTAATAAATAGTATAAAGGTAATTATTCAGTAGTCACTGTACCGCGAGGTGTTTTGGCATGAATATGCCAAAATCCCGAGACATACAAGCCAAAATGCCATCACCGAAGGTGATTTTAAATGTATTTTGGCTCGTAACTGTGAAGGTACTGAACAGTTACGTATAAAATTGCTAATCACTGGTTGCTGCTGTCCTTTTTCTGACACGGTTTTCCCATGAACTGGTAGTGAATCGCATCTTTCGGGCAGGCTCTGATGCAGGCTCCGCACCGGATACATTCCGGATGATTTGGTGTCCGGCACACATCAATATCCATTTTACATGCCCGGGTACACTGGTTACATCCGACACATTTGCTGTCTTCGATCTTTATATTCAAAAGACTGACTCTGTTAAATAAGGAATAGATCGCGCCAAGAGGACAGATCCATTTGCAGAAGGGTCTGTAAAATATAATGCTGAGTACGATGACCGCAATCAGAATACAGAATTTGAATGAAAACAGTTTTCCCAGTGCAGAACGTATTGCGGCATTTCCGATGGAAAGTGGTATCGCCCCTTCAAGAACACCCTGCGGACAAATATACTTGCAGAAGAAGGGATCTCCCATTCCGATCGAGTTTGTTACAAGCATCGGCAGAAGGATCACGAAAACAACAAGGATGATGTATTTCAGATACCGCAGCGGCTTCAGCCTGGCTGTGGAAAATTTCTTTCCGGGAATTTTGTGAAGCAGATCCTGAAACCATCCAAAGGGACACAAAAAGCCACAGATAAATCTTCCCAGTGTCACTCCGAGTAAGATCAGAAACCCGGTTATGTAGTAGGAAAACTTGAATCTGGATGATCCGACAACCGCCTGAAAGGCTCCGATGGGACACGCTCCCGTGGCAGCAGGACAGGAATAACAGTTTAACCCGGGGACGCATACCGTTTTCGCCTTGCCCTGATATATTTTGCCCTGAAAGAAATTGGGAATATGAATATTGGTAAGCAGTGTGGCCGCTGCCTGTATCCATCCACGTATTCCGGCTATTTTCTTTGATCGTAAGTTCTTTTTCTTATCCAATTCCGACACACTCCAGACATAATTTAATTGCTTTTCCAAGCACTGCAGCCGCTTCCCCTCTGACCGCACCGTAGCTCATCATCGCTATGCCTGTGATGACCAGAACAATTTGAGATATTTGTTTGCACTTCAAAATATGGTTGCTCCTTTTATTTGTTGTATTGATTGACCAGCTGACTTCGATATTATACAATAGCTGTTGTAAAATAATTGTTAAGAAATGGGCGGGTGAAGAAATTTTGAGATTATTAATCGTTGAAGATGAGAAACAAATGTGTGACACGGTTGCCAGAAGTCTGTATGCTGCCGGGTATGAGGTGGATACCTGTTACGATGGGGCGGAGGCTCTGGAATGCATCCTGGCAGAGAATTATGATCTGATCGTTCTGGATCTCAATCTGCCCGGCATGGATGGGATGGATCTTCTGAAAGAACTCCGGAAGGAAAATGAGGAGACGAAGGTTCTGATCCTGTCTGCAAGAGGGCAGATCGCAGATAAAGTGGAAGGACTTGATGCCGGGGCAAATGATTATATGGAAAAGCCGTTCCATCTGCAGGAGCTGGAAGCACGGATCCGCAGTCTTACAAGAAGAAAATTTGTGCAGAAGGATGTCTGCCTGGAAAGCGGCGGGATAAGATTCGATACCATCAAACGAGAGGCCTATGCAAAAGGAACCCTGGTTTCCCTCACAAGAAAAGAAAACGGAATCTTGGAATATCTGCTTCTTCACCTTGGAAGACCGGTAAGTCAGGAAGAGTTGATCGAGCATGTCTGGGATGCATCTGTGGACAGCTTCAGCGGATCCATCCGCGTACATATGTCTTCGCTCAGACGTAAGCTCAGGGCTGTACTTGGATATGATCCGATTCTGAACAAAGTGGGTGAAGGCTATCAAATAAGAGAGGAGTCCGATCGATGAAAAAAATATCGTTGCAGTGGAGACTTACCTGTATCATTACCCTGTATATTGCGTTGGTCTGTGGTTGTCTGACGCTGCTTGTCTATAAAAACGGGATTTATTATATCGATTCTCTGCAGGAGACTGTGGATGCCCGGGGAGATGATGTCGGAGAGCGTGTCGGGGATGGCGACACAGATGATTCGGATCAGATATATATCAGCATTCCGGAGGATAAGTGGGATGAGTTTGCAAAGGATTTCTCTGTTCAGGTGTACAACAATAAAGCTGACTACAAAAAAAACAGTTTGATCCTTTCTGCTTTACTGGCGCTTCTTGGCGGTGTAGCTACTTATTTTATCAGTGGTCATGCACTCAGACCCATTCGTGAATTTTCTGAAAAAATCGAGGAAGTACAGGCACAAAATCTGGCGGATTCGCGAATTGAAGAAAATAAAGTGAAAGAACTGAACCAGCTTCGTATTTCGTATAACAAGATGCTGGAACGTCTTGCGGGTGCTTTTGAGATACAGAGACAATTTACGGCAAATGCAGCACATGAGCTTCGAACTCCTTTATCTGTTATGCAGGTACAGCTCGATGTATATAATTCCACTCCACATCCCGGCAGCGATGGTGACACCTTACAGACGATAAAGATGGTTACGGAACAAAACGGCCGGCTCAGCAAAATGGTCAAGACACTGCTCGATATGAGTGAACTTCAAACGGTAGGACGGGATGAAACCATTGCTGTTGCTGATCTTGTCGATGAGGTATTGGTGGATCTGGAACCGCTCGCCCAGGAAAAGGAAATAAAACTGGTTGGAAACTGTAAAGATATCACTATGATCGGAAGTGATATTTTGATTTATCGGATGGTATACAATCTTGTTGAGAATGCGATCAAATACAATCGTTTCGGTGGGCAGGTTACTGTAACCGCATATCAGAAGGGAAAAAATATCTGTCTGTCCGTAGAAGATACCGGAAGCGGAATTCCGGATGAACTGAAGGAACGGGTGTTTGAACCATTCTTTCGTGTAGACAAATCCAGAAGTCGGGAGCTTGGAGGGGTAGGTCTGGGACTGGCTCTGGTTCGTGAGATCGTGCGTGTACATGACGGTAGTATCACCGTTCAGTCCGGCTCGTCCGGCGGAACGGTCTTTGATGTGGTTTTCACGCAGTAATTAACGCCCCCACTGTACAGGTGGGGGCGTTGGCTATACAGGAGTTGTTTACTGCAGATCCAGTGCTTTCATACTCATCTCTTCCAGCAGCTGGGATTTTACTTTATACAGCTTGTCGGACAGATCCACATATACTTTCTGTGGATTTACAAGACGGCGTGTCTCAGGCCACAGGGTTTCCTGCTCTTTTTTGCAGATTGCCTGCATCTCCATAACAGAAGGAGAAGTGTAGACACACAGACCTTTCTGGAATACCGGAACGAGAAGTTCACGCAGGGTGTAAGTGCCGCCTTTGATCTTGGTCTTTTTCCAGGTTTCAATCGGATCAAAGATGATCATATCTTTACTTTCATCAAAGGTTTCGTTAACCATACAGATCAGATCGGCACGGATCTTGCCGGTTGCTTTGTCATAGATACGGTAAATGGTTTTATTTCCCGGGTTTGTGATTTTTTCTGTGTTTTCAGAAAGTTTGATCTTCGGTACGAAATCTTCATCGTCCTTATCTTTGATGGCTGCCAGTTTGTAGACACCGCCGAATGCCGGACAGTCTTTGGAGGTGATCAGGTTCGTGCCGACACCCCAGGAATTGATTGTGGCGCCTTGGGCTTTCAGGCTGTCGATCAGGTATTCATCCAGGTCACTGGAAGCGGAGATGATCGCATCGCCGAATCCTGCAGCTTCCAGCATCTCGTAAGCTTTCTTTGACAGATAAGCCAGGTCACCGCTGTCGATACGGATACCGTATCCATGGAAGTTCGGGTCTTTTTCTTTCATTTCTTTGAAGACACGGATGGCGTTTGGCACACCGGAGTCCAGAACGTCATAGGTATCTACCAGAAGCAGGCAGGCGTTCGGATACAGATTTGCATAGGTTTTGAACGCGGTATATTCATCCGGAAAGCTCATGATCCAGCTGTGTGCGTGTGTACCTTTGACCGGGACATCGAACATCTTTCCGGTCAGCACGTTGGAAGTTCCCACGCAGCCGCCGATCACAGCAGCTCTTGCACCGTAGATACCGGCATCCGGTCCCTGGGCACGGCGAAGACCGAATTCCATGATACCGTCGCCCTTTGCAGCGTAAACCACGCGAGAGGCTTTGGTGGCGATCAGACTCTGATGGTTGATGATATTTAAGATTGCAGTTTCCACCAGCTGTGCCTCCATGACAGGAGCAACTACTTTTAAGAGCGGTTCTCTCGGGAATACAACGGTTCCTTCCGGGATGGCATAAATATCACCGGTAAAGTGAAATCCTCTCAGATATTCCAGAAAATCATCATCGAACAGATTCAGCCCCCGCAGATATTCCACATCGTCCGGAGAAAAGTGCAGGTCACGGACATATTCGATGACCTGTTCCAGGCCGGCTGCGATGGCATAACCGCCGTCACACGGGTTCTGTCTGTAGAAAGCATCAAATACAACAACCTGATCGGTAGGGTTTTTAAAGTATCCCTGCATCATGGTTAATTCATATAAATCAGTTAATAAGGTTAAATCCAGCGCTCTCATGGCGTACCTCCATATCGTTATTGTTGTCCAATCAGACTCGGCAACTTCTGTAACTGTTCGGTGTCAGTATATACATCCGGTGTACGGGGCAGATGTTACAGGCGCTCTTTGTACTTATAATAGAAGATACAGAACAGTTATCAATTTTGTATAGTATACCATTTTGAAAAAATAAAGTAAACCTGTGGGAGGGAAATGGAATGGGAATACGTTTGAAAAATGTGGAGATAAAAATACGAAAAAACGCCCTGAAAACAGGTTAAAAAAATTTTTAAAAAAATTTAAAAAAAACACTTGCATTTTTCTGAGAGGTGCTATATAATACATCTTGTCGCTGAGCGATACAGAAAAAAAGCAAAGCACAAAAGACAATGGGCTATCGCCAAATGGTAAGGCAACGGACTCTGACTCCGTCATTTCAAGGTTCGAATCCTTGTAGCCCAGCTCTAAGCCTTGGATAGTGATCCAAGGCTTTTTTCTTGCTTTACAGAAAAATGCTCTCCGGCAAAAAAAACGCTCCGCGAGGATGCGCCGGGAAGAATCCCGGATCGGCAGGAAGAGAAACGAAAGATTACAGGAGGAAGGGTCACGATGTATGCATTTGAAAGTAAAGTCCGTTACAGTGAAGTTGGCGAGGATACCAGGATGACACTTTACAGTGTGCTGAATTATTTTCAGGACTGTAGTGTATTTCATTCGGAGTCGGTAGGAAGAGGTACGGCCGTGCAGGAAGAATTGGGAAGAGCCTGGGTGCTGACCGGCTGGCAGATCGAATTCAGGAGAGCAGCTGACCTTGGGGAAAGCATACGGATCTCCACCTGGCCGCATGGATTCCGGGGATTTGTCGGAGAGCGTAATTTCCTGATGGAAACACTGGATGGGGAAGTCCTGGCTTGTGCGGACTCAAGCTGGGCATATATCGATGTGAAAACCGGACATCCGGTAAAGGCATCAGAGGAAGAACGGGCAGCATATCCGGTGGAGGAGAAACTGGATATGAAACCGTTGGGAAGAAGAATCCGGATTCCGGAGGAGCGGCAGGAGATGGGAGGCTTTACCGTCCGCCAGTATCATCTGGACTCCAATCATCATGTAAACAATGCACAGTATATCCGCTTGTCGCAGGAATACATCCCGGCTGATTTTCAAGTGCAGAGACTGCGGGCGGAATATAAGAGACAGGCAGTGCTTGGAGATCAGATTTTCCCAATGGTTTCGAAAACAGCGGACAGCTATGTGGTTGCTTTATGTAATGAAGAGAAAGAGCCATATGCGGTGGTGGAATTTTCCTGAACATAAGAAGTGAAAAGTAGAGAGATATATAAAGAAATTACCAGGAAATGAAGAAATTACTGGGAGAAGTCTGCAAAATATATTATAATGAAGCAGAAAATAAGCAATGACAGAATGAAAAGACTGCCATTTCGTGAAATATGCAGGAAACAACAGATATCAGATGATGGCTGACGAATGCAAGACAGTCTGAGATCACACAAATACACACGCAGGAGTCTGCGTGAACACAGTTACGGAGGAACGAGCATGATTGAATTAGGAAGAAGACAGAAATTACAGGTAGTAAAAAAAGTGGAATTCGGTGTCTATCTTGGAGAAAAGGCAGATGCGAAGGAGCAGGAGAGGGTTCTTCTGCCGGCAAAACAGGTACCGGCGGAGACAAAAGTAGGTGATGAACTGGAAGTATTTATCTATCGGGATTCCGCGGACCGCCTGATCGCGACGACAAGAGTACCGGCTCTGGAGCTTCATCAGACAGCAGTGGTAAAAGTTGCGGAAGTTGGGAAAATCGGAGCATTTCTGGACTGGGGTCTGGAAAAAGATCTGTTGCTTCCATATAAAGAGCAGACTGTAAAGGTGAAAAAGGATCAGGAAGTGCTGGTTGCCTTGTATATCGACAAGAGTGACCGGCTCTGCGCGACCATGAAAGTATATCCGTACCTGAAAACGCAGTCTCCGTATGTGGTAGAAGACCAGGTAGAGGGAAGAATCTATGAGATCAGCGACAACTTCGGAGTTTTTGTGGCAGTTGATGATCAGTATTCCGGTCTGATCCCGAAGACAGAGGCGCAGGGACAGTACCGTCCGGGTGAGAAGGTAAGCTGCCGTGTGACAAATGTAAGAGAAGACGGCAAACTGAATCTTTCTCCGAGAAAAAAAGCATACCAGCAGATGGATGAAGATTCCGAACTGGTGTTAAAGGTAATTGGTGAGTATGCAGGTGTGCTGCCGTTTGATGACAAAGTGTCACCGGAGGTGATCAAGCGGGAATTCGGACTGAGCAAAGCGGCATTTAAACGTGCGGTCGGTCATTTGTTGAAAGAGAAGAAAATCAAGATCCAGGATAAACGTATTTACTTGATTTTTTAGGCGGCAGTTGCTATACTATACAGTATATTTTGGTAACACTTTGCAGTCAGGATCCTGTGGAAGAAGCGGGAAGATGTAAGATATGACTGCTGACAGTAAAAAGATAGTATGCAGTTGGAAAAGAAAACAACTGTCTGAGTAATAAAAGGAGGATTATCGTTGGACTCGATAGACTATTATAACCGGTATGCGGTGCCCTATTATGAAGAAACAGTAGATGCGAGCATGGAAGAGGTTATGAAGCCGTTTGTGGAACTTCTGTCCGAGGAGTCGGAGAATGCAGAAGTGTTGGATCTGGGATGCGGTTCCGGAAGGGACACCCTGTTATTGGAAGAATATGGATTTTATGTAACACCGATGGATGGCTCAGAAGAGATGTGTAAACTTGCAGAGGTAAACACAGACAAAGAAGTATTGCAGATGACCTATGACGAGATGGAATTCGATGATGTCTTTGATGGGATCTGGGCGTGTGCCTCACTGATTCATCTGACGGAAGATGAGATGCGCAAGGTTATGAAGAAACTTGTACAGGCGCTGAAGGAAAACGGTGTACTTTATTTTTCCGTACATAAAGGCGACCGGGATGGAATCTATCATGGACGTTATTTCCATGACTACAACAGAAGGGAACTGCAGAGTCTGATGGAAGAATATCCGGAACTGGAAGTGGTTGATATATGGACCACACAGGATGTGCGGTCAGAAAAGTCGGATAAGCTCTGGCTGAATGTACTGGCACGAAAAACAGGAAAAGAGTAAATGCAGGAAAGTCTGGACGGCGTAGTACCGGCCAGACTTTTGCGTTTTATTTGGTACAGGATATAGGAGGAAAACCGATGGGATTTACACATTTGCATGTGCATACGGAATACAGCTTGCTGGACGGTTCCAATAAGATCAAAGAATATGTAGCCCGGGTGAAAGAACTGGGGATGGACAGTGCGGCGATTACAGATCACGGTGTGATGTATGGCTGTATTGATTTTTATCGGGCGGCAAAGGAAGCCGGAATCAACCCGATCCTCGGATGTGAGGTCTACGTGGCGCCCGGTTCCCGTTTTGATAAAGAGATGCAGCACGGAGAAGACCGGTATTATCATCTGGTGCTGCTGGCGGAGAATAATCAGGGATACAGTAATCTGATGAAGATTGTTTCTGCAGGTTTTGTGGAAGGGTATTACTATAAGCCGCGAGTGGATCTGGAAGTTCTGGAAAAATATCATGAGGGGATTATCGCGTTAAGTGCCTGCCTCGCCGGTGAGATTCCCAGATTCCTGACCAGAGGTCTGTATGAGGAAGGAAAAAGAGCGGCACTGCGTTATCAGGAGATTTTCGGAAAGAATAATTTCTTTCTGGAATTACAGAATCATGGAATCCGGGAGCAGGAGATAGTCAACCAGCAGCTGGTGCGTATGAGCAGTGAGACAGGGATCGAACTGGTATGTACGAATGATGTACATTATACCTATGCGGAAGATGCAGGCTCCCATGATATCCTTCTTTGTATCCAGACCGGGAAAAAAGTGCAGGACGAGGACCGTATGCGCTATGAAGGTGGTCAGTACTACGTCAAATCAGAAAAAGAGATGGCGGCACTGTTTCCATATGCGCCGCAGGCTCTGGAAAATACAAAAAAGATCGGTGACCGGTGTCATGTGGAGATCGAATTTGGCGTGACCAAGCTGCCGAAATATGATGTCCCGGACGGCTATACTTCCTGGGAATATCTGAATAAACTTTGCTGGGAGGGGCTGGAGGAGAAATATCACCCGGTGACGGAAGAACTGAAAGAACGTCTGACTTATGAATTAAATACAATTAAAACCATGGGATATGTGGATTACTTCCTGATCGTATGGGATTTTATCAAATATGCGAGAGATAATGATATCATGGTAGGACCTGGACGTGGTTCTGCGGCAGGAAGTATCGTTTCTTATTCTCTGGGGATCACACAGCTGGATCCGATCCGGTATCAGCTGCTGTTTGAACGTTTCCTGAACCCGGAACGAGTATCCATGCCTGATATCGATATTGACTTCTGTTTCGAACGGAGACAGGAAGTTATTGATTATGTGGTGAGAAAATACGGAAAGGACCGTGTGGTGCAGATTGTTACTTTTGGTACGATGGCGGCTCGCGGCGTGATCCGCGATGTGGGAAGAGTGCTGGACTTTCCGTATGCGCAGGTGGATACTATCGCAAAGATGATCCCGAATGAGTTAAATATCACGATTGACAAAGCACTGAAAATGAATCCGGAACTTCGCAATCAGTACGAGGGTGATGAGCAGATCCATTATCTGATCGATATGTCCAAACGCCTGGAGGGTCTGCCGCGGCATACGTCGATGCATGCCGCCGGCGTGGTGATCAGTCAGAAAGCAGTGGATGAATATGTGCCGCTTTCCCGTGCCTCAGACGGTTCGATCACAACGCAGTTTACGATGACGACGCTGGAAGAACTGGGACTTCTGAAAATGGATTTTCTTGGATTGCGCACGCTGACCGTGATCCAGAATGCGGTAAAACTGGCGCAGAAAAGCGAAGGAATCGAACTGGATCTGTCGAAGATTGATTATAACGACCAGGCGGTACTCGGAATGATCGGAAGCGGAAAGTGTGAGGGTGTGTTCCAGCTGGAAAGTACCGGTATGAAAAACTTCATGAAGGAGTTGAAACCGAAGAGCCTGGAAGATATCATTGCCGGAATCTCCCTGTACCGTCCGGGTCCGATGGATTTTATCCCTCAGTATATCAAAGGGAAAAATGCACCGGATCAGATTACCTATGACTGTCCGCAGTTAGAGCCGATTCTGGAACCGACCTATGGTTGTATCGTTTATCAGGAGCAGGTTATGCAGATTGTGCGTGATCTGGCCGGGTATACGCTGGGACGAAGCGATCTGGTACGGCGTGCCATGGCAAAGAAGAAAGCAGCGGTCATGGCAAAAGAGAGGGAAAACTTTGTGTACGGCAATGAGGAGGAAGGCGTTCCCGGCTGTATCGCAAACGGAATCAGCGAGCAGGTGGCAAATAAAATCTATGATGAAATGACGGATTTTGCCAAGTATGCATTTAACAAATCACACGCTGCAGCCTATGCGGTGGTATCGTATCAGACTGCCTGGTTAAAATATTATTATCCGGTGGAGTTCATGGCGGCGCTGATGACCTCGTGTATCGATAATCCGTCTAAGGTATCCGAGTATATCTTAAACTGCCGTCAGATGGGGATCAGGATCCTGCCGCCGGACATCAACCGCAGTACCGGCAGTTTTTCTGTAGAAGACGGTAGCATCCGGTATGGAATGGCGGCTGTGAAAGGAATCGGAAAGCCGGTGATGGAAGCGATCGTGGAAGAGAGAGCGCGGGGCGGTTTATTTTCCTCACTCAAAGACTTTTGTCAGAGGTTAAGCGGAAAAGAAGTGAATAAGCGGACCATTGAAAACTTTATCAAAGCAGGAGCCTTTGACAGCTTTGGCGGAACGAGAAAGCAGTTTATGATGATCTATGTGCAGGTGATGGATACGGTCAATCAGGAGAAAAAATCTTCGATGACCGGTCAGATGAGTCTGTTTGATATCATGGGCGAAGAGGATAAAAAGAGCTTTGAGATCCGCCTGCCGGATGTGGGAGAGTACGCGAAAGAAAGCAAGCTGGCATTTGAAAAAGAGGTGCTTGGTGTGTATATCAGCGGCCATCCGTTGGAAGAGTATGCAGATGTCTGGAAAAAGAATATCACGGCAGCTACCTCGGACTTTTATCCGATGGAAGAGAGCGGTCTGCCAAAGGTGAGAGACGGAGCGAAAGTAATCGTCGGCGGCATGATCACAGAAAAAACGATCAAATATACGAAAAACAATAAAGTTATGGCATTTATCACACTGGAAGATCTGGTGGGAACGGTGGAAGTAGTTGTATTTCCAAGAGATTATGAAAGAAATGCCGCACTGATCGAGACGGATTCCAAAGTGTTTATCATGGGAAGAGTGGCAGCAGAGGATGATAAGGCGAGCAAACTGATCTGCGAAAAAATTGTCTCCTTCGATCAGGTGCCGCGGGAACTGTGGATCCAGTTTGCCGACCGGAAACAGTACGAGCAGGAGGTAGCAGAACTCTATGATACCCTGCGCCAGTCCGACGGCAGCGATCATGTGGTGGTGTATCTGCGGGCAGAAAAACAGATGAAACATCTCCCGGCCTCGCGAAGCGTGGAAATCGAGGATAATCTGCTTGGTATTTTACGGAAAAAATACGGCGCGGAAAATGTCAAAGTTGTGGAAAAGAGTATTGAAAAACAGCTTCATATGCATTAAAATATAAAACGATAAGGCGATAGAGCCGGATGATGCGTTATCCGGTATTAGATTAGATATATTAGTGGAGGGAACATTATGGCAAAAGAACTCAAGACCATTGGCGTATTGACAAGTGGAGGAGATGCTCCGGGAATGAATGCTGCAATCCGTGCGGTTGTTCGTCGTGGACTGAGCAAAGGACTGAAGATGAAAGGTATCCTGAAAGGATATGACGGATTGCTGAATGAAGAAATCATTGATATGACTGCAAAAGATGTATCTGATATCATCGGTCGTGGTGGTACTATCCTGTATACTGCACGTTGCGCAGAGATGAGAACAGAAGAAGGACAGAAAAAAGCAGCTGATATCTGCAGAAAACACGGTATTGACGGTCTGGTAGTTATCGGTGGTGACGGTTCTTTTGCAGGTGCGCAGAAGCTGGCAAACCTGGGAATCAACGCAGTTGGTATTCCGGGAACCATTGACCTGGATATCGCATGTACAGAGTATACCATCGGTTTTGATACCGCTGTGAATACTGCTATGGAAGCAATCGATAAAGTACGTGATACTTCTACTTCTCATGAGCGTTGCAGTGTCATCGAAGTTATGGGAAGAAATGCAGGTTATCTGGCTTTGTGGTGTGGTATTGCCAACGGTGCAGAAGATATTCTTCTTCCGGAAAAGTATGATTACGACGAGCAGAAGCTGATCAACAATATCATCGAAGGAAGAAAACGTGGTAAAAAGCATCACATTATCATCAATGCAGAGGGTATCGGACATTCCAGCAGCATGGCAAAACGTATTGAGGCAGCTACCGGTATTGAAACCCGTGCAACGATTCTGGGTCATATGCAGCGTGGTGGTAATCCGACATGTATCGACCGTGTACATGCTTCTATGATGGGATCTTATGCAGTAGATCTGCTGGCTGAAGGAAAAACAAAACGTGTCGTTGGATACAAAAACGGCGAATATGTGGACTTTGATATCAATGAAGCACTGGCTATGGAAAAAGGTATTTCCGAATATCAGTACGAAGTTGCAAAATCTCTGTCAGCAAACTATTCCAAATAATAAGGCGAGAATAACGGCGGCATACCTTCTGAGTCGGTATGCCGCCTTTTTGCATTGCATGTCAATAATTGGTCCGGTGGACCGATTTTGACTCGCGGGCAACGAGTCAGAGTCCGTGCTTGCATGGAACTTATATAGAAAACAAAGGAATGGGTATACTATGATAACAAGCAGCAGTAATGCGCAGGTAAAACAGATGATCCAGCTGAATAAGAAAGCCCGGGAGCGCAGAAAACAGGATGTTTTTATTGTGGAAGGTCTGCGGATGTTCAGGGAGGTTCCAAGGGATCGGCTGGTGAAGACATATGTGTCTGAAAACTTTCTGGAGGATCCGGAGCATGAGGCTCTTTTACAGGGGATTCCTTACGAAGTGGTGAAAGATTCGGTGTTTGCACAGATGAGTGATACACTGACACCACAGGGAGTACTCACGGTTGTGCGACAGTATCATTATACTATGGAGAAACTGATGGGTGAGAAGGAACATCCGTTGTTTCTTGTCCTTGAGGATCTTCAGGATCCGGGAAATATGGGCACGATTTTCCGGACAGCGGAGGGAGCCGGGGTGGACGGTATCTTTATGAGCACCAATTGTGTGGATATTTATAATCCCAAAACAATCCGTTCTACTATGGGTTCTGTTTACCGGGTACCTTTTGTAATCGCACCGGATCTTCAGGATGTATTTGCATGGTTCAAAAAGCAGGGGATTCGTTCTTATGCGGCACATCTGAAAGGAAAAGGCTGGTATGATGAGCAATTGTATGTCGGAGGAACCGCATTTTTGATTGGAAATGAGGGAAATGGTCTGACAGATGCAACAGCCGGTCAGGCAGACTGTCTGATCAGGATTCCGATGAAGGGGCAGCTGGAGTCTCTGAATGCCGGGGTGGCAGCAGCTATTCTGATGTATGAGGCATCCAGACAAAGAAGAAAGGAGTATAAATAAAAATGAGTGAGAAGATGGATAAGAAAGCTTTGAAGAAAAAGAAGAAGAAAAAATCCATGGTGATGAAATCGGTGGTTCTGATCCTTTTACTGGTTGTTCTGGCAGTATGTATTTTCTTTCTGGCGAAGACTCTGAAAAAGGATCAGGCGCAGGGAAGTACACAGAAACCGGATACGGAGCAGAGTCAGGATGGCGCAGATGCTACGGATGATACGGAAACAGGAGACGATGCTTCTTCTGACGCACAGGATACGGCAGCACCTGCAACAGATGCAAAAACGACGGCGATGGAGCAGGCTGAGTATCTGGCAGCTACGTATGATTATGATGGTGCGATCGAGACGTTAAATGGCGTGGAGGGTGCAGCTGATGATCCGGAGATCACGGCAAAGATCGCTGAGTATCAGGCAACGAAGGACAGCTGTGTTCCGGTTAACATGGATGAGGTGACTCATATTTTCTATCATTCTCTGATCGTGGATCCGGATCGTGGTTTTGCGGGAGATGACAGTATTGCAGCCGGTTTCAAGCAGTGGATGACTACGGTGGATGAGTTTAATAAGATCACGCAGGCAATGTATGATAACGGATATGTGCTAGTTCGCCTGAGAGACCTGGTGGTCGAGACAACGGATGCGGATGGTACAGTGCATTTTACGCCAAATACGGAACTGAAGCTTCCGGCTGGTAAAAAAGCATTCGTGATGTCGCTGGATGATCTGAGTTATTATCACAGTTACGATGGAAGAGGTATTGCTTCGAAGATCGTGCTGGATGAAAATGGAAAACCTACCTGTGAGTATGTGCAGGCAGATGGAACAACCGTAACGGGCGCTTATGACTGTGTTCCGCTTCTGGATCAGTTTATTGCAGAGCATCCGGATGCATCTTATCACGGTGCAAAGGGTATGATCGCACTGACCGGTTATGATGGAATCCTGGGTTATCGTACGGATATCGCTTATAAGACGCATGAGAATCTGACCGCTGATCAGCAGGCGTGGCTGGATGCACATCCGGACTTTAACTGGGATGACGAGTGTGCTGAGGCAAAGAAGGTGGCAGACGCGATCAAGGATGATGGCTGGGAATTCGCAAGTCATACCTGGGGTCATATCCGGATCGGGGATGCAAGCATGGAGCGGATCCAGACGGATACGCAGAAGTGGCTGGAGTATGTAGCTCCGTTGGTTGGCGGAACGGATACCATTATTTTTGCACATGGACAGGATCTGGCGGATTGGCATGATTATACAACAGATAATGAGAAGTTTAATTATTTGAGCAGTCAGGGCTTCCATTTTTATTGTAATGTGGATTCGAGTCAGTATTTCTTACAGATCCGGGATAATTATGTGCGTCAGGGCAGACGGAATCTGGATGGATACCGGCTGTGGAATGATGTTCACGGAGATGTGAACCGGACGAGTGATCTGTTCGATGCGAGCCAGATACTGGATCCGCGGAGGACGGATGTGCCAGCACTGTAAACTATAGAATGTGTTTAATGCCCTGTCGGGAGGGAAGCTTTCCGGCGGGGCGTTTTTTATTGCGTTGGATAGCAATCATTGGTTCAGTGGTTCAATTTTGATTTTGTTGGGTATAACTATTGGCGAAACGGACGAAAGTCCGCACTTACCCGATAAGGACAGCCAACCGCTGGCAACGCCGATCTGAGCTAAGTCCTAAGAAGAACTATGATGCCAGTTCGCGGAGAGCCGCTCACTGTCAAGTTCTTCTAAGGACTGGATCTCATCTCGGCTAAGGGCGCCAGCAAAAGGCTGTCTGTCTTTATCGGGTAAGTGTGGACTTTCTGGGTGTTGGCGGTGGGGGAGGTGGTTGTGTGGGGAAGGGATATAACAAACAGATGGCAGGATGAATGATTACTGGTGGGGCGGACGAAAGTTCACGCTTACGCAATAAGACCAGCCAACCGCTGGCAACGCCGATCTGAGCTAAGTCCTAAGAAGAACTAAGGTGCCAGTTCGCGGAGAGCCGCTCACTGTCAAGTTCTTCTAAGGACTGGATCTCATCTCGGCTAAGGGCGCCAGCAAAAGGCTGTCTGTCCTTATTGCGTAAGTGTGAACTTTCTGAGTGTTGGCCACGGAAAGGGTTGTGTGGGGAACATATCGGCAATAATGAGGTGGCAATAGGGTGTAAAAGTAAGGCAGGTGTAGTGGAGATGTCAGTACTCAGCAGAAGGAGGCGGGCACCAGGGGTGGGCAACACTGGGTGGGCGGTTAGGGCAAGCTTTAAGATCCGACGCTTACGTAGGCTTTCGCGAGGG
>ERZ507086.390-NODE-390-length-25065-cov-6.048900_pt1 | contig 25065 bp, 20 predicted proteins | sample MGYA00512292_ERZ507086 | MGnify/ENA metagenome assembly ERZ507086
AGTATACAGGTAAAATTAATTATGTATAATTGTTGAGTTATAATATGAAAGGCGTATATAAATCAGATGAAGTGCATGGAGAAATAAAAATGTCTAAATACAAAATCACACTAATCATATGATTAAAATATGACGAATCATATTCAATTTTATTAAAATTTAATTTTATGTGATTTTAATAAAATTAGATATTTAAAATGTGATTTAAAATATGATTTTAAAAACGCTTGAATTTTAGTTCATATGAAGAAGGAAATAATATTTTTTTAAATCATATGAACATAAATTTAGAATCTAAATATTCATATGAAAAGTATAGTTAATAGGAAAATGAAATGCTTGTTCATGTGAAATGAATATGAATATGTACAATAACTAGAATGAGTGTATAAGTTCAAATAGGATGATTCATGTGAGAAGGATATGAAAAAAGAAGTATTATAAGAATGTCAGATAAAATATATAGGAATTTCATATATTATTGTAGATTTATTTAAGAAACTATGATAGACTAATCGTGACTCGTTATAACATTATTATGAATTTCATAGGAAGGGGACGTAAATATGCCTGAAGAAGCTTCAGCAATTGATGTTTATTATGATATGGATATTGCTCAGATATGTCAGCATTTTAATAAATCCAGAAATACAGTGGATAAAGCAATCGCAAAACTTGTAAAAGACAACCCAGATAAAGATTGGAAATATAAAAATCCTGCAACTCGAAGAATAACAATTAAAGCTGAAGGGGTAGAAAGACTGTCTACTTATTTTAGAAAAGAAAAACATGAAGTTTCTACAGTAGAAATGGAATTAAGATTTGAAAATGAGAAATTAAAGGCTATTATAGAAGAAAAAGAGAAGGCACAAGCGCAGATCGAGCAATTATATCAAGAAAAATTAAAATTGGAAATTGAAAAAAGTAAACAAACATTTTTGATTGAAGCTCAATCAAAAGATGACAAAATATCTGAATTGGAATCTGAAAATCAGAAACTAAAAGAGATTGAAGAACGTTATAATAAGAATCAGGAAGAAATTGAAAATTATAAGAAAAAAGAAGAAGAATATAACTCTAAATCCTTCTTCTATCGATTAACACATAAATTTTAATCATTCATTGCTCTAGCAATTTTGCTAGGGCTATTTTTTATCCATTTTAAGCCGTATTTTTCTAAGATCGAATTAAAAAAGTGGATTCCATCATGATCTGAAGTGTATTCATATTCAATTTCATAATCTATTTTATGATTATAAACAGTTTTATCTAAACATAATTCTCCATTTTCAAATTCATATACATTTCTTAAAGTAGTAAAACTTGCTGTTGGTTTTAAATTTTTAGGAATTTGATATTGATCAAACCAATTTAATATTTCTGGATCGTTAATTTCGTTTATGTTTTCAGTGTTGATTTCTTTTTCAAATTCATAGTGTGTATATTCATCTTTTCTAATTTTTAATGTGAATATCTTTTTGTCTTGAATTGTTCGGATTCGTACTGCACCATGTTGTTTTTTTACATCTTGATTATCTGTGTCAAAGTATGTGTTTGTCTGTGTTATTGGATTGTGAAAATCATATGAATGGAGTAATTCGTTATATACTTTTTCATCAACCAATAATTTCAATTCTCTTTCAATATTATCGTACATTCATATCACCCATAAATATGTTACAATAGATTTAATAAAAGAGGAAGTGATTTGATGCGTTTCAGTTTAGTAGACAGAGGAGACGATAATTCAAAAAGAGTAGCAGAAACTCTAAAGAAAAAATGTATTGCCATTGGATGGGAGTATGATGATGAAAAATCTGAAATCATCTTTTCTGTTGGCGGAGATGGTACTTTATTAAGAGCGATTCACACATATATAGATAGATTGGATGAAATTCAGTTTGTTGCGATACATACGGGTAATTTAGGTTTTTTTACAGATTATACACAAAATGAAGTGGATCATTTAGTATATGATTTACAGCATAATAAACCCAGAATTGAAGAGTTTAATTTATTGCAAATGGATCTACCACAAGTTAATGAGACTTTATATGCATTAAACGAAGTTCGCATAGAGAGTTTAGCTAAAACATTGGTTTTAGATATATCAATTGACGATGAATTTTTCGAAAGTAGTCAAGGTTCAGGAATTTGTGTTAGTACACAATCAGGGTCTACAGCAGTGAATCGTGCATTGAAAGGTGCTGTAGTTGATCCGGGATTAAAAGTGCTTCAATTATGTGAAATCATGCCAATATCACATAAGAATCACCATTCCTTAAAAAATCCATATATTATGAATGATACAAGAAAAATTGGTGTTCGAGGAGATACTTTGGCATATGCACATGTATGTTACGATCATTTAGAAAGAGATTTAGAATTTATTTCTGTAATTATCATTCATTCGAGCGAAAAAAAAGTACGATTTGCAAGATACCGTACTTATTCTTACTTAACAAGATTAAAAAATCTATATTAACTTCTAGAACGATTCAATCGAATCGTTCTTTTTGATGCGGGAGAAATATTTAAAATAATAGCAAATGATATAAAATATGAAAGAATACTACTTCCTCCATAGGATATAAGTGGAAGGGTAATACCGGTGATTGGTAACAATCCAACAATCATTCCTGTGTTTTGAAGCTGTTGATATAATAGCATAGCAATGATACCAATAACGACAAATCGATCTTTTCGTTTTTTTGTAGCATAAGCGATTTTACATAAATAAATATCTAACAGCAGACAAAGTAATAGAATAAATGTTGTTCCAATAAAGCCAAAACATTGGCCGAATGCTGCAAAAATGAAGTCGGTATGTGCTTCTGGAATTGAAATGATATTTGCTTGTAAACCATACCCGGTAAGCCCTGCACTACCTAATGATAATAAAGCGGTATAAAGCTGGTTAGAACTACCGCGAATGTTACTTTCTGGCTCTAGCCATGCATCAATTCTTTGGAGTTTATAAGAAGAAATAAATGAAGAAAGAATTTCCGGATGTTCAAAATATAAGAATAAGAATGTGCATACTACAATAACTACGAAAGCAAAGATTCCAATGATATATTCCTTACGAATTCCACTACAACATAATAAAACGAAAATGTTGAAGGTAATGATGATACACACGCCAGTATCAGGTTGCATCATAATCAAGAATAATGGTGGAAATAATACTTTAATAATTTTCCATAGTAATAATAAATCGTCTTTATGAGATGGGTTTGGATGTTCGTTTTGATGGTCAACGATGATTTGAGAAACTAATATGATAAGTACGATTTTTATAAATTCACTCGGTTGAAAACTACCAATCAAAGGCAATTGAAACCATGAAATGGCACCATTTACTTCATTTGCGAAAGGCAATGAAAAACCAATGATGTTAAATAATAAGCGAGAAAAGAACAAATAAATTAGACAAAGCATCAATATCTTGTATGCTGCATTCATATAAGAATATATTTTTTTATTCTGAACGTTTGAAAGGATAAACATAGTTATGAATCCAACAACAAACCAGAATAGTTGTCGTAATAAATAAGAATTTCCACTTCCAGATTTTATCAAGTTAAATGAATTGTATAACGCAAAACAACTGGTCATACCAAAAAGGATTAATATAAGAATCAAACCAATGTCAAACTGGATAGATTTATTTTTCCATTGAATTGTTTGTTTCATCAGAAAACCTCCTTATTCAATAATCTTAATTATAACATATTTATTGTGTTTTTTTGGTATAATAGTCCTGTTAGGAAGATGATTTATGGCAGAAAAAAAATATACACCAATGATGCAACATTATTTACAAATGAAAGAAGAAAATCCGGATGCGATTCTATTTTATCGTTTAGGTGATTTTTATGAAATGTTTTTTGAAGATGCAAAATTGGTTTCGCAAGAATTAGATTTGGTATTAACGGGAAGAAGTGCAGGCGTAGAAGAAAAGGTTCCTATGTGTGGAGTGCCTTTTCATGCGGCCAATTCATATATTCAAAGACTTGTAAAAAAAGGGTATAAAGTTGCGATTTGTGAACAACTAGAAGATCCATCTACTGCAAAAGGATTAGTAGATCGAGGAATTATTAAAATAATTACACCAGGAACTTATATGGATGCAACAATGGATGCCAAGTCAACAAACTATATGGCATCTTGCGATGTTTCGAGTTTTGAAATCACAGTCATCTATTGCGAATTAAGCACGGGTGAGTTGAAGTATCAAACATTACAGAGATCTTTAGTGGCACTGCAAAAGGCATTGTTAGAACAAAATGTAAGTGAACTTGTTTGTCCAATGACAATGGATAAAAAATGGATGGCTGCTCTAGAAGAAATGGATACAATGCTCATTTCAAAACATAAAAAGGCAAATATTGATTCTGAGGATTTACCTCTATTAAATGGAATTGAATCAGAGTCATTAAAAGAGGCATTCGCATTGCTGATGGCTTATTTAAAAGACACACAAAAACAACATATCGATCATTTTTTACCAATAGAATCTATGGATAAAGATAAAGTATTGGTGATGGATTATGAGACTAAGAATCATTTAGAGCTTGTTTATAGTCAATCAACAAATGCAAAAGCGGAAAGCTTATGGTCTTTTATGGATAAATGCCAAAGTGCGATGGGATCTCGAATGTTAAAGAGATGGATTGAATATCCCTTAATTGATGTTGAAAAAATTGCGAAAAGGCAAGAAGCAGTAAAAGATTTAAAAGAAAACTTTATGTTAAGAGAGAATCTGAAAGAACATTTAGTTTACGTTTATGATATGGAACGTTTAGCCAGTCGTATGGCTTATGGAAATGCTAGTCCAAGAGATGTGTTACAACTTGTAGCTACATTAGAACATGCCAAACCAATATTAGATTTAGCTTCTTCATTAAATTCATATCCAGAATTTTTGAGTGTGCCATCATGTCAAGGTTTATATACCGAAATAAAAAATGCAATTGTTGAAAATCCACCATTAACATTAAAAGAAGGTGGCGTCTTTAATGATGGCTATAACCAAGAATTGGATGAAGTAAGAGAGATTGCGAAGAAGGGCAAAGATTTTATTTTAGAACTTGAAGCTAAGGAACGCGAAAGAACGGGAGTAAAGTCTTTAAAAATTGGATATAATCGTATTTTTGGATATTTCATTGAAGTTCGAAATGGTAACTTAGGAAATATCAAAGAGGAATTTGGGTATCATACAAAGCAAACATTGACGAATGCGACTCGATTTATTACACAGGAATTAAAGGAAAAAGAAGATCAAATATTGCATGCACAAGAAACGAAGGTAAAATTAGAACAGACTTTATTTACGAATTTATTGTTAAGAATCAAAAGGGATTTGTTTGATTTACATGCATGTGCACAAGCGTTGGCGACAATTGATGTACTTGTGTCTTTAGCTATTTTGGCAAGTGAAAAAGGATATGTATGTCCGACCTTCCATCCGGATTATGAAGTAAATGTTGTAGAAGGAAAACACCCTATTTTGGATGACCGTATGAAGAAAAAAAGATATGTTTCTAACGATTGGAAAATGTCAAAAGATGAGCATATCCAATTAATTACGGGGCCAAATATGGGGGGTAAATCAACGTATATGCGTCAAAATGCATTGTTAGTGGTCATGGCACAAATGGGAAGCTTTGTTCCTGCTAAAAAAGCTGAATTACCAATCTTTGACCGAATATTTACTAGAATAGGTGCATCCGATGATATTTTGACAGGAAAAAGTACTTTCATGGTTGAAATGATGGAAGCTAATGTTGCCTTACGCTATGCCACAAAGCATTCTTTGATTCTGTTTGATGAAATTGGTCGTGGAACAGCAACATATGATGGTATGGCATTGGCACAAGCGATGCTTGAATATATTGATGAAGCTATTGGTGCAAAAACACTTTTCTCGACTCACTATCATGAATTAACGGATTTAGAAGCAGAACATAAATCAATGCGTAATGTTCATGTTGATGTAAGAGAAGAAAAAAATGAAATTGAATTCAGATATCGTGTTGTCGATGGTAAAGCAGATAAATCATACGGAATTAATGTTGCGAAATTAGCTCATTTGCCTAAAGTTGTTTTAGATCGAGCAGCGCAACTTTTATCAAATTATGAAAATCAAGAAACAAATCAAAGTTATCAACCAAGCTTATTTGTCATGGATCAAGTTCAACCAGAAAAATCGATGCTCTTACAACGCTTACAGGAATTGGATATTGATTCGATGCCTCCAAGAGAAGCTTTGGATTGTTTATATGAGTTAAAGAAACTTAGTGAAAAAATCGATTCATAATATGAAATTCATATGAATGGAGGTATGAAAATGGCTAAAATACATGTTTTAAGTGAACATTTAACAAATATGATTGCGGCAGGAGAAGTTGTTGAACGTCCTGCGGGAATTGTAAAAGAATGCGTGGAAAATAGTATTGATGCTGGTTCAACAGTGATTGAAGTGGAAGTATATCAAGGTGGTATAGAGCGAATCGTTATAACGGATGATGGATGCGGAATGGATCATGAAGACGCCCATTTAGCTTTTATGCGCCATGCCACAAGTAAAATGCATTCAGAAGAAGAATTGTTCAATATTCAAACGATGGGGTTTCGAGGAGAAGCTTTGCCAAGTATTGCTTCAGTAGCACAAGTTGAGCTACAAACAAGCGATGGAAACGAAGGAACCTTATTAAGATATAACTATGGAAGCTTAGATGTCGATGAAAAATGCAATTGTCCTAGAGGAACTAAATTAGATGTATCTGGATTATTCGTGAAAACACCGGCTAGATTTAAGCATTTAAAAAGTACATCCTATGAATTTTCAGTTATTGCCGATTTAATGAATAAAATGGCTTCATCACATCCAAATATACGATTTACACTTTCGCATGATGGAAGAGTTGTATTTCAAACAAGTGGAAATGGGAATATACAAGAGATTCTTTACCAAATGTATGGAAAAGAAGTGGCACAGAATGCAATTCCATTTGAAGGAAGTAATGATGATTTTCATATTCATGGATATGCAATTCAACCAAAAATCAATCGTGCTACAAAATATTTTATGTTTTTGACTTTAAATACACGACTTATTCGAAGTGTAGCTATTCAAAAAGCAATTTTAGATGCATATAGTGACTATATGCCACCAAATCGTTTTCCAATTGTTGTTTTACAAATGGACTCAGATACGCAATTGGTGGATGTAAACGTACATCCGAATAAATGGGAAGTACGTTTATCTAAACAAGGAGAAATGTTGGATTTAATCAAAACTACGATTCAAGATGCATTAAACGCCTCTTTAAAAACGGTTTCTGTAAGTAAGCCGGAAAAGAGGAGTGTGGTTTTTGAGCAGCCTGAAATTCAATATTCATATCCGGTGAAGCAACAAAAAGAGAATAAAGTAATTGAACAAAGTTTTAAAAATTATAAACCTATAAGAGAAATTGATACAAAACCGATTACTGTGGAAAAAAGAGTATATGAAGATAAAACAGTTTCTGAAATAAAAATACAGGAAGAGCCGATTTCATATCCAATTCCTAAGGAAGATAAGAATGATAAAGGACCAGAATTCTTTTTACATTTACAGGTTTTAGCTCAATTACACGATTCATATATCCTGTGCAGTAATGAAGACGGACTTGTGATTGTTGATCAGCATGCTGCCCAAGAAAGATATCATTATGAACAATTAAATGAAAAACTATTGGGACAATGCACAAATAAACAGCCATTAATGGTGCCAATTCAATTAGATGTATCAAGTAATGTATTGGCACAATATATGACAATCAATGAAAAAACAGCGTTTTTTGGGATTGAATTTGAACCCTTTGGAACCGATCAATTGATTTTAAGAGAAATTCCACTTTGGTTTCATGATGTAGATCAAAAACAATTTTTACAAGATTTACTTGATTATTTTGTGGAAAATCAAGATGTTGATATGGCAAAACTCAGAAAGCACATGATTGCGACTATGGCGTGCCATAGTTCGATTCGATTCAATCGTCCATTATCGATGCAGGAGATGAAGCAGGTCATTCTCGATTTACAAAAGTGTAAACAACCATATCATTGTCCGCATGGAAGACCAACTGTTATTGTAATGAGTGATAGTGAATTAAGAAAGGAATTTGAACGTGGATAAACAAAAAATATTAGCGATTGTCGGACCAACAGGAATTGGTAAAACAAGTCTATCTGTATGGCTGGCAAAGCAATTTAATGGGGAAATCATTTCTTGTGACAGTATGCAGGTATATAAAAAAATGGATATTGGAACTGCAAAAGTTACCAAAGAAGAAATGGAAGGTATACATCATGAGCTTATCGATGTTCAAGATTATGATGAAGCTTATAATGTAAAAGTGTTTCAAGAAAAATGTCGCAAGGCAATAGATGATGTAGTAAAAAGACAAAAGTTTCCTATTTTATGTGGTGGAACAGGGCTTTATTTAAAGGCTGCTTTATATGATTATGAATTTCAAGAAGAAAAAGAAGATGAAGCTTTTAAAAGTTATTTAGATTCAAAAAGCAATGAAGAACTTGTTAAGATGTTGGAAGAACAAGATAGAAAAGCTTTGGAAAAGATTCATCCCAATAATCGTAAACGGCTGATACGAGCTCTTCAGATTTGCCATAGTGGTACACCAAAATCAGAACAAGAAGACAAGCAGCAGCACATTCCATTATATGATGTTTATTTCTTAGGACTGGATGTGGATCGTAATATTTTACATGATCGAATCAATAAAAGAGTGGATATAATGTTTGAAAATGGTTTGGTTAAAGAAGTAGAAGAATTATTTTCTAATCCACAAACATGGGAATATACAAGTTTTCAAGGAATAGGATATAAAGAGTTTAAAGATTATTTTTTAGGTGAAAAGAATTTAGAAGAAGTAAAGACAGCTATCAAGACACATTCAAGGCAATATGCGAAAAGACAATATACATGGTTCAAAAATCAAATGCCAGTACATTGGTTTGAAGCACAGGATAGAGATGAAATATATGATGCAGTAAAGGAATGGTTAAGTCATGAAGACAAATGAGAGAAGTGAACTATTGTTAGGAAAAGAAGCTTTAGAAACACTTAAGGAAAAGACTGTTCTAGTTGTTGGAGTTGGTGGTGTTGGCTCATTTTGTGTTGAGGCACTCGCAAGAACGGGTATAGGACATTTAATTCTAATTGATAAGGATTGTGTGGAGCCAAGCAATATAAATCGACAATTAGTCGCAACCTTAGATACGGTAAATAGAATCAAGGTAGACGTATTAAAGGAAAGAATCGCTAAGTTAAATCCTAATTGTATTGTGGATACATATGCATGTTTTTACGATCAGACAAAGGATGAAGAGATTTTTTCACAACCTATCGATTTTGTCGTAGACTGCATTGACTCTATAAAAAGTAAGAAAGATTTAATGCAGGCATGTATTGACCGAAATATTCCGTTTTTATCAAGTATGGGGATGGCTAGACGAAAAGATCCTACTAAATTGATTGTTACAGAAATTGAAAAAACAAGTTACGATCCAATGGCAAAACAAATTCGTCAATGGAAAAGAAAAAATCGTATCCGAAATAAAATATGGGTTGTTGCATCGACAGAAATTCCAACACCGGTAGAATCAGGTCAACCATTGCCAAGTGCAATATTTGTACCAGCGAGTGCGGGGTTACTTCTTGCGAGTGAGTGTATACATAGATTAATTGAAGTATAAAGAGGAAAAAGCATATGAAGGATGTATTTATTGTAAATCCCAAATCTGGAAAGAATAACCAGTATGAATTAATAAAAGAAATTAAAGAGCATTTTCAAGGTAAACGAATTATCATTGAAAAAACAAAAGGTCCTGAACATGCAACTTTTATTGCGAAAAAATATGCTTTATCGAATGAACCTGTACATTTATATGTATGTGGAGGAGATGGAACATTACATGAAGTAATCAATGGGTGTGCGCAAAAGGAAAATGTGATTATTTTAGTAATTCCAATAGGTACAGGGAATGATTTTGTCAAATACTTTGAAAACATCAAAAAAGAAGATTTTTTAAATTTGGCAAACTATTCAGATCCAGAATATATGGACTGTGATTTAATACGTGTAAATGGAGAATACTCAATAAATACTGTCTCTTTTGGTTTTGATGTTGAAGTCGCAAGACAAGTAAATGAATTAAAGAAAAAAAAGCCTACAGAAGGTATTATTCCATATGCCTTATCGGCCTTGGTAAGCTTAAGAAAACCAATATGTAAAGAATACAAAGTCCAGATTGATACAGAAAAATTAACAAAAGATAATTATGGATTCTTGGTATTTGCGAACGGAAAATACTATGGAGGAGGATTTAAACCTTGTCCAGAAGCCAATATTGCCGATGGTTGGATGGACGTGTGTCTGATTTCAAATGTAAAAAGGCATCAGATTGTAAAATTAGCTAAAAAGTATCAAGAAGGAACACATACACAATATAAAAATTTAGTTTCTATGTACCAAGCTAAAACGGTTCATATAGATACAGAAAATGAAATTATTTATGCGAATTTGGATGGTGAAGTAAAAGAATTTAAAAATCCTACAATTGAAATTGTAGAAAAAGCAATTCGTCTCGCTCTTCCTAGAAATTCGTGAGTATGATACAATAGTCAAAAATATAGGGAGTGTGAAAAATGGACTCGGATTTATGGATACAAATCCTAGAATTAATTGTTTTATTAGCTTTATCTGGCTTCTTTTCTTCAGCTGAAACATCAATGGTTTCAGTAAGTAAAATTCGCTTAAGAACATTAGAAGAAGGTAATAAAAAAGCTGCATTGGCTTTAAAAATATTGGAGAATCAATCAAAAATGCTAAGTGCAATTTTGATTGGAAATAACCTAGTTAATACATCAGCGGCTAGTATTGCTTCTTTAATAGCCTATTCCTTTGGTGGAGCTGCTGTTAGTATTGCTACTTTTATCATTACTTTTTTAATTTTGGTTTTTGGAGAAATTACACCTAAAACATGGGCAACAATCAATGCGGATAAACTCGCCATTACATATGCACCAATTATATCTTTATTGATGAAATTGTTGACACCTGTTATATGGTTTGTAAACTTATTTAGTTCAGCTATTTTAAAATTGATGGGTATACAGGATCCTAATAAAAACATATCTATGACTGAAAGTGAGCTACGTACAATTGTAGACGTTTCCCACGAAGAAGGTGTCATCGAAGAAGATGAAAAAGATATGATCAATAAAGTGTTTGATTTAGGGGATGCCAAAGCAAAGGAAGTCATGGTTCCTCGTGTACACGTTGTGATGGCGGAGGAAAATTGCACATATAAGGATTTATTGGCGATATTTAGAGAAGAAAAGTTTACGCGTATTCCAATCTATAAAGAAAAAATCGATAATATAGTTGGAATTGTGAATATGAAAGACTTATTGATGTATGATGATTTTTCACAGTTTGATATAAAAAAAATACTCCGTAAACCAAAATTCACATATGAAAATAAAAAAGTGTCTGAATTGTTGATGGAAATGAAAGAATCTACATTTAACCTAGCAATTGTAATGGATGAATATGGAGAGTTTTCCGGAATTGTAACATTGGAAGATATCATTGAAGAAATTGTTGGTGATGTTCAAGATGAATATGATGCGCATGAAGAAGAAAATATTGTAAAACTAAATAATCAGACATATGATGTGAAAGGTTATTTAAGTTTACATGATCTAAATGATTATTTGGATTTAGACTTAGACAGTGAAGATTTTGATTCAATTGGAGGATTGGTAATTGATACATTAGGACGTTTGCCACAGACAAATGATGAAACGATATTGCCAAATGGAATTCGTATTAAAGTCTTAAAAGTAGAAAAAAATCGTATTGAATCCGTAAGATTAATTTTACCAGATACATTAAAAGAAAAGGATGTTTAACTATAATAAAAACCGATATGTAGGATTAAAATATCGGTTTTTTTTCTTTATTTATTTTCAGTAATATATTTATCAAAAGCTTTCGCAACAGCCTTTGCGATTTTCTTTTGATTTGTACTATCCTTTAACTGTTGAAGCTCATTAGGATTTGTTATAAAACCAGCTTCAAAAAGAATAGATGGAATTTTTTGTAGATCAACCACATGCAAAGGATAAGATTCCGTTGTAAGGGTACCACGATCATAACTCCAATCTATATCAGATAAATTCTTAGATAGGTACTTAGTGATTTTTTTACTTACTTTATCATCCTTACGAATATAAGAAACATATCCATCACAACTTGGATCGTCATTTGAATTGATATGGAACGAGAAATAATAATCGGCATTCTCTTTTTTTGCCATTTCAACTCGAGCTGTTAAATCCTCTACTTCATCTTCTGGCCAAGTGATTTTGTCACTTGTACGAGTATAAACGACCTTGATGTCAGGATTGATTTTTTGTAGCTGTTTACCTGTTTCTAGAGCTAATTCTAAAGTCAAATCTTTTTCACAAGTACCATCAGCACCAATTGTTCCTCCATCATAACCGCCATGTCCTGCATCAATCATGACAGTCGCAATATAATTGTGGTGCTCATTGTCTTTTGTCTTTGAATTGTTTGACAACAAAACAGTAAACAAACCAACTATTAAACAAACACATGCCACAATAAGAAGTATTCTATTGGTATTTAGTTTTATTTTATTTGAATTTTTCATGGGACTAGTATAACACCATTAAAAGAATTATTCAAAAATAGCACGACCAATTCGAACTGTATTCGATCCATGCTTAACGGCTAACTTATAATCTTGAGACATACCCATGGATAAAGTGTCCATATCTGGATATTGCTCTTTTAATTCTAAGTAAAGATTATGCATTTGTTTAAACTCAGATTCAACTAATGCTTGATCATCCGTCTTAGATGCCACACACATTATTCCTTTGATTTGAATATGTTTAAATTCCTGTAATTGAGAAATAAAACTTTTAGCATCTTTAAAAGGATAGCCTGTTTTATTTGGATCTTCTGATATTTTAAGTTCTACCAATACCTTTTGAACAATCCCATGCTTATTAGCCTGCTTTTCAATTTCTTCAGCAAGTTTCAATGAATCCAAGCTTTCAATCACATCAACCTTTCCAATAATATACTTCACTTTGTTTGTTTGTAGATGTCCAATAATATGCCAAGTATATTTTGGATCATATTTATCTATAAATTCCTGTACACGATTTTCTCCAAAAGTAGTTAAACCCATTTGCGCAACTTCATCAATTTCTTCCTTTGTACGCGTTTTAGATACTGCTACTACATTAAAATCTTGTTTTTTTAGTTCTTCAATTAATTCTTTATTCATATTAAAACAGTCCTTTCAATACAAATTTAATTATAGACGAAGAAAAAAAAGAAGCAATTATATTTGCTTCTAGTGAAATAGTTTTCCAAAAATCCAACGAACACATGGTCCACAGTAACAAATTTGCCAAAAGAAAGCCATTGGAAAATTAAATAAAATAGTCATGAACCAAACAGAAATAATCTGCACACCTGGCGTTTTAAAAAGAATGGTCGCAATCAAACTCATAATTGGACACATAATACAAATAATGTAGAAAGAAATCGCAAGTGTGATAAAGAATGAACGATCCTTAGGTGTTACAACTTTAAAGGCTAAATGATGCGCCATTTTATCAACAAAGAAATACTCTAAAATAAAAGCAACCGGCCACATGATAATCAATTCATGAAAGGCTAACAAAAAGACTTGATTCGACATTCCACCCATATTTAAAGCGATGTTGTAACAAATCATGGCATAAACCATCAAAAAAGACATTAATAAAGTGAATACAATATTTTCGAATTTTGTTTTTGGCATATATTTTCTCCTCCTGAATAAAACTTTTTGTGTTGTTCAATCAAAGACGTTTCCAATATTTACCAAAAAGCGAACACTAATAATATCATAATTTTTTTAATTTCGTAATAAAAAAATCAGTAAGAATCACTCTTACTGATGAATAGGAAAAGTTAATATAATAGTAAATAAATCATTTGTTTCGTCTTGATAGAAAGTCCCATGGTGGATTTCTATCATTTTTTTAACACTCTTCAAACCAATTCCATTACTTTCGACTTTATCTAAATGATGATTAATTGAATTTGTGAAACTCATTTTTAATCGGTCTTCTTCAATCGATGTTTGAATCACGATATCTTTCCAAGGATCACAATATTTTTGAATATTCGAGAATACATTATTTAATATTCTTTGAATCATCGCAAAATTCGCATCCATAGATAGAGAAGTTTGTAGAGGTTCATATAAAATATGAAGATCCATTTCTCTTAAATACTGAATATGATCTACCAATGTATCGATGAGCTTTTGAACAGGAATATTCGATAAATCCGAATTGTATTCTGTAGAAAAGACAAGAGAATACTCAAACATTTTATTGGAAAGATATGTGATTTCTTCAACTTTAGCTAAACACTTCTGAAGATATTGATCACGAAATTCAATATCATCCTTTTTTAAATTCATGATCTCAAGATACCCCTTTAACGTTGTTAATGGAGTTCTTAAATCATGAGATAAAGAAGAAATTAATTCTTTATTCGCAACACGAGCCTGTTGTTCATTGTCCATTGTTTGTAGAAAGGCAATACGCATTTGATTCAAGTCCTGGGCTAAACGTCCAATCTCATCTCTATCACTTACTTTGATTTCGTGATTCCAATCACCAATTGCTAAAGTAAAGACATCTTCCTGTAAATTTTGAATGGAATGAATTCGTTTACGAATAAAACTTTGTAGGATAATCAAATAAAAAGAGAAAGAAATCAAAAGTGAAAGAATAATATAAGGAATTTGGAATGGAATCATTGGAAAAGAAGTGATATATAAATAAACGGATTGATTTTTAAACTGTATTGGATAATCATAATACAACGGAGCTTCCAAGACATCCAAATCATCAAAACTATATAACAACAAAAAATTATTGCTGCTTAATGGAGATTTGTCTGTAAAATAGATCCCATCCTGATCATATAATTCTACATACGCATGATTAAGTGCATTTTCTTTTAATATATGATTGATGGCTTTTTTATTTTCTTTCGTTAGATCGAAATTTTGGAGTTGTTTTTCTAATTTCTTTACATAAGAAGAATAATCTTCCGATTGATAAAAAGTATCCATTAAAAACTCAAAGACAACACTTCGATTTAAATATAGAAATGAAAAAGAAGTTAATACCAACAATGTTGCACAAAGAAAAGAGAACATCATACGACTGGATAAGGAATAGAAGACGTTTTTCTTTGAACGGAGTGGTTTAAGATTTTTTAAAAGTAAATAAAAAAGAATTGTTATAATAAGACTTAAAATACAGTCGAAAATACGATAAGAATGATAATAATTCGTGAAAGATGGATACCACTCAATACAACTCATTTTACTTGAACTCTTTATAAAAATGCTATACTTTTGTGCATTTTTTAAAGGAGCCCGACCACAAAACGCAAGTATAGAATCGATGACTTTATCATCTGGTTTATTTGATTTTGTTTTATATAAAATGACTTGATAACTTCCCTTTTTTAATAATTGATTTAAATCTTTACGAACTTGAGTGTGGTTCATAAAATCCACTTGTTCTTGTTCATCCAAATAAGCCTTAGCCTCTTTGGTTTTTTCTTTAGATAAAGTATCCGAATACTTATAATGGGCATTTAAATAATCGTATACGACAAATCTTTGAGAATATATTGCGAAAAAACTCAATAAAAAAACAAGAAGAGAAAGATACAGTCTCGTTATTTTTTTATTCAAAACGATACCCCTTTCCCCAAATTGTTTTTATATATACCGGATTTGCAGGATCTTTCTCAATTTTCTTTCTAAGATTACGAATATGAACCATAATTGTATTATTTGCCGAATAATAATAAGGCTCATTCCATGCTTTTTCATACAATTGTTCAGCTGAAAAAATCTGTTTAGGATTCTTCATCAACGTACTCAAAATATTAAATTCAATATCCGTTAATTCAACTTCCTTTCCATTGACTTCTGCATTTTGTTGAGCATAACGCAAAGTAAGACCATCAATACTTAAATCCTTTTCTGTATCAAGTAATATTTCTTCTTTTTTACCCTTATAGACTTGATAACGACGAAGTAAAGCTTTAACTCTTGCCGTTAATTCACTATAAGAAAAAGGTTTTGCCAAATAGTCATCGGCACCACTTGAAAAACCAAGCGTCTTATCCGAATCTAATCCTTTGGCTGTTAAAAATAAGATAGGGACATTGCTTGTTTCACGAAGCTTTAGACAAGTCTGGTAACCATTCATATTCGGCATCATAATATCAAGAATGATTAAATCGATGGAGGAATCAAACAATTGAAGGGCCTCATTTCCATCTTTGGCTTCAATCACTTCATAGCCTTCGCCAGTTAATAAAATTCTTAATATTTCACGGATTTCTGCATTATCATCCGCCACTAAAATACGCGTTTGCATGTTCACATCCCCTTTCTTTTATTCTATTTTACCCCAATTACTATAGGGTTTCCAATTTTCATAAGGCAACATATGATGTAAATGATTCATCACTTCCGATTGCGAAGAATACAACTGAATGACATCCAATTTTTCTTTATAATCTTTCTTGGATAATTTCTTTTCATTCTTTAATTCAGCCTTGTTTTTCTTTGATGTATACTTACCAAAATATACAAGCTGATCGGTCTTATCCTCTTTTTTCAAAATCATAGTAACATACTTAGATACCTTTTTATGATGGATATGCCCATATTCACCATCTGGATTATGCGTTACAATTTGATCCCAATCCTTAGAATCGATTTCCTTTTTGATTTCTCTTTGAATATCCTTTTTACAAGACTTCCAGTTATCACGCTTACCCTTTGTCTTATCTGGAAAAGATAAAATAATTCCTTTGGAATGTGTTTTCTCCATGACTTTCATAAATTCTTTTTTTCTTTTTTTATTGTTTCCATTCGTAATACATAAAACGGTGTAATTCCCATGGGTTAAATGAGATCCACCCCAAATCGTTTCATCATCTGGATGGGCAACAATCATTAAAGATTCAGGCTCTTTGGCATGAATTACAGATGTATTTAGACAAAGTATTAAACTTAAGATGCATAATAATAACTTTTTCACACTTATCACCAAAAAAATTCTAACAAACATTTCTTAACACTCTACTTATGTATTTCTTAAATCTTCTTAATATATTTAGGAAAGTTTAATATTTCCTTTTGTCGATACTTAAGATTTATTTTGTATAGTAAAACCATGAAAAAAAGAGATAAGTTTTACATTACAATACTATTTATATTACCTATTCTATTTGTACTCTGTATATCCACATATTCCATGTATGGATCAAAGTTAGACTGGTTAGCACAACACGTATCTTTGGCAGACTATTTTAGACAGACCAAACAATTACTTCCAGATAGTTTTGCGAATCTTCAAGGACAAACCAATACCTTTAGTTTTTCGTATTATGGATTATTAAGGCCAGACGTTTTAGTTTCTTATTTATTTCCAAATATTCCAATACATTTCTTTATTATAGGTTATGCAACACTTCTATGGTCATCTACAGGAGGACTTTGTTATTGTTGGCTAAGAAATAAAGGATACAAAGATTCGATTAGTTTCTTTTCAAGCATATGTTGCATATGTGCCAATTGTTTCTTTCAGTCCCACCAACAAATCATGTTTATAGAAATTCTTCCCTTTTTATTTCTTTCATTCATTCTAATCGATAAAAATAAAAGACAATGGATCAGTCTATGTATCTGTATGGCACTTTTCCATAATTATTTCTATACGCCAGGCATGATATTGATTCTGCTTTTATATGATTATGATCAAAATAAGACAGTAAAAGAAATGATTGTTCCAATAATTATTGGTATTGGTATGGCTACGATTTTATGGCTACCAACTGGATATTTGATTTTAAATAATCATAAATCCGTTGTACAAACCAACCTATTCGATTTATTAATTCCAAACTTTACTCTAAAAGGACTTGTCTATGATAGCTATGGATGTGGGTTGACTGTGATTAGCTGGATTGCCTTATTTCAAGGAATTCAATTTGAAAAGACAAGGAAACTATCGATTCTGTTGATTTTAATGTTTGTTTTCCCGATATTCTCCTATATATTGAATGGAACTTTATATGCCCGCACAAAAATATTGGTGCTATGTCTACCACTCGTGCTTATGATCCTTGCCTATTGGTTACAGGAAAGAAAGTTGAATAAATGGTTATTGATTTTAGCTAGTTTATTTTTATGCACCAAAACAACACTTCTTGGATTATTAATTTCACTTGTATTTATTGGATATTACTTTATTGATAAAAAAGAATGTTTAATGATGTATGTACTGATTCCTATAATTGTTTTTACTGGATTAAACTACAATCAATGTTTAGATTTAAAACTTTATAATTCAGTGTATTCCAAGGATAAACAAAAATTAATGCAAAGAAATGATTTGAATCAACGAACAGCCGATTTAGATAGGATAGGTTATAGTGTCAATCACATTTATGATTTAAAAGAAATGAAGGCATCTAGCTATACATCAACAAGCAATTCTTTATATAATACTTTCATTTATGACATTATAAAGAGTCCAATTTCACAACCCAATCGAACAATCATAACGGATAGTGAGAATTATTTATATTTAAGTATGATGGGGATTCAAAATGTATTGAGTAAAGACTCTAATTTATATGGATATAAAGAAGTAGATAGTAAAGGAAAATATAAATTATCAAAGAATAAAAATGTATTTCCCATGGTCTATGTGACAAGTGATACGATAAGTGAATACCAGTTTGATAAACTCTTTTATCCATATAATTTGGATACCATCTATAATCGTACGATTGTGAATGGTGAAACAAGTAATGATTATGCCTCGAAGATGAAACTTATAAAGAATTTAGATCAATCGATTTTGATTCAGAATAAAAAGAAAACGAAAAAAATAATACCCATTGATTTTGATGCTAAAAATAAGCTGATTTGTATTGATTTTGATATAAAGAATTATACAGATAAAAAGGTTTCGATATCCATAAACGGAATGAAGAATACATTGTCAAAAAAACATTCTGTGTATCCAAATGGAAATAAACATTTTACGTATATTCTTTCTAAAAAAGAATTAAAACAATTTGATGTTACTTTATCTAAAGGAAAATACAAGATATCCAATATTCGTATTTATACATGTGATATGAATGTGTTTGATCGAGTTGTAACTAAAGTAAAACCATTAAAGACAGCTTATATATTTAAGGGGAAAGTAACAACATCTAAAGATGGGTATTTAGTAACTTCATATCCTTATGAAAAGGGATATGAAATATATATGGATGGAAAAAAACAGGATGTTGAAATTGTGAATAAGGCTTTTGTGGGATGCAAAATCAAAAAGGGAAGCCATACAATTACGATTCAATTTCATGCACCATTTAAGAATGCAGGACTTGGTATAAGCGCTCTTTTCATTATGATAGGAGGATTCTGGATATGGAAAAAGTCAAAGAATTTATAAGTTATGGAATTGTGGGAGTTATTACAACTCTTGTGAATTATATTGTTTATTTTATTTGTTTAAAGATAGGAATCGATTGGCTTATTAGTAATAGTTTAGCTTGGCTAGTTGCCGTGATTTTTGCGTATTTTTCAAACCGTAAAGTTGTATTTCATTCAAGTAATGATATGAAAAAAGAATGTATCGAGTTTTTTGGACTACGATTTATGACGTTGATTGTAGAAAATGCATTGCTCGCTGTCTGTATTGATGGCTTACATATTTCAAATTTACTATCCAAGATTTTAGTCAGTATTATTACCGTTCTGGCAAATTATTTCTTATGTAAATCACGTATATTTTCTAAGAAGGAGGAAATGTTGTATGAACAAAATTAGTGTTGTCGTTCCTTGTTTTAATGAAGAAGAAGTTCTTTCAGTGTTTTATAAAAAGACAAGCGAAGTATTGAATGAAATAGAAGACATTACCTATGAATTGTTGTTTGTGGATGATGGATCCAAGGACCATACCAAAGATATATTAAGAGCGTTGAGTTTAAAGGATGATCGTTGTGAATTTATTTCTTTTTCTAGAAATTTTGGTAAAGAAGCCGCCATGTTTGCAGGATTAAAGAAATCAAGTGGCGATTATGTTGTGATCATGGATGCCGATTTACAACATCCTCCTGTCTTATTAAAAGAAATGTATAAGGCGGTTAGTGAAGAAGGCTATGATTGTTGTGCAGGAAAAAGAGTGGACCGTACGGGTGAAGGTAAGATTCGTAACTTCTTATCGCATACCTTTTATAAAGTGATGCAGAAAATGTGCAAAATGGATATGAGCGATGGTTGTGGTGATTTTCGTATGATGTCAAGACAAATGGTGGATGCGATTCTAGAATTAAAAGAATACAATCGCTATATGAAAGGATTATTTTCTTTTGTAGGATTTGATACAAAATGGATTGAATTTCATAATGTACAACGAGCAGCCGGCAATTCTAAATGGAATTTCTCTAAACTATTCGCATATGCGATGGAAGGTATGTTTTCCTTTTCTACAGCGCCGATTGTATGGATTGGTAATATTGGAACAGCCATTATGTTTTTATCGATTCTAATGACTTTGTTTGGATTGTTGGTACATGTCACATCGATGTTTCATTTAGTATGTTTGATTCTGTTTTTAAGTGGGCTTCAAATGTTGTTTGTGGCCATTTTAGGTCAATATACGACAAAAGATTATATGGAAAGTAAACAAAGACCTATCTATATAGTAAAAGAGACTAGCAAGAATTTAAGCTAGTCTCTTAATGTGATTTCAATCACCGTGTCAATTGGATCTGGACACTGGTGTGAATTGGAATCAATATTGATAAATGTATAGTCAGGAAAACTTTCTGCGTTCCAAGGCGTTTGAATTTTGATTTGAGAATGATCAGACAATCTTCTTATGTCTTGGATTTTTTCTTTCCGAATTTTAATAGGTATATCAAAAATACTCTCATCAAAAATGTGCATATAGATTTTGTTTCCCCTTTGTGTATATCGTCCCCATTCTGGTTTTTCTAATTCACATTTTGTACATCCATAAATAGAATCTTGGTTCAGTTTCATCCATTCCCTGATTTCATTCAATACCTGGATAGATTCTTTAGGAAACTGACCTCTGGCATTTGGCCCTACATTTAAAATCATGTTTCCACCTTTAGATACACACTCAACTAGAGTACGAATGATTAGCTTAGCCGACTTATAGTTCGTGTCTTTGGCACAATATCCCCAATGTTCATTCATCGTAATACAAGCTTCCCAAGGCACAGGTAAACCTTGAGGAGGAATCATTTGTTCGGGTGAAGTAAAATCACCAGATGTAAAACTAGGATGTACATCCATAATGGTTCCTGGATGTACACCATCTCCTTCTAAACGATTGTCGATGATCATATCTGGTTGGTAAGTTCTTGCCATTGTTACAATTTTGTGGGCATCCCATACATCTTTTGTCATGTTGTCATAAGAAAAGTCAAACCACATGATATCGAGTTTACCATAGTTTGTAAGTAATTCCTTGATTTGAGTATGCATATAATTTAAATAGTTTGAAAAACAAATCGGTTTATCGTATTCTGGATTATTTCTTTCTGGATGATGTCTATCTTTAAAGTGCGGATAGTCTGGATGATGCCAATCAAGTAGCGAATAATATAGACCGACTTTTAAGCCTTCTTCTCTAAACGCATCTAAAAATTCTCTGACATAATCTCTATTTGCCTTCCAATCGGTAGTCTTTGTATCAAACATACAATATCCATCGTGGTGTTTGGCAGTCATTACGGCATATTTCATACCGGCTTTTTTGGCAAGTTTAGCCCATTGGTGTGGATCAAATAGATCTGGGTCAAATTCATTCGCGAAAGGAATATAGTCTTCTTCTTTCATTTCTTCGTTGCTTCTCACCCATTCTCCTCGTGCTGGAATAGAATAGATTCCCCAATGGATAAAAAGTCCGAATCTAGATTTTTGAAACTCTGTAATATTCATAAGATCTCCTTTAGAAAAGTGGTTCTTGTCGCTGCTTTCTTTGAAGTGCAATGCCTGGTTTGGATAAGATTTCTTTGGTTCTAGAAATATCTTTTAACCAAGAATCTATATCTTCTTTTTCAAGTATGACTGGCATTCGAGAATGCACAGGTTTTACATATGCATTGGCATCTGTAGTAATAATGACAAGGTGATTATCAACAAGAAGTCCAGCAAAATAGAGAATATGATGGGTAAAGAATTCCACTTTGTTTTTACCAGCATCCCATTCATAAAAGCTTCCTGCAGGCACAATACAATGAATAGAATCTTTAAATAATGGCTTTTCTAGAAGCGTTTCTTGTCTAGCATTCAAAATTAAATTGTTGGTTTTATACCCAAATGGCACCATTTTCTTTTGGTTTCGCGTTAATACAAGACATTTATCACTTGGATGAATGTCTTTTTCTTCTAAACCAAAGGCTTTGGCTACTTTAGGTGTATATCGAAAGCTTGTACACATACCAAAAGTATATCATAAGAAAGAGGTTGTAATAAATTGTGACAAATGCATTGATTAAAGGCCTTGAAAATGGCATTATTGGTGGTGCTGGTATTGATTCTTTTGAAAATGAACAGGAAGTTATTTATATTGACCATAACTATAATGCCATCAAGAATCGAGACTTATTGATATTAAAAGCCTATCTTATTGTCATTGTAACGCCGCATGTAGACTTTTATACGGATCAAGTATCCTATGATATGGTGCATTGTTCTTTGGAAAGTCTAAAAGAATGAATCAATAATCAAGAATGTAGATATCAATTAAATTAAGGACAAGAAAAATCTTGTTCTTTTTTTCGACAGCAAACATAGATTTATGCTTTATATAAAGTGAATATGAAAAACATAATGTTGTATGTGTATATTTAATGTCTATTTCACATTGGCACTGTGATTTAGCTTCTTATTGAATTAATCAAAAAGAAATGAATAAACAATATAAAAACTACCTACGCCAACTCTCACAAAGTTTGTAGGTAGTTTTTACTACAAAATTCTTCAGAACTTACATATTTATATGTTCTTTTTTGTATCCTTATCTTAGCATGAAAGAAAAGATTAAACAATTTTTTAATCGCTATTTATAAATGATAATCTAAATATGTACATAAATGATCATTTAAGAATGTACACTTCTGATTACGCTTTGATATAATCCTTGAGGTTTTGCTGATGTGTGATAAAGAAGTAGTAGAAGTGTAAAAAATTTTGCCGTTCCTATCCGGCGTTTGCGCATTGCGCCGGATAGGTCGGGCGGTCATTCGGGCAGGTCTACCTTGCCAACGAAAGAGTAATAAATATCAATGTCCTGTCTGCGTGTGCCGTTCTCGTCATAGCTGCACTCATGCACAACGATTTTCTCCACAAACTCACGCAAAAGGGTAGGGGTAAGTTCTTCAAAGCTGGTGTACTTGCGGACAACATTCATAAACTTTTCTGCGTTTACCGTGGCTTCCTGCGCTTTGGAAAGCTCTGCCCGGATAGCGGCGGCTCTCTCTTTCAGTTCTTTCTGCTCGGCTTCATAGTCTGCCGACAGCTCCGTGAAACGCTCGTCTGAAATGCGCCCGGTCACGCTGTCCTCATACAGCCGCTTGAAGATAGCGGATAACTCGCTGATACGCTTCTCGGCGGCTTCCAGCTCCTTTTTCCTTGCGGCGTTCCTGCGCTTGCCCCCGTCCTCGTTCTGCTCGATCAGCAGCTTCATAAACCGGGCTTCGTGCTTCGCTGCATAGCTGGTGACTTTCCGCAGATTGTCGGTCACTCCGGCGGTCAACAGGTCGGTGCGGATAAAGTGCGCCGTACAGTCACGGGTACGCTTCTTGTAGCTCCCGCAGATATAACAATCCTGCTTGCGGGTGGCGTTCTGGTAACGCTGCTGGTAAAGGACGCTGCCGCAGTCGGCACAAAAGAGTATGCCGGAGAATAAGCCCACTTCATCATAGCGGTTCGGGCGTTTGCGCTGCTTGCGTAACTCCTGCACACGCTCCCACATCTGGGTGTCAATGATAGGCTCATGGTGGTTCTCGAAAATCGCCTGTTTCTCAATGGGGTTCTCTACGCTGTGCTTGGTCTTGTAGGACGGCTTCTCCGTCTTGAAGTTTACCAGACAGCCCGTGTACTCCCTGTTTTCAAGGATATGTACCACGGTATTGGTCGCCCACTTGCACTCATAGCCGGGGTGGTAGCGGCGGGTGCTTCCCGTCCGACGGTATTCCAGCGTTCCCGGCGTGGGGATCTCCTGCTCTGTGAGCATACGGGCTATCTTGGTCGGCCCGTTCCCGGCAAGGCACAAGCTGTAAATCTGCCGCACAACAGGGGCGGCTTCCCCGTCAATGATAAAATTTTCGTCCTCGTCCATAAAGTAGCCGTATACGGGTTTGCTCGTGACGGGCTTCCCGCTCATACCCTTAGACCGTTTTACTGCTTTGATTTTCTTGCTCGTATCTCTCACCAGCCATTCGTTAAAAATGTTCCGCAGAGGGGCAAAATCATTGTCGCCCTGTGCGCTGTCCACTCCGTCATTGATAGCGATAAAGCGGACGCCTTTCTGTGGGAAAATCATTTCCGTATACATTCCCACTTGCAGATAGTTTCGCCCTAACCGTGACATATCCTTGACGATAACGGTGCCGACTTTTCCGGCTTCAATGTCCGCAAGCATGGCTTGAAAACCGGGTCTTTGGAAGTTCGCCCCAGAATAACCGTCATCTGTGTACCATTGCAGATTGGAAAAGCCGTTCTGCTTCGCATAGGTTTCAAGAATACGCTTCTGGTTTGAAATAGAATTGCTCTCACCTTGCAGCTCGTCCTCGTGGGATAATCTCG
>ERZ507086.428-NODE-428-length-23528-cov-5.074980_pt1 | contig 23528 bp, 20 predicted proteins | sample MGYA00512292_ERZ507086 | MGnify/ENA metagenome assembly ERZ507086
TACACTCTTTCCCTACACGACGCTCTTCCGATCTGAAGAGATTTCATCCATGACTTCCTCATCATCCATATCCATCTCTTCAAAATCGTAGTCGTATTCATCCTCCGGCGGGGTCCACATCTGCTTAAATTTTTGTACCAAACCTGCCATAATGAAAAGGCCTCCTTAATTTTAAAATTCTTGTGGAATTGTTATTTCACAGGATAAGATCTCGCGCCAAACAAAGAGGAGCCGACGCGAACCATGGTAGCGCCTTCCTCGATTGCCTCCATGTAATCGCTGGACATTCCCATAGATAAGATATCCATAGTAATATTATCTATGTTTTCACCCCTAATGTCAATAAATAGTTTTCTCATAGCGGCAAAATAGCGCCTAATTTCTGAATTTTTTTCGCAAATGGGAGGAATTGCCATCAAACCCTTTACCAAAATTCCCTGAATCTGGGAAATTTCCCGGAGCAGGGCCTTTGCCTCCTCAGGCTTCACGCCCGATTTATTTTCCTCCCCGCCAATATTGACTTCTACTAAAACATTGGTAACGATTCCCAGCCTTTGAGAGCACTTGGCGATCTCCCGGGCAAGCTTCACCGAGTCCACCGACTGGATCAGCTCCACCTTTCCCACGATCTGCTTCACCTTATTGGTCTGCAAATGGCCGATAAACTGGAGATGGCACCGCTTCTTATCGTACTCGTCATATTTGCTTAAAAACTCCTGGACCTTATTTTCTCCCAGATAGTCGATTCCCAGGCTGATCCCATAATTGATAACCTCCGCCGGGACGGTTTTAGTAGCCGCCAGAAGAGTGATATCCTCCGGCTTTCTGCCGGACGCCTTCGCCGCCGCCGCGATGTTTTCCCGGATCTCCCGGTAATTTTCCTTCAAATTGCGCTTCTTTTCCTCGATTTCTTTTTCCATCATGTTGCCATCAAACAATTTTTCCGTCATATAAATCCGTGCCTCCCACTACAACCTCGTCGTACAGCTTAATGGTTTCTCCGTTAAAGGTGGCGTCTTCCTCCGGATTGGGGTCGCAAAGCACAAAGGTGCTGTAGGTGCTCAGGGGGACGATCTCCTTAAACACCAGCTCGCTGCCGTAAAGCACGTATACGCCCTGCACCATGACCTCCTGCTTTACCTGCCTGCCGCTTCCGTCGTCGATGACCTTCATCACCGGCTCCACGTGAATGGCCTTTTTATTCACCATAATGCCGGAATGGGTGTTCACTGCAATCTGGACGCTCTCCTTCCGAACCTTGCTGAGCTCGTTATTCATATAGCTGCACTCCAGCACCACCACCGCGTCGCTCTGCCGGCTTTCCTGGTTAATCGCTACCACCTTGGCCGGTATACTGCCGGTGGAGGCGAAGGGCATTGTGATCCCATCCACCTTCTCACCTATTTCCAGCTGAAGGGAGTCTGTTCCGGATACCTTACACACCACGTACCAGTTCAGGCCTGAAACCACCTTTCCTACTACATTGTCGGCTACCGGCTGCTGGACGGGCTCCTGATCGAGCTGGTCCAGGGTAATCTCTTTTACGCTGTCGTAGGAAAAGGAGGTTTCATAGCCGTCGGTGCTGCCGATAAAGTAGCCCGCCGCCGGAGAATTCACCGTGCCGATAGGCCCGGCAGACTGCGCTTTCATGGATTCCAGCTGAGATTTCAAAGCGTTAAGCCTGTCCGCGTATCCGTTGGGCTTGCCAGTAATGATCTGCCGCTGATTTAAAAGATAGGTCAGCTCGTCCCTGGCGCCGCCGATTCCAGAATAATTGCCGGAATTCACCACGGATAAAAACTGGTTGATTTGGGCCGTGATTTGTCCGTCGATCACGTCAGGGCTGGTGGAAAGGCTGATTTGATCCGCCGCTGTGGTGAGCCGCTCTAAATTGTCGATTTCTCCCTGAAGCTTGCTGATCTGGTTCTGGGCGGAAGCATCCTCGGCGCTGGCGTAAATCTGGGCCACAACGCCGTTTTCCTTGACGCTTTCTCCATCCTCCAGCACGTAATTCAGCACGCCGCCGGCATCTGAGGTCAAATAGGTTTCGTTTCGAACGATATAGCCGGTGGTTTCGATGGTATCCGAAGCGGTCATATAGGTAGCGGTCTCCGTTTGGATGCTGCTGTGATTGGAGTTATAAATCTGAAGCCCCACATAAAACAGAAGCAAAACGGCAAGGAGGGTGGCCGCGACCCGTTTAAACACCTTATTGCTCAATAGAAACTTCCTCCTTCTCGCTTAATTCAGCCGAAAACACAAAACAAGTTCACTGAAAAGGCCGTCGGTGACAAGCCGCCTTTTTTCAGCTTGTCCCTGCAGCAGAAAAGCCTATGGGTCAACGGTCCTTCTATTTTTCTATCATACCTTGCTTTTTCAAATATGCAAGTGAATTTTGGAGAATACCGTCTAAGCCCTCCTCCTGGTCCACAAAAATCCAATGGATCCTGGCATCCCGCTTAAACCAGGTAAGCTGGCGCTTGGCGTATCTTCGGGTATCCCGCTTGAGCTGCTCCACCGCTTCCTCCAGGGAAGCGGTTCCTTGAAAATAGGGTAAAAACTCTTTATAGCCTATGGCGCCTGAGGCAGTAATCCCTAAATCCTGCAAAACCCGCCCGGCCTCCTCCAGCAAACCTCTTTCCATCATTTGGTCCACTCTTTGCTCAATCCGGGCGTAAAGCTTCTGCCGGTCAGAAAAGCTGAGACCGATCAGCACCGGCTGGAAGGGCAGCTCGCCGGCGCGGGAACGCTTCAATCGTTCCGTCATGGTTTCTCCTGTGAGATAGTAAATCTCAAGCGCTCTGAGCACTCGTTTTTCATTGTTCCGGTCAATTCGCTCCGCCGACGGCGGATCGACCGCCTGCAGCTCCCGAAATAGATCCGCAGCGCCTTTCTCTTCTGCCCGCCGCTCCAGACGGCGCCGGATTTCCGGGTTTTCTGGTTCCTCCTGAAAAAGGATCCCCTCTGTGACTGCCTGCACATACAGGCCGGTGCCTCCTGCCAGTATTGGGAGCCTTCCCCTTTTGTGAATATCCAGTATTGCTTTTCGAGCCATGGCAGCGTAATCCGCCACGCTGAACCGTTCCTTGGGAGATAAAAAATCTATCATATGGTGGGGAATTCCACGCATCTCTTCCACTGCCGGCTTCGCCGTTCCGATGGACATTCCCTGATAGATCTGCATAGAGTCGGCGGACACCACCTCTCCGTCCAGTCTCTGGGCGAGCGCCGCCGCCAGGCCGGTTTTTCCTGAGGCTGTCGGGCCTACCACGCATATCAATGGAAATTTTTCATTGCTCATCATTGAATCCTGCCAAATTGTTTTTCGATTTCCCGCTTTTTCAGCGTGATGGAAACCGGCCTGCCGTGAGGGCAGTACCGGATCTCCGGATTTTCCCGCAGCGCCACCGCCAGAGCGATCAGTTCCTGATCGGAGGTAATCTGTCCCGCCTTGACCGCAGCCCGGCAGGCGATGTTGTGGTACAGCCAATCCAGCTTTTCCGTGGACATATCTGTTTTATTCTCTAAAAGGTGCCCGGCGATTTCCATCAAAGAGGAGGCGATATCCTCCTGCTCCAGGGAAAGCGGCGCGCTTCTTACCAGCACGGAGCCTCCGCCGAAATCCTCGACCTCAAAGCCGGCCTCCCAAAACAGCTTTTGGTTTTCCAGCACCGCCGCGTACTCATTTTTATCCAAGGTTACCGGAATCGGCTCCAGCAAATACTGGGCGCAGCTTTTTCCGCTTTCTTTTTTCAGCTTTTCATATAAAATCCGCTCGTGGGCGGCGTGCTTATCGATCAGCAGCAGCTCATCATCGCCGTATTCGATGATCAAATAGGTGCGAAACGCCTCTCCCACCAGACGCTGCCGCTTTTCCCCGAAGGGCTGAAGCCCAGCCTCTTCCCGGGGCGGCTCCGCCGCCGCTGCCTCAAAGCCGGTATCCCCAGGAGCTTCCCCTGCGGCCTTCGGCTTAGACGCTTCATCCGAAAAAGAAAAAGGGCTGGAAATAAAGTCGCGCACAGCGGGTATGGCAGTCTGCCGTTTTACCGGCAGATAAATCTCCGGCTCGTTTTCCTCATAGGGAACCGGTATTCTCCCGGCCGCCCCTATGCCCGGAAGCGAAGAAGGAGGCTTTTTATCGGCTGCATTTTCACCGATATGGGAGGTACCGGCAACAGCCGGTCCGGAAGCGGTTTGAGGAAAGGCCTTATCCGGCGCTTTCCCCAGCGGCGCCTGCTGGGGCTGAGCGAGCCGGCCTGCGGAGCCGCTCACAACTTTCTCATAAGCGCCAAGGGAGGAATTGGGGGCCTGTTCGGTCTGAGACGTTAACAGACGGGCCTCCTTTTCGGCGGCCACCTGAGCCGCAGGCCCGATAGCCGGCTTGGCCGCCAGCCTGATCTGCTCCGGCTGAGACGCCGGCGGATCAAGCTTCGGCCGCGGAAGAATCATTTCCTTTCGCTGGTCGCCGGACAGCAAGGCGCTTTTCACCCCATGGTAAACGGCGTCGAAAATCGGCTTTTCATTGAGAAACCGCACTTCAATTTTTGAGGGATGAACATTGACATCCACCGCCTCCCAGGGTACGGAAAGATGGAGAACGCAGCTTGGAAATTTGCCCGCCATAATCGATCCTTTAAAGGCCTGTTCTAAGGCAACCATGGCGGTTTTGCTTTTAACAAACCGACCGTTTATGAAAAAATGCTGCATACTTCGGTTAGGCCGCACCGCCGAGGGCTTGGAAATAAAGCCCCGTACCTTAATGCCGTTGTAAGCGTAGTCCACCGGGATCAGGCCGGCGGTAAAATCCTTTCCATAAACCGCGTAGATACAGGACCTTAGCTGGCGGTCTCCGGGAGTGGACAGGGTTTCCTTATGGTCCCGGACAAAGCGGAAAGAAATTTCCGGATGGGACAAAGCCGCCCGGTCCATTACCCCGGCCACGGCGTTAGCCTCGGAAACATCCTTTTTTAAAAATTTCATTCTGGCGGGCGTGTTATAAAACAGATCCCGAACCACGATTGTGCAGCCCTTTGCGCAGCCCGCATCCTCCAAGGCAAGCTCCTCGCCGCCCTCGATCTGATAGCTGGTGCCCGCCAGCTCCTCCTCTGTTCTAGTCAGCAAGGTCACCCTGCTGACAGCGCAGATAGAGGCCAGCGCCTCTCCCCGGAAGCCCAGGGTTCCGATGCCATCCAGATCCTCCGCTGATTCCACCTTACTGGTCGCGTTGCGGAGAAAGGCTTTGGGCACATCCTCTCTGGCGATGCCGCCGCCGTTATCCGTCACCCGCATATAGGCGATGCCGCCGCGCTGGATTTCCACGGAAATCGTGGTGGCGCCGGCGTCAATAGAATTTTCCACCAGCTCCTTGATGACGGAAGAAGGCCGCTCCACGACCTCTCCAGCGGCGATCAGCTCCGCTACGTGTTTCTCCAGCACATGGATCTTCGCCATGAAACCGCCTCCTTTTCTTTAAGATAAAAATGGTTCTCACTGGTGTTCATAAAACATTCTCTATAGGTTTTTCCTCTCCGCACAGCTGGCAGGCTGCCGATTTACCCTCAGGCCGCCGAACGCGCCTGATTTTTAAAGCGAATCCTCTCCGCCTGAACCGCATATGATTCCGCCTATCCGCTCCGGCCTGGCGCTTTCCATGGCGCGAATTCAAATCAGCGAAAGCCAAGCCAGCGTTTTATTTTTCGGCTGAGCCCCTGCGTTTCCACTTCTTAACGGCTAAAAAACTGTTTGAAGAAGAAAAAACCGAAAGCGGAAAGCTCTGTGTCCCCACACCCCGCTTCTGTCCGGAAAGCCGCGGGCGCACTAGCCTTCCTTGGCCATTTTCGCCAGCTCAAACAGTAAATTCATAGCCTCAATGGGAGTCAGGGTATTGACGTCCACCTTTTTCAGCCGTTCCTCAATTTCCGACTCCGCGCTGGGGAGCAGAGAAATCTGAGGCGCCGGCGGTTCTTCCTTTCGCGCCTTTTTCGGAGCTTTCGTTTTCGGAGTGACCTCCTGGCCTGTTTCCAGCTCCTTCAGCACCTGCTTGGCGCGGTTGATGACCGGCTGAGGAAGGCCCGCCAGCTTTGCTACCTCAATGCCGTAGCTGTCATCCGCCCCTCCCCGGATAATCCGGCGCAGGAAAGTGATATCGTCGCCTCTCTTTTTCACGGCGATGCTGTAATTTTTCACGCCGTCCATCAGTTCTTCCATTTCCGTCAGCTCGTGGTAATGGGTGGCGAACAGGGTTTTCGCTCCCAGCTTCCGCTTATCCACAACAAACTCCAGCACCGCTCTGGCGATGCTCATGCCGTCGAAGGTAGAGGTGCCTCTTCCGATTTCATCCAGCACCAAAAGGCTGTTGGAGGTGGCGCGCTTTAGGATATCCGCCACCTCGTTCATTTCCACCATAAAGGTAGACTGGCCCGACGCCAGGTCATCGGAGGCGCCTACCCGGGTGAAAATCTGATCCACCAGGCCGATCTCCGCCGAAGCCGCCGGCACAAAGCTGCCCAGCTGGGCCATCAGCGCAATCAGGGCGATCTGCCGCATATAGGTGGATTTTCCCGCCATATTCGGGCCGGTAATCACCAGCACTCTGTTTTCGTCCTGATCCAGCAGCGCGTCGTTGGGCACAAAGGGCGACGCATCGGAAAGCAGCTCCACCACCGGATGGCGGCTTTCCTTCAGTACAATTTTCCCGCTTAAATTGACCTCCGGGCGGCAATACTGGTTTTTTACCGCTACCCGGGCGAAGGAGCATAGAACATCCAGCTGGGCGATGGCGTTTGAGGTTTTCTGCACCCGCTCCTGCTGGGCGGACACCGTAGTGCGGATATCGTCAAACAGACGGTATTCCAACTGTACGCACCGGTCCTTAGCGCCTAAAATCCGGCCCTCCAGGTCTTTCAGCTCCTGAGTCACGTAACGCTCGCAGTTGGTCAGAGTCTGCTTTCTTATGTAGCTGTCCGGCACCTGATCCTTGTAGGAGTTGGTGACCTCCAGATAATAGCCGAACACCCGGTTATAGCCTACCCGAAGCTTGGGAATCCCGGTTTTCTCCCGTTCCCGCTTCTCGATGGCGGCCACATAGTCCTTGCCGCCGGTCATGTCCTTTCTGAGCTCGTCCACCTCCTGATTGTAGCCCTCCCGGATGATGCCGCCTTCCCGTACGGAGAAGGGCGGGTCGTCTACAATCGAGCCTTCAATCAGGTCATGGACATCCTCTAAAGTATCCAAATCCTCGTAAATGCTTTGCAGCAGCTCGGATTTCCGGTTTTCCAGCATTTTTTTCAGCTCCGGCAGCAAGCCGATGGTAGCGGACAGGGAACGAAGCTCCCGACCGTTGGCGGTGCCGTAAACGATTCTGGTGATCAGGCGCTGCAAATCAAAAACCCCGGTGAGCTGATCCGCCAGGTTTCCGCACAAGAACGGGTCGCAGTAAAGCTCCTCCACCGCGTTCTGCCGGCGGATAATCTTTCCGCAGCTTAACAGCGGCTGCTCGATCCAGGTGCGGAGAAGCCGCTTTCCCATAGCGGTTTTAGTCTGATCCAGCACCCACAGCAGAGAGCCTCTCTTCTCCTTGTTCCGCATGGTTTCCAGCAGCTCCAGATTCCGCCGGGTGTTAAGGTCTATGCCCATAAACTGGGCCTGGGTATAATTTTCAATCCGGTTTATTTTTAAGGGCACCTTCCGCTGGGTATCCTTAAGGTAATTGAGCAGGGCTCCCAGAGCGGAAACCGCCTGGTCCTGCCCCTCCATTCCCAGATCATCCAGCGTTTCCTTTTTAAACTGCTCCAGCACGGTCCTGCGGCAGGTTTCCAGCTCGAACTCGGCATCCTCCCGCATTTCCACGCAGGCAGACAGCTTATCCCGGATAAACGGAGCCAGCTTCTTCATATTCACCGTCTCGCCGCCGATCAAAATCTCCCGGGGAGAAAAACGGCCCAGCTCGTTTAAAATCTCATTTTCCAAGTCCTTATCCAGGCTGGTGGAATAAAGCTCGCCGGTGGAAATATCGCAGAAGCAGATGCCCGCATGGTCCCCTATGGCGTAAATAGAGCAGATAAAATTATTTTTGCCCTCGTCCAGCATACTGCCCTCTAAGACAGTACCAGGGGTGACTACACGGATAATATCCCGTTTTACCAGCCCCTTCGCCAGGGCGGGGTCCTCCATCTGCTCACAGATGGCCACCTTATAGCCTTTGGAAATCAGCCTGGCGATATAGCTTTCGCTGCTGTGGTAGGGAACGCCGCACATGGGCGCCTTTTTATTTTGTCCGCAGTCTCTTGCGGTAAGGGTCAGTTCCAGTTCCTTCGACGCCAGCACCGCGTCGTCAAAGAACATTTCATAAAAATCTCCAAGGCGGAAAAACAAAATAGCCCCCTGGTTTTCCGCCTTGATTTTCTGATATTGCTGCATCATTGGCGACAGTTCGGCCATGATTGTATTTCTCCCTTCAAAATTTTTTAGGGCGCGGGAAGCGGCTGCTTCCCGCGCTGCTTAATGATACGGCGAATCAGTGGCAGCCGCCGCAGGAGGCGCAGTTGCCGCCGCAGGACTCCTGGTAGTCGGTAGTATCCGGATCCTCTCCCTGAGCGCTTTGCATAATAATGGCGTTCACCCGGTTAAGAAGGGCGTCCAGCTCCTGGCGAGCCATATTGTAAGCCGCCATATTTTCGTTCTTCATGATCGAGGCATAGCAGGCGCGCAGCTCCTGGTTGAGCTTCTGAAGCTTTTCCTCGCTGCGGTCCTCCTTTTGAGCCTCGGTGTTAATATTCATTCTTTTTAAATTGAACTCGCCGATCAGAGCCTGAAGCTCCTTATCGTTATCGCTGTTCTGCTGGGCGATCTGCACCTTCAGATAACGGTCGTCTTTCTGAATCTGCCGTCCCAGTTCTCTCGCTTGCTCAATGATATCCATTTGTTAGTCCTCCAAATTTTTTATTTTCTATATAAATTCGCAGCTGAAATTATATACAGTTTCCCTTTAAAACCCAGTTTCCCGCGCCAGTGACCAAAATATTCCGAAAGCTGCCGATCATTTCCGGACCGCCGGGGATTTCCACCGTAACGTTTTCCTCTGTTCGGGCATTCAGCACGCCAGGCTTGGAGGCTTCCTCCTCCACGAGGCCCCGGACGGTTTTCCCCACCATCGAGGCGCAGCGCCTGACGGAAATTTCCTCCTGAACCTTTAACAGCTCCGCGAACCACCGGGTCTTTTCCTTGTGGGACACCGGGTCCGGCATTCCTGCCGCCGGCGTTCCCTTTCTTGGGGAAAAGATAAAGGTGTACAGCGCGGTAAACCCTACCTCCCGGATCAGGGAAAGCGTGTCCTGAAATTCCTCATAGGTCTCTCCCGGAAAGCCGACGATGACGTCGCTGGTAATGGAAAGGCCGGGCATCTTCTCCCTGGCGTAGCGGATGATTTCCAAATACTGCTCCCGAGTATAGCGCCGGTTCATCTCCTTCAGCACCCGGTTGTTGCCCGACTGGAAGGGGAGGTGCAGATGTTTTGCGATATGTCCCGAAGAAGCCATCACGTCGATCAGCTCTTTGGTGCAGTCCTTGGGGTGGCTGGTCATAAACCGCAGCCAGTAATCCCCCTCCATATCGCTGATTTCCTTGAGCAGCTTTGCGAAATTCACCGGCTCCGGCAAATTCTTTCCGTAGGAGTTTACATTCTGCCCCAGCAGGGTGATATCCTTATAGCCGCCCTCGATCAGCTGGCGGGCTTCTTTCAGCACCGCCTCAGGCTCCCGGCTCCGCTCCCGCCCCCTGACGTAGGGAACCACGCAGTAGGAGCAAAAATTATCACAGCCGTACATCACTGGAAGCCAGGCCTTGAAGCGTCCATCCCGGCGCACCGGGATATTCTCGTCAATGGTATCCTCCCCACCCCGCTGAAACACTCTCTTGGCGCCGGTAAGGGTCTCGTAAACCAGCTGAGGGAAGCTCGACAGGGAATGGGTTCCAAACACCAGGCTGACGAAAGGATAGCTTTTCCGGATCCGCTCCACAACATGCTCCTGCTCCATCATGCATCCGCACAGGGCAATGATCAAAGAGGGATTTCTGCGCTTTAAATATTTCAGCGCTCCCACGTTGCCGAAAATCCGGTCCTCCGCGTGCTCCCGGATGGCACAGGTATTAAACAAAATAAAATCTGCTTCCTCCTGGTCCTCGGTAAAGCCGAAGCCCATTTGCTGAAGCATTCCCTTGATTTTCTCTCCGTCGGAAACATTCTGCTGACAGCCGTAGGTTCTGACCATCGCCAGAGGCGTTTCCTTCTTCGCCCGGACGGCCATGATTTCCGCCGCGAGCTTTGTATATTCCTTAGGCTCAACTGCCAAAAAACACACCTCACAGATTTGACATATTTCATTTTAGTATATCATAACGCTCCATATTTTTCAACGGAAACAAACGTAAAAACAGCCATTTTACAATAAAGCCGGAAGCTTCGGCAGATTCCGCGGCGGTCAGGCGCAGGCAGGCACGCAGAAAGCACCGGTGATCCATATGCAGAATTTTTATCAGTTTGACGCTTCGTACAAAACGCGCGGGATTTACCAGCGCAAACGATTTTACCGCCCGGAAATCTTTCCATGTGCCAGGCCCTCTCAGCGAGGCCGAATCCCGTGTGTCGGAAGGTTAGAAATTCCAGTCTTACCGTGGTGTAAGCCCCCTAAAAAAACGCTTTTCCGGTAAAGAACACAAAGGCGCTGGCAAATTCGTTCCTTGTCCTCCCTACCCTACAGCCGCAGACAGGCGCTTCCTGCATAAGCCAAAGCTTTCTGTCCGGTGAAGCCGGGGGTATGCTTTCTTTCATTCTTTTTCTAAAGCAGAAACGCTTTTGCTCTCCCAGGCTGACCAGCCTTTCTGCTGCGGCGGATTATGGCAAAAAGAGAGGGCGGAAGTGCCCTCTCTTTTATCAAATTTCTTTTTTCAGAACCAGTCTTTCGACCATCTCCGCCACGCCATCCTCCAGATTGGTTTTGGCTATGTATTTAGCGATGTTTTTCACATCGTCAATGGCGTTTCCCATAGCCACCGATTCCCCAGCGAACCGCAGCATAGGGCCGTCGTTCAGATTATCCCCGGCAGCCATCACATTCTCCCTGGAAATGGTTAAATATTCGCAAAGATGCAGAAGTCCATCCCCTTTGTCACAGCCGTGGGCGTTGATCTCAATATTGCCGAAGCCGGAGCTGGTGATGGAAACCGCTTGATTCTCTAAGAGCTGCCCCCACATCACCGGGAAATCCTCCCTCCTCTTGGGCCACAGGTTCACCTTCTCCACGCCGCAGCCAGCATCCAGTACAAACCGCCTCAGGCTTTCCACAGGCAGTCTGGTCGATTTGACATGAGCAGCGTAATCGGAAAGTCTTGGATATTCCATCACAAGATCCAGCTGGGAAAGCCGGCAATAGGACCTTCCCTTTAGATAAACCTCCGGGAAGCACTTATATTCATCTCCGAAGCGGAGCATTTCAGCGACAGTTTCATAAGGCATCAAATTTTCATAAATATTACGGTCCGCCCTCACATCGTAAACAGCCGCTCCGTTAGAGCAGATAGCATATTGAATACCCGGCAATTCTCTAATGCAGGAGGGCATTTTTTCAAAGGTGCGGCCTGTGGCGGGTACCACAAGCACTCCCTGAGCCATCGCCTCAAGGAGCGCGTTTCGATTCCGCTCTGAGATCACGTTGTCTCCGGTCAGAGTGGTTCCGTCTAAATCCAAAGCAATCAACTGGATCAATGGGCATCCTCCTGTTTCAATCGGGCCAGCTCGTGAAGCACAGTGAGCTGGCGCTCAAAATTCTGGCGGTGCTGCTTTTTCAGAGTATTTCATAAGAGATTTACAAGTTAATATCCCTCGTTCCTCCGGGCTTTCCGGAGCTGCTGCCGGCGGGCCCCGTTTTCAAATTCTTCCTTTTCCTGCTGAGTTTCGCAAATCAGCTGAGGCACCGGCACCGGTTTTTGATTTTCATCCAGCGCCACCAGCACCATATAACAGGTGTTTACCAGTTCCCGTGTCCCGTCCAGCCGCTCCACAAAGGTATCCACTCTGACTTCCATGGAGCTTCTTCCTACATAGGTCATTTTCCCCTTGAGAACCAGGGTGCTGTTAATCGTCACCGCCTTTTTAAACTGTAGATTATCGATACACGCGGTGGTCACCTCATGCTCTGCGTGCCGCCGGGCGATTACTCCCCCCAGCATATCGATCCAGGCCATCAGCTGACCGCCGAACAGCCGCTTATAGCCGTTGATATGGGAGCTCAGCACCAGCTGCACCTGCTCCGCCGCGGATTCGGATACTCTTTTCGCTTCTTTCATAATCAGTCTCCTGCTTTCCTTCGAAAATGGCAAAACAGAGGACGAAGAAAACCGCCCTCTGTTTTAATATCTTCCGAAACATTGAAATCATAGATGAATCCTATTGGAATTGCCGGATTTATTATAGATCATCCATTTTAATTTTATCAAAGCCATGCTCCAGAACGTTTTCCGTAATGGTGCGCTTATCCGCCTTGGGCAGCAGCTTGGAACGGTTTTTCACCACTTTTTGCAGAGTATCCACCGCGGCGGGGCCATCCAAACAGCCGCCGGGACAGGCCATGCCCTCGATGATATTTTCCGGCATTTTCCCCGCGTTCATGGCAATCAGCGCTTTTTTGCATTCCTTGGCTCCCATGCACTTCCGGCAGGTTACCGGCATCTCAAAGCCTTCCTCATCCAAGACCTCCATCACCGCGCCGGACACGCCGCCGCTTTGGGCGAAGCCCTTGCCGTAAACAGAACCGTCCTGAACGTCGTCCGCCATTTCCATAGGATCCACATTCTGCGCCTTAAACATGGCGGCCAGCTCCTCGAAGGTGAGGACATAGTCGGCGCTGTCCTTTACGTGCTGGATTTCCTGCTTCTTAGCGATACAGGGCCCGATAAACACCGTCAGCGCGTGGGGATGGAGATATTTCACATACCGGGCGGTAGCGGTCATCGGGGACACCGTGCTGCTGATATTGGGAATCAGCTTTGGGAAATGCTTTTTGATCATGGTGAAAAAGGCCGGACAGCAGGAGGTCGTCATTTTTCTGCCGGTCTGGATCGCTTCCTTCAACTCGTGGGCCTCGTGCTGGGCTACCGCGTCGGCGCCCAGGGCCACCTCAAAGGAATCGTCGAAGCCCAGCTTTTTCAAAGCCGCCTTTAGCATCCCCACCGTAGCGGTACCGAATTGTCCCTCGATTGCCGGGGCGAACATAGCGTAAACCTGCTTTTTCCCCTTGAGCTGCTCGATTACCTCCACAATGGAGGAGGTATCGGAAATAGCGCCGAAGGGACAGTCCATAGTGCAGGCGCCGCATCCGATGCATCGTTCATATTTAATGCTGGCCTGCTTGTTTTCGTCCATGGTGATAGCATCCACCGGACAGGAGCGCAGGCAAGGACGCATGGTATCGGAAATGGCATTATAAGGGCAGGCCGCGGCGCAGCGTCCGCATTCCTTGCATTTAGCGGGGTCAATATAGGCTCCGCTGCCGGTAACGGTAATGGCTCCAAAAGGGCAGGCCGCCACGCATTTTTTCGCCATACAGCGCTGGCAGTTGGCGGTAACGGTAAAACGGTTGATGGGACAGCCCTCACAGGCCGCCGGAAGCACCGTCACGGTGCCCGAGCCATCCGGATTGGTAGGCAGGTGCTTTCCTCTCGCCAAAATCACGCGTTCTCTCAGAATTTCCCGCTCCCGGTAAACACAACAGCGAAAACGCGCCACCCTCCCCGGAATAATGTCGTAGGGAATTGAATCCGACTTTTCCTCCAGGTCTCCGGCATAGGCCAGCTGGGCAACCCGAAGCAAAACCTCGAATTTCATTTGTTTGGCGTCATTATCGTATCGCATAGGCTCCTCTACTTTCCTTATCGTAACCCTTCCGCCTATTCGGCGGCACCGCGCTCCATACGGCACGGCAAAAGGGTCTTAGTCATTCTCTAAATCTTTCGCGTCTTTTCCTCCGGGATAAGCATCCGCGCGGTCCGGAACCCAAAAGCCAGCGGCAAGCTGCGGCGCTCCAAACAGGCTCCAGACAGGTTCAAGCAACGCTTAATAATATTTTTTCGTCACCCGTTTCCCCAAGCGCTCCATCAGGCCGCACAGCTTGTCGATCAGCTTCAGCTTAATGCTCAAATCGGACGGAAGCCCGGGATTCTGATGGGCCGGGTTGATGGCGGTGCCGATAAACAGGTTTAAGGTGGTACATTCCTCCAGCAGGATTTTCGCCAGCATGGCGGCGCCGTTTTTCTCATCCAGCTTTTTGAAATAGAAGGAATCCGTTTCATGATCCAGGTATTCCTGGAGGATCTCCACCGTGCGGCTCAGGGTCAGGACGCCCTCTGTCACCAGGTCGATCCCCTGGATGGTGGCGATGGGAGGTATCAGCGGATCTACATAATCCAGGCTGGTTTCAATGCTCCGGTTTAAAACACGCGCCACGATATTGGCGCTGGAGCCGCCGCAGATCAGCTTTTTCCCGGATGAAGTCATGAAGTCCCTGACCATTTTCGGGTCGTCATCCTTGTTTTTCGGCGGGCCGGCGAACATATTGACTACTTGGCGCGGAGAAATTCTGGCCACCATCACGGTGGAATCATCCCCCGGCTTATCCATGTACAGCTCCTTTACCGCCTGAGACAAGGCCGCCGCCAGCCGGGGCGCGGATTTTTCCTTTAGGCTTTCCTTGCGCAGCCATTCTGCGACGCTCTCCCAGGTCCAGCCGAAGTTTAAAATGCTTCCCACGCCGGCATACACCACGCCGTCGCTGATCAAGGCCAGCACATCGCCGGGAAATACGGTAAACCGGGATTCATACACGGTTTTTCCCGCATATTCCTTATCGGTCATCTCCAGCTCCATCAGCTCTCCGTTGCGGATAAAGATACAGGCCGGGTTGTCAAATTCCGCCAAATAGGCCTCGCCCGTATCCTTGATCTGCAATACGGAAAAGGTAGAATAAGCAAGCTTTCTCACACTGCAGATCGGCAGCGTGGAGACAATCGTCTCCACCGCCTGCTCCATGGCGGCGCCCTCTGTCAGCATGGTTGAAATTATGGTACTGGTCAGGGTGGAAAGGATATTGGCCTTTACGCCGCTTCCCAAGCCATCCGCCAGCACCGCAAAAACGGAATCCTCCGTGCGGGTGATTCGCACGTTATCGCCGCACAGCTCCTCACCGTACTTGAACAAGCTACGGTAAGCGGTATCCACATGCATTTTCATCATTCATCACCGTCAAACACAATCATATTTTTTAGCTTGGTCAGGGTCACCTTGGTTTCCGCGGTGGTCTCGCCTAACAGGCTTGCGATCTGCTGGGCCGCCACCATCTGCTTGTCGATAACCTTTTGGGCCATCTCCATGGTTTCCACCCGCAGGTCGTATAGATTTTCCTGCTCTCTTTCCTCCTTGGTGATATCCTTAAAAATACCCATGACGATGTTCTGCTTATCTATGTAAATAATAGATTGCTCCGTCGTAATGCCGTATTCCTTGTAATGCACCTTTTTATTGGTGATCGGCTGCTTGGTCTCCAAAACAAACTGGAAATCGGAGCTGTCGATCAGCTCGAACAACCCCTTTTCCAGCGCCTCCCGGCGGGAAATCTTAAAGCATTCCTCGGCAGCCTTATTGAACTCGATAATATTCATCTCGTCGTCCACCATAATGGTGATGTTGGGCGTTTCGGAAAGCACATAGTTGGACAGGGATTCGGCCCGCTCCTTCATATAAGGCACGCACATGGTCAGCTCCGCCTTGTTGAGATAAACAGCGATGGCCTTTTCCCTGCAGGAATTGTAGCCGCAGGCGCCGCAGTTCAGCTCCTGCTCCGGAGACTCCTTGCCGATTTTCGCTAAAATACTGCGGATGGTATCCTCGTCCGGCAGCTTCTCATGGCGGGAACGGTCAAAGAACCGTTTGCCCATGGGGATCTCTTCATCCACAGCGGGATAATCGCCGGCGTCCTCCCTGGCGTAATTTTCCACATCCAAAGCGGCCCTAAAGCGGGTTTCCTCTCCCTTGGTCTTGGCAGGGCCGTTGACGCATCCGCCCTTGCAAGCATTGACCTCCACAAAGCAGTGGTCCAGCTCGCCTTTCGCCATAGAAGAAAACAGAGCGATGCACTCCTGGATGCCGTCTACGGTAATCATCCGGTAATTGTTGCAGTCTCCCCGGGCTTTCAGGCTTTCCAGAATACCGCTGGTCACCGGGTACATTCTCAGAATCTTAGAACTGGCGTTCAGGAAGGACGCGTCCTCGCACTGGCCGGGCACAATACCCTCTTCCCGGAACCACTGTTCAATATCCTCAAAGGTCAGCACCGCGTCCACGTCGGTGTCGTGGCGGATATCCGCCGCCTCGTCGATTTTAGCGATGCACGGGCCTACGAACACTACCTTGACGCCCTTGCCCAGGGCCTGTTTAATCAGCCTGGCGCTGGCAATCATGGGAGACACCACCGGGGCCATATATTCCACAACCTCCGGATGATACAGCTCGATCAGACGGTTGATAGAGGGGCAGCAGGTGGTGATGATGTTCTTCATCTTGTTTTCCACCATCAGGTCGTGATACTGGGCGGTGACGTAAGCCGCGCCCTGGGCGGTTTCGGAAACCGCGCAGAAGCCCAGCTTCTTTAACGCCGCGGCCATCTGGCCCGGCTTTTCCAGAGAGAAAGAGCCTAAAAACGACGGCGCCAGGGAAACCGCCACCTTTTCCCCGGAGGCCAGCATTTCCTTCACCTGATCCAGGCTGCTGGTAAGGGTTTTGGCGTTTTGCGGGCAGTTGGCCAGACAGGTGCCGCACAGCAGGCAGTCGTCGTCGATGATCTGGGCCTGCTCGTTGACCACCCGGATGGATTTCACCGGGCACACCTTTAAGCATTTATAGCAGTTTTTACAATTCGCCTTTTTTAATCCGATGACGCTCATATGGACATCCTCCCCAAAATCTCACGGTTGAAAAACTCCTCGGTGGTCGAGGGAGAAACGGAAAAATCCTTGCCGTCCACCGTTACGCTGACGCCTCCCTGGCAGCGGCCCATGCAGAAAGAGCCTCTTAAATTCACTTGGTCCTTCAGGCCGTTCAGAGCGATGTTCCGCTCTAAAATCTGGATCACATCTCTGGAGCCCTTCAGATGGCAGGAACTGCCAATACACACTACAACATCCACGCCAAACTCTCCGCCTTTCCATTAATCTCTTGTCACACATAAATCTAAGGGATAATCTCTTCTTTTCGCGCTTCGTCTGCGAGTTTGATAATTTTTTAACGATTAAAAATCCGCAGACAAGCCCCTTGATGCCAAAAAGAATCTAGAGTTATTATACTATGCTTTGTTCAACATTTCAACAAAAACCCCGGAATAATTTCCGGGAATGTTTTGTCCATTTTTTAGAGAAAGGAACGGCACCTTCTTCCAGCGTCCTGCGGTTTTGGAACTAGGTATAGGGTTCGGCTGTTTCAGCCATATTAACAAAAGCAAGACGATAAACTTTCAAGCAGAAAATACATTTTTTTACAAAAACTGAAAATATGTGATATAATACTCTTAAATCTATCATGGAAAAGGGCTCTGACCGGCGGCTGAGCCTGAAAAATGATCATTCCCCCGCCGGAGAAATCAGGTCTAGGATAGTTATGCTGGAATTTAAGCCAATTACCGCCGCAGACGGTGCATGGGCGCGCCCGCTTCTGCTGAAAGCAGACTGTATCAGCTGCGGCTACACCTTTGCGAATCTTTTCGTTTGGAGCCCGGTTTATCATACGGATTTAGCCCGGTTCCAGGATTTTGTCATCGCCCGGTGCTTTGACCACCCCAACACTCCCGACTCTCCTTATCTTTACTTGTTCCCCGAAGGAGACGGCGACAAGCGGGCGGCGATTCGGGAAATCGTCCAGGATGCCGCCGTCCACGGCAAAATGCCCCGGCTGTATTCTCTTTCCCAGCGGGACAAAGCGTGGCTGGAGGAGCAGTTCCCCGGCATCTTTGCCTTTACCTCCTGCCGCGGTACCTTCGATTACATCTACAGCAGCGAGGAGCTGCAAAACCTGCCTGGGAAAAAATTTCAAAAGAAGAGGAACCACGTTTCCCGTTTCCTGCGGGAGCATCCGGACTTTGTATTTGAGCCGATCACTCCGGAAAACCTTGAGGAGGTTCGGGCCTTTAACAACGCCTGGAGTCAGCTTTACGGCAACAGCCAGGATACCGGAATCCAAACGGAGCACCTTGCTGTTGAGATGGGCTTAAAGCACTTTTTCGAGCTTGAGCTGTCTGGCGGCCTCATCCGGGCGGATGGAAAAATCATCGCCTTTTCCTACGGCAGTCCGGTGAGCGGCCGGGTGTTCGACGTACATGTGGAAAAGGCGCTGTACGATGTCAACGGCGCTTATAATATTATTAACCGGGAGTTTGCCCGGCGCTTCTGCGGGGATTATCAATGGATCAACCGGGAGGATGACGTTTCAGAGGAAGGCCTGCGGAAAGCTAAGCTTTCCTATAATCCCGCTTTCCTGCAGGAAAAATTCTGTGCCGATCTATTAGGAGGAGAAACCGGATGTTTCGGTTAAGCGTTAAGCAGGATTACCCTGATCTGTGCGGGCTGTGGCTGGAGGCCTTTGGGGAAGGCGAGGAAAGCGCAAAATTTGTGTTTGAAGGCTTCAGCGGCTATCAGCATATTTATGTCCTGGAGGAAGAACGCGCGGTGGTTTGCATGGCTTGCGCGGTGCCTTGCTCCCTCCAGGGAAAGGAAGGAATTTACCTTTACGGGGTCGCCACAAAAAAATCTCACCGCGGAAAAGGTCTGATGTCGGCATTATTGGAATATGCTGAACAAGAGGAAAAACGAAAGGGCGCTGAGTTCAGCGTGCTGATTCCCCAAACGCCTGATTTGTTCGCTTTCTACCGCCGTTTTGGTTATGAAACACGGTTTTACCGCCATGCTTTTTCCGTTGAGTCCGTTCCCGCGGCGGCCGAAACGCTCTCCGCTTCCCCAGTGACCGCCGGCGGGCTGGCCAGCCTGCGGAGGGCTAATGCCTCCAGGCCCTTTGTCCAGCTGAATCCGAAAGCCTCTCAGGCCGTAGCCGAGGACTTAACCCTTTTGAAAGCGGAGTGCTTCGCCACCGGCAGGGGCTACGCCGTCGCCCGGAAAGAGAAAAAACAGGTTTTTATCGAGGAATTGTTCGCCCAGAGCCCACAAGCGGCCGCCGAGCTTGTTCGTGGAATCTGCGGGGTTTACGGTTGCCAGCAGGCGAAGGGCTACTGCGGCGGCGGGCTGTTCCAAACGGAACAAACCATGGACTTTGGCATGATAAAGTTTTTATCGAAACCCTTTCCCATGCATGGCGCTTATATGGCGCTGATGCTGAACTGAACATAAAGGAGGGTTCGTTCTGAACGTACTCATTTTATCCTGCAGAACCGGCGAGGGCCATAACGCGGCGGCCCGTGCCGTTGCGGAAACCCTGCGGGAGCAAGGCGATACCTGCGAATTTTTAGATGTCCTGTCCTTGGTCAGCAGCAATGTCTCTAAAAAAGTGGAGAAAACCTATGTGTTGACTACCCGGGTGCCCAGCGTTTTCGGTTTGCTTTATAAAGCCGGCAGAGCTATCAGCACTCCGAAGCACAAGTCTCCCGTTTACTGGGCCAACCGCCTTTACCGGGATAAGCTGTATGAGCATTTAATCTCCCGCTCCTTTGACGCGGTCGTCACCTCCCACCTGTTCCCGGCCGAGGTGCTCACCAGCCTAAAGCGGGAAAACCGTCTGCCGGTAAAAACGCTGGCCATCGCTACTGATTACACCTGCATCCCTTTCTGGGAGGAAACCGAATGCGACTATTACATTCTGCCCCATAAGGATTTAGTGGAAGAATTTCGGAAAAAGCAAATGCCCAAAGAAAAATTGTATCCGCTGGGTATTCCTGTTTCCAAGCCTTTCCGCACGAGAGGAAGCCGGCAGGAAGCGCGGGAAATATTAGGCTTGCCCTCCCGGCTGCCTGTGTTTCTGATTATGACCGGCAGCATGGGCTACGGAAGAATCGAAGACACCATCCAGGAGCTGGTGAACTTATATGGCAGCCGCGCGGTGATCGTAGTGATCTGTGGGAACAACGCAAAGCTGAAGGAATCTCTGGAAAATCAATGCAAGGGCCATCCCAATGTGATAATTCAAGGATTTACCAAAAAAATTCCTCTATACATGGACGCCTGCGACGTACTGTTTTCAAAGCCCGGCGGTTTAACCAGCACAGAGGCCGCTGTGAAAGGCGTTCCCTTGATCCATACAGCTCCCATTCCCGGCTGCGAAAACAGGAACGCTGCCTTTTTCGCAAGACGGGGAATGTCCTATTATTGCCAGGAACCGGCTCAGCAGGCGAAGTACGCTAAGCTTCTGTGTGAAAACCAGTTTCTGCGCTTTCGTATGGCGGAGGCCCAGCGGCGCAATACCAACGCCGGCTCCGCGGAGGAAATCTGCGGTCTGCTGCGGCAAGCGGTAGGCTCAGATGAGGTAACGTCATGCATGTTTTAAGCTATCTGTTTTTTATGTTCGCGGGCTATCTCTCCGGCAGCATCCTATACAGCTATCTGATTCCCCGTTGGTTCTGCCATCTGGACATTACGAAGCTGAGCGACGACGGAAATCCCGGCGCGGCCAACGCGGTGAAATGCGCCGGCTGGAGAGTGGGGCTTGTCTGCGTGGTTTTGGATATCTTAAAGGGTTTTTTTCCGGTCTTTATCGCTATGCATCATCTAGATTTTACCAGCTGGTGGTTTACCCCTGTGATTTCCGCGCCGGTATTCGGCCATGCCTTTTCCCCCTTCTGGAAAGGAAAGGGCGGAAAAGCTATCGCTGTTTCCTTTGGCGTGCTGCTGGGGCTTCTTCCCTGGTACCATGTGGTGTTCGCTTTGGCTACCCTCTATATTTTCCTTTCTATCGGCGTTGTCATCAATCCACATAGGCTCCGTTCCATTGCGACCTATACATTGTTCGCTATTTACTGTGTTTACGCCTATTGGCTTCAGGGGAGACTGGAAACCTCTATTTTCTGCGGCTGCCTTTTGGTGTGCCTTATTGTCGTGGGCAAGCATCTGCGGCCAGAGGAAAAAGAGAAATTTCAAATTGAGATACTTCCCGCGCTGTTCGATCCTAAAAAGTCCGGTACAGCCGACCGTTAGCTTTTCGGCAGCTTTTCGTAAAAACGATGAAAACCTTGGGCATTCGCCATACTGTTTTTCGACATGAGAAAGGAGGATTCTTATGGAATTTCTTGAGGAAAAAGGAAGAATTTACGCCGTAGACGCCAACGGGAAGCTGTTAGCCGAGGTGACCTTTCCCGACGATGGAAATACCGCTGTTATCGATCACACCTTTGTAGACGAATCCCTGAGAGGTCAGGGGACAGCCTCTAAGCTGCTGCGGCAGGCGGTGGATTCGATCCGGCGTCAAGGCAAAAAAGCACGGCCGGTATGCTCTTATGCCGCGGCATGGTTTGAAAAGCACCCAGAGGAAAAAGATCTGCTGGAAGAAACCTGATTTGACGCCCTCTCCGGTAAGATATTTTTAGATTGAAAATTAAGTTTGAAATATAGAAAGCGATGTGCGAATCATGGCAGCAAAGTTTTATGCCGTTCGAAAAGGCAGAACCACCGGAATTTTTACCAGCTGGAGCCAATGCCAGCAGCAGGTGACCGGGTATCCGGGAGCGTCGTTTAAAAGCTTTCCAACCCGCGGGGAGGCCCAGCGCTTTTTGGAGACAGGATTTGTGGGCGGGCAGGCGGATGTGCCTCAAAAAGCTGAAGCGAACGCAGAGGCCGTTGCCTACGTAGACGGAAGCTATCATGCGGGTACCGGAGAATTTGCCTGCGGCGCGGTAATTTTTTATCAAGGGGAAGCCTTTGAAATTTCTCAAAAATTCAATGACCCTGATCTGGCCGCCATGCGCAATGTAGCGGGAGAAATTAAGGGCAGCGAAGCGGCGATTGCTTTCTGTCTGGAACGGGAAATCCAAAGCTTAGAAATCCATCATGATTATGAGGGAATCGCCAAATGGTGCACCGGGGAATGGAAGGCCAATAAGGAAGCCACCAAGGCATACCGGCAGTATTATCTTGCGTCTTCACAAAGGCTGCAAATCACCTTTGTGAAGGTCAAGGGCCATTCCGGCGATCAGTTTAACGACCGCGCGGACCGTTTGGCAAAGGACGCATTAGGAATCCCTTAAACATCCAGCGGTTTCAGCGCTTTCTTTGGCAGTTCTCTCCCCTTTCTCACCGGCGAGGCGGTACGGCTGGGAAAGGGGCTGAAAAATATCGAAAGACGAAAATAAGATTCCGCATATCTTTTAGCCAGTGATATTCGTAAAAAAGCGGCCCTGGAGCAAACGCTCCGGGCCGCTTTGCTTTTGGTGCTTAAACGAATTTTCGCTGGTCCTATCGGGAAAAAGCTTTGACGGAAGGCTTTTCAAGGGAAAACGGCTTTCGCAAAGCAAAAGTATACGGAATGGCAAGCAGCAGTATACCTATCTCACAGGCCGGCGGTACCGGTTATAGCCCGTTTCCAGACAGTAGGGTCAGCAAAGCTGATATTGTTCTATTTCCCTTGAGGAAGCAGCCGGTACCAGGCCCTAGAAGAATTTCCGCATACTGCCCGGCCACCGAAGCCTGAGTGGTTATTGTCAAAATTCCAAGGAAGCCAGAAATTTGAAGGCCGTTCCGACAAGCTTAAATATCGCTTCTCTCTTTTAAGCGCTTAAAGTAATCCCTGGTTTCCTTACACACCACGCCGCTCAAGGCGACGATCGCGATTAAGTTCGGGAAGGCCATCAAGCCGTTGAAAATATCCGCGATATTCCAAACCGCCTCCACTGTCATATAGGGACCGAAAAACACTGCCAAAATATAAAGCCAGCGATAAATCAAAACCGCCTTTTGGCTGCCGCCGGAAAAATACTCCAGGCAGCGCTCACCGTAATAATCCCAGCCAAGAATGGTGGTAAAGGCAAAAAACACCAGACAGGCCATTAAGATAAAGGAAGCGATTTTCGGGTCAAAGGGCAAGCCGTTTTGGAACGCCCGTGTGGTAACGGCAACACCCTCCAGGCCCACGTTCCAGGAGCCGGTAATCACAATGCACAGGCCGGTCATGGTGCAGATAACGATAGTGTCAATAAAGGTTCCGGTCATAGACACCAGGCCCTGGCGGACCGGCTCCTTGGTCTTTGCAGCCGCAGCCGCGATCGGCGCGGAGCCTAAGCCAGCCTCATTAGAGAAAATCCCTCTCGCAATTCCCATCTGCATGGCAATGGCGATGCTTCCGACAATACCGCCGGTTACCGCCTGAGGATTGAAAGCGCCCTCCACGATAGCAGCTAAAGCGTTTGGAATGGCCTGATAGTTAAAGCCTAGGAGAAGGACGCAGAACGCTACATATATGATGGCCATAAAGGGCACAACGATCTGGGAAACCTGAG
>ERZ507086.505-NODE-505-length-21070-cov-5.115108_pt1 | contig 21070 bp, 19 predicted proteins | sample MGYA00512292_ERZ507086 | MGnify/ENA metagenome assembly ERZ507086
CAAGCTGCGGAAATATATTTCTCAATACCGTATATATCATTATCGCTATAAACGCACCCCATAAAAAGTATTTGCTGTGTACAAATGTGCGCAGTTTTTTTCCGAAAGCTCTGAAAACGAGTTCAATATAAAGTACAAATAATGTAGCAAGAGAAACTATAACCAACGGATTTTGCTTTAACGACAATATAACATCTCCGTGAATTAGCGCATAAACCGCTCTTGTACAGCCGCACCCGGGACAGTAAATTCCTGTAAGCTCGTATAAATAACAAGACGGTAATGTTATGTATCTGAAAACATACAACGAAAACAAATACGCCATACCAACAGATGCAAACGGTAATATAAATACCAATATTTTTTGATATGTTTTATATGGAGTAATTATTTATACCACCTCGTATATAAACTTGCTGTAAAAATTAATAATAATTATAGCTGTTTGAACCGCTGAATATAGCAGCACCTGTTGCTGCTGAAATAATAATCATAATAATCATAATACCTAATGCAATCGCAGACAAGATAAGCTGTGCTCTTGCAAAATTCTTAAGTGACTTTTTAGGTGTGCTGCCAAAAGCCCAAACAAACATCATAATAAGATAAACAATAGGGCCTACGCACGGAATGATATTAAGGCAGAAAATTCCAATCCAGTGAAGAACAGAAACATGCTCTTCGTCATTGCTCATATTGTTATAGTTAGGCTGCTGATAAGACGGAGTCTGATTGTAACCTGTGCCGTAAGAATTCTGATAATTTTGATTGTTGTCAGTCCCATATGGTCGCTGGTAATCCTGTGCGGAATAGTTTTGCGAACCGTATGGCTGCTGATAGTCCTGTGCAGAATATGTATTCTGATTTTGCTGTGGATTTTGGTTATTGTTCCAAGAATCGTTGTTGTAATTGTCGATAGTTTTCCTCCAAATTTTAATAAGCACAAAAGCAAATTAATATAACCTACTCGATATAATTATAAAATACAGTTATTTTAATGTCAATAATTTATTGAAAATATTATAATTTTACAAACCTGTTTAATATGTAATCTCCACAGGAGCAAGTGCGGGAAAAATATTTCTTAAAATTGTATAAACAATCAATAAAGCAAACATTATCCATATAAAACCTTGCATATTAATAAATGTATTGATTTTTTTACCAAAAGCACGGAGTACGAACTGAATATACAGAATAAGCACAATAACTATTCCAACCGCTAAAAAAGCATTTTGCCTTAGCGAAAGCAGAATATCTCCGTGAACAAGCGCATATACCGCTCTTGTCGCTCCACAGCCGGGGCAATACAAACCTGTAAACTGATGTATATAACACGGTGGCAATGAAATGTACTTAAACGCAAAAGCACAAATCAGATAACACAAAAAAAGTAAGGCAAACGGTAAAATTAAAACCAAAATTTTTTGATATGTTTTGCACGGCTTAATAATAAAAATCACCCCAAAGCAAAACAAGCAGACATATAGTCCGCTTGTTGATTGCTATGTAATAAAATTAATAGTAAATTAGGAAATTGAACTGATAAATGCGCCTGAAACAATTTGAGTAATAAGAAGTATTGCCCATATTACTAAAGCAATAATAGAAAGAATGATACCTGCAGTTGCAAGTCCGTTATTTTCAGGGTTTGCCTTTTTAGAATTAATACCAAGAATAAGACCAACTATACCGCAAGGAGCACAACAGCAAAGACCTATAATACCGAGTACAAGTGATGCAGTAGCATTATTCTTTGCGCTTTTATCCTCTACAGGATACTGATTGTAGTTAGGATACTGCTGCTGATAGTTATTCTGATTGTAGTTACTGTAATCAGGCTGTGAACCGTATGGCTGCTGATAATCATTTGCACCATATGACTGCTGCTGGTAACCCTGATTATTGTCTGTACCGTAAGGCTGCTGGTAACCCTGATTTGAGTAGTTATTCTGCTGTGGATCCGGGCCGTTGCCCTGTGGGTTATTCCAAGAATCGTTGTTGTAGCCGTTATTGTTGTAATTGTCCATCTTTTTCCTCCATAAATTTGTAAGCATAAAATCAGCAAACCACTGTAAATATACATAATTTACCTTAATGTTTATTATAAAGTACAAATCAACAAATGTCAACAATTAATTAACAAATGCCACAAATTAATACATATTTATTTACAGTTCAATACTCATAGTGGCATAAGCATTAAGGTCTGTGCTTGCAATATTTCCGCTTAAAAATTCATAATATCCCTGCGAGCCAACCATTGCCGCATTGTCACCGCAAAGAGATTTTTCGGGCATATAAAAAGCAAGTCCGTGCTTATCACATTCTTCCTGTAAAGAAGAACGCAAAAGTCGGTTTGCAGACACACCGCCCGCAATAACCAGCTTGTCAACCTTTAAATCTTCTGCCGCTTTCAAAAAATTGGTTTTTAAACAGTCAACAACCGCATATCTGAAAGATGCGCAAACATCTGCCTTGTTAAGTTCTATGCCCTTTTGCGCAGAATTATGAATTAGATTTATTACAGCTGTTTTAAGTCCCGAAAAGCTGAAATCATACTGTGAACCGCTTACGGTAGGTCTTGGCAACTTAAATGCAAAAGGATCGCCGTCCTCTGCTACCTTATCAAGTGCAATTCCGCCCGGATACGGCATACCCATAGTTCTTGCCGCTTTATCAAATGCCTCGCCTGCCGCATCATCTCTTGTTTTGCCGATAATGCGCATTTTTGTGTAATCCTCAACCATTACAATATGACTGTGACCGCCAGAAACAACAAGACAAAGAAACGGCGGTTTTAAATCGGGATTAGAAATATAATTAGAGGCAATGTGCGACCTTAAATGATGGGTCGGAACAAGCGGAAGTCCTGTTGAAAGAGAAAGTCCCTTTGCAAAATTAACTCCTACAAGCAAAGCCCCTATAAGACCCGGTGCGTATGTAACCGCAATTGCATCTATTTCTTTTAAAGTAAGTTCTGCCTGCTCAAGCGAGTTTTTTACAACAGGCACTATTGCCTCGGCGTGTCTGCGGGATGCAATTTCGGGAACAACACCGCCATACAGTTTATGCTCCTCAACCTGAGAGGCAACAACAGAGGATATAACTTTTCTTCCGTCCTCAACAACCGCTGCTGCGGTTTCGTCACAAGAGGACTCTATTGCAAGTATCTTCATAAAAATAATCCTTTCGTTTTATCAAAAATACTTTGTCATCAGTATTGCGTTTTCGGCAGGTTCAGAATAATAATTTTTTCTCTCCCCCACCTTAACAAAGCCTGCGTTTGAATACAGTCTTATTGCATTTTCATTGGATTGTCTTACCTCAAGAGTCAAAAAAGCCAGGCTGTTTTTCTTGGCAAAGGTAACAAGAGTATTTATCAAAGCCGTACCTATGCCCTTTTTTCGTGCGTTTTCATCAACCGCCACATTAAAAATATATCCTTCGTCAACAACAACATTCATTCCTATGTAGCCGAGAACCTTATTGTCCTCAACGCTTACATAAAAATGCGAGCCGTTGTTTTTTAGTTCAGACTCAAGACTTTTTAATGACCACGGATGAGAAAAGCATTTATTTTCAATCTCTGCCACCTGTAAAAGGTGGCTTTCTTTCATTTCTTCAATTCTCATATTGTTTTAAAATTTCCTTAACAGCACTGCAAATTTCATCTCGGCACTGTCTGTAAACCTCAACACCGCACATATACGGGTCGGCAACATTAATAACCTCGATTTTATCGGCAGGGACAGCGCACTGCGTCATAAGAAAAAACTTGTGGCTAGTAGACATACAATAAAATTTATCGTATTCGTCAAGTTTTTTATCGGAATAAGCCGTAGAATGCATATCCGAAATATCAATACCGATTTCTTTGCAGACTTCAACCGAATTTTCAGAAACAGGCATACCTGTTACGGTTGTTGTACCCATACTCTCTGCCCTTACGGCAAGTCCTTTTTCCTCTGCAAAACGGTTAAAAACAGCCTCTGCCATAGGGCTGCGGCAAGTATTGCCTGTACATACAAACATAATTTTATTTTTTGGCATCATACCAAGTCCTTCCGACAGCAGCGTCGGCGGTAAGAGGAACAGAAAGTTTTACGGCATTTTCCATTTCCTCCTGCAACAGCTTTGCCACTGTTTCCTTTTCATTTTCGGGAGCCTCGACAATCAACTCATCGTGCACCTGCAAAATAAGTCTTGCCTGCAAGCCCTCTTTTTTCATTCTTTCGTCAACTTTAATCATTGCGATTTTGATAATATCTGCGGCAGTGCCCTGAATCGGCATATTTCTTGCCACACGCTCACCGAAAGCTCTCATCATATGCTTGCCCGAGCTAAGTTCAGGCAAATATCTTCTTCTGCCGAACATTGTTTCAACATAACCGTCACGCTTTGCTTTTTCAACGACATTTTTCATATATTCGTCAACACCGCTGTAATGAGCGAGGTAGTCTTTAATATATTTAGATGCCTCTTTATTGGTTACTTTAATATCCTTGGCAAGTGAGTAAGCACCGATTCCGTAAACTATACCGAAGTTTACCGCCTTGGCACGACTGCGCATTGTGGAATTAACCATTTCAACAGGCATATTAAACACCTGTGACGCTGTAATAGTGTGAATATCGGCATTCGTATTAAATGCCTCTATCATATTCTTATCGCCCGAAATATGAGCAAGCACTCTTAATTCAATTTGAGAATAGTCGGCATCAACAAGCACCCAACCCTCTCTTGCGGCAAAAAACCTTCTCAATTCTCTGCCGATTTCTGTACGGACAGGGATATTTTGTAAATTAGGCTCTGTTGAGCTGATTCTTCCCGTTCTGGTTTCGGTTTGATTAAAACTTGAGTGTATTCTGCCGTCCTCGGCAATAACCTTTAACAGCCCCTCACAATAGGTTGAATAAAGTTTTGCAAGCGTACGGTACGAAAGCACCATTTCAACCGCAGGATGTTCGTAGCGCAGACTTTCAAGCACCTCTGCGTTTGTACTGTAGCCGCTTTTTGTTTTCTTCTTACACGGAAGTCCTAAATCTTCAAAAAGCGCCTTGCCAAGCTGTTTCGGAGAATTTATGTTAAATTCATAACCGATGCTTGTGTATATCTCATTTTCAAGATTTTTTATCTGTTCGTGCAATATCTTGCCGTAATCCTCTATACCCTGCCTGTCAACGGCAAATCCGATGTTCTCCATTTTAGCAAGCACCTTTGCAAGAGGAATTTCAATATCTGTCAACAGCTTTTCCTGTTCGTTTGTATCTATATCTTTCTTAAGTTTTTCGCAAAGCACATCATATACGGCAAGAGCAGAAAGTTCCGAAAACTTCTCGTTTTTCGGAAGCGTTATTCCGTAACCGCCGCATAAATTTTCGTCACTGTAATCTTTTGATGACGGCTCAATAAGATATGCCGCAAGTTCAATATCAAACGCAAGCGATTTTACTTCAATATTCTTCTTATCGGCATAAGCAAAAACTGTCTTACTGCCGTGAGTAAATTTCAAAATTTCTTCATTTTCAAGAAGTTTGTCAAAAAATTCGTTATCCTTAACAATATAAACTTTACCGTCAAAAAGAATATTGCAAACAGGATTTTCTATATCAGAAAAATCAGTTTTAAAATATACCTTACCCTGTTTTTTAATATTCTCATACAGAACATTAGCATCTGCATTTTCTACAACTTCAAAGTTCTGCACAGCTGCAGGCTTTTCCTCCGCTGTCGGCATTTCTTTTAATCCGAGTTTGTCGATAAGCGAGAATAGCTCAAGTTTTGCCATAAACCTCGCACATTCTTCGGGGTCTTTTAATTCGACTTTGTAATCCTCAACATTTGTATTGATAGGAACTTCGCAGAAAATCTCACCGAGCATACGACTTAACTTCGCATTTTCCTCGGAATTTTTAAGTTTATTTCTGATTCCGTCCTTAACATCTATCTCGTCAATATGGCTGTAAATGTAATCAACACTGCCAAAGCGTGAAATCAAATCGCCTGCGCCCTTAGGGCCGATTCCCGCAACACCGGGAATATTATCGGACGAATCGCCTTGAATAGCCTTAATTTCTATAAGCTGTTTTGGTGTAACGCCGTAATCCTCAAGAATTTTTGCGGGTGTATAACTGATGTCTTGCTTGTTTGTGCAGAGATGCACTGTTGTTGTATCGGAAACAAGCTGTAAGCTGTCACGGTCACCTGTCGCAATCACACATTCGTTGCCGTTTTTCTCGCAAGCCTTTGCAAATGTTCCCAAAATATCGTCGGCCTCATATCCCTCGCAGGTCACAAGAGTATAACCCAAAAGCTGTAAAAGCTCTTTTAGCGGTTTAATCTGTGAGGCAAGCTCTTCCGGCATACCTTTTCTTGTTGCCTTGTAGCCTGCATATGCCTTGTGGCGGAATGTAGGAGCTTTAAGGTCAAAAGCAATAGCTACCGCATCGGGATTTTCTTCGTTTTTTATTTTTGTGAGCATTGTAAGAAATCCGTAAATCGCATTTGTAAACTGACCGTCTTTTGTTGTAAGCGGTCTTATACCGTAAAAAGCACGGTTTACTATACTGTTTCCGTCAATAACAAGCATTCTCATAGCTTATACATCACATCCATTACTTTTCCGTTTTTAATATAAATTCTCGGTACACGCTTGCCTACAAGGCAAACTACTTCATAGTTAATAGTATCAGTATTTTTTGCAAGGTCATCGGCTGTCATTTCGCCGTTTTCGCCTGTTCCGAAAATCACTACCTCGTCACCGATTTTTACATCTTCAATATCGGTAACATCAATCATAGTCTGGTCCATACATATTCTGCCCACAATTTTTGCTTTTTTACCGTTGACAAGCATATATCCGTCCTTTGCGTTCTGACGAATAAAACCGTCGGCATATCCAATCGGAACAGTTGCAATCTTCATATCTTTAGGAGCGGTAAATGTTCTTCCGTATGAAATATCAGCACCCTTTTTAAGATTTTTTACATATGCAACCGTTGATTTTAAAGTCATTGCGGGAATAAGATTTAAATTATTCTGAATTTTATACGACGGAGCAAGTCCGTAAAGTATAATACCCGCTCTTACCATATCGCAATATGTATGCTCGTAATCTTCAATAGCACCGCTGTTTGAACAGTGGCAAATCTTAATGTTAATTCCCGATTCTTTAAGTTTATCCCTTACATAAGAAAAGCAACTGTACTGCTTTTCTGTAAAGTCTTTGCCATCATCGGCTTCATCCGATACACAGAAATGAGTAAACATACCCTCAAGCTCAAGATTTTTTAGAGTGCAGGCTGTTCTAATTTCTTCGACAGAATAATCATCTCTCGGAAATTCCTGACACATAAAACCTATTCTGCTCATACCGGTATCAACTTTGATGTGAATTTTACAAACCACATTCTGCTCACAGCAAGCCTGAGAAAGCATTTTTGCGTATTCAAGGCTGTAGACCGCTTGAGAAATGTTATATTCCGAAAGTCGTTTAGCCTCATTTGCAGGAGTAAAGCCTAAAATTACAATAGGCAATTTTGCGCCTGCCTCACGGATTTCAATACCCTCGTCAATATTTGAAACGGCAAAAAAGTCAGCGCCAAGCTGCTCATACATTTTAGACAGTTCAACGGCGCCGTGACCGTAACCGTCTGCTTTTATAACGCAGCAAATCTTTGCTCTGCCGCCGACTTTGTTTTTTATTTCATTAAAATTATGCTTAATTGCATCAAGCGATACCTCTGCCCAGGTTCTCTTTAAGTAATCCATCAAACTACCTCTTTTATTTTTATTCGCATCTAATTTAATACCGTAAACATCTGTATTTTTACAAATCAAATTGTACTGTCTTAAATATTTATTATAATACTTTTACACCGATAAATCAATCCATATTGACAAAGAAAAACTAAGTGCTAAAATATTAGTAGATTACGCACAAAAGGTTGATTTTATGGAAATAAATATTCGCAAAGCAGTCAAAAGTGATTACCCTGCCATGGTTGAAATCTGGAACGAAGTTGTAGAGGACGGAATAGCCTTTCCGCAACTTGATTTACTTGACGAAAACAGCGGTGCGGAATTTTTCGGTTCACAAACATATTGTGCGGTTGCGGAAAATACCGAAAGTCACGAAATTTTAGGCTTATACATTCTTCACCCCAACAATGTAGGCAGATGCGGTCACATTTGCAACGCAAGCTATGCCGTAAAAAGCAGTGCAAGAAATTTACATATCGGTGAAAAGCTTGTTTCGGACTGCCTTGTTCAAGGCAAGGAAAACGGATTTAAAATTTTACAATTCAACGCAGTTGTAAAGTCAAATCTTTCTGCCCGACATCTTTACAAAAAACTCGGTTTTGTAGAGCTTGGTACAATTCCAAACGGATTTTTGCTCAAAAGCGGAGATTACGAAGACATAGTAATTTACTATCACACACTTTAATTTACACATAAATTATGCCCCTGTCGCAAGACAGGGGCATTTTTCAGCTTAAAAGCATTTGATAATGCGGTATTTTATCCTCAAGATACGGGCCTTCGGTAACAACAAATCCAAAGCTTTTATAAAAATCAAGCAAATACGCCTGACCTGAAATCCTGATTTTTTGTATCTTCATAATATTGTGAATAAAGTCAATGCATTTCTGCACAATCTCTCTGCCAAGTCCTGTTCCTCTGTAAGACTTATCAAGCGCAATTCTGCCGATTGACGGCTCATCATACGAAACCTTTGGCGGCAAAATTCTTGCACAACCTATAATTTTACCGTCATCTTCAAGTATTAAATGCATACATTTTTGGTCTTTATCATCGGGGTCAATATCAAGGCAATTCTGCTCGATTACAAAGACCTCAAATCTCAATTTCAAAACAGCATATAATTCTTCATTTGTAAGTTCGTCAAAACTTTTAAATATCCATTCCATACAAAAACTCACCTTAAACAAAGGGCAGTCACAAAGACTGCCCTGTAATTTTTTATTTTAAAGCGTCAATGGCAGCGGTAATGAGTGCAATCTGCTCTCTTTCCTTTGCAGCCTGACCCTTTACTTTTTCGATAACGGCTTCAGGTGCTTTTGCAACAAAGCCTGCATTATTGAGCTTACCCTCGCTCTGTGCAAGTCTTTTCTTAACCTGCTCAAGCTCCTTGTTAAGTCTTGCAAGTTCTGCGTCTTTGTCAACAAGCTCACTAAGCGGAATATAAATCTTTGCGTCAGCTGTAACAACCGTTACTGCGCCCTCAATGTCAAAATGCTCGGCAACCTCTACCTCATTTGCAGATGCAAGTTTCTGAATAAACGGTGTGCCGTTAGTAAATGTGTCTGCAAACTTAGTTGCAACATAAACCTTAGCCTTTCTTGACGGCGGAACATTCATCTCACTACGGCGGTTACGGATAGCACGGATAGCGTCCATAACTCTTTCCATTTCGGCAACAGCATCCGGGAAGTCAAGCTCTGCCTTGAACTCAGGGTACTTAGCAAGCATAACGGTTTCACCCTCGTGAGGAATTGTCTGCCAAATTTCTTCTGTTACATACGGCATAAACGGATGGAGAAGTCTTAAAATCTGATCAAGTACATAAAGGAGTACCTGTCTTGCGTTCTGAGCGTCCTCGCCGTCACCCGAAAGTCTTGTCTTAGCAAGTTCAATATACCAGTCGCAGTAACAATCCCAAATGAACTCGTAAACTTTCTGAACAGCAATACCAAGCTCAAATTTCTCAAGGTTTTCGTTTACTTCCTTAGCTACTGTATTAAACTTAGAAACAATCCACTTGTCCTCTGTAGTAAGAGTGTCAGGAAGTTTGTTCTCAACATCATAATCGTCGATATTCATATGAACATAACGGGCAGCATTCCAAAGCTTATTGGCAAAGTTTGCACAAGCCTCAATACGCTTTTCCGAATATCTGATGTCATTTCCCGGTGAGTTACCCGTTACAAGCAAGAATCTGAGCGCATCGGCACCGTATCTGTTGATAACATCAATCGGGTCAGGACCGTTACCGAGTGACTTAGACATCTTTCTGCCAAGCTCATCTCTTACAATACCGTGCATAAATACGGTCTTGAACGGTGCTTCACCTGTCTGCTCAATAGCAGAGAATATCATTCTTGCAACCCAGAAGAAAATAATATCATAACCGGTTACAAGTGTATTTGTAGGATAGAAATACTCAAGCTCAGGTGTCTTGTCAGGCCAGCCGAGTGTTGAGAACGGCCATAAAGCCGAACTGAACCATGTATCAAGAGTATCTTCGTCCTGATGCAAATGGTTTTTACCGCACTTAGGGCAAGCTACGGGAGTTTCCTTTGCTACGATAACCTCACCGCAATCGTCACAATACCAAGCAGGAATTCTGTGTCCCCACCAAAGCTGACGGGAAATACACCAATCCTTGATGTTCTCCATCCAGTGATAATATACTTTTTCAAATCTTTCCGGAATAATCTGTGTCTGCTTTTCCTTAACACACTTGATTGCAGGCTTTGCAAGAGGTTCCATTTTTACGAACCACTGCTTTGACACTCTCGGCTCAACAGTTGTCTTACAACGGTAGCAAGTACCTACATTGTGAGTGTGAGGCTCAATCTTAACGAGGAAACCGCCCTCTTCAAGGTCTTTAACGATTGCTTCACGGCACTCATATCTGTCCATACCCTGATATTTGCCGGCATTTTCGTTCATATGGGCTGTATCGTCCATAACATTGATTACCTCAAGGTTATGTCTTAAGCCGACTTCAAAGTCGTTAGGGTCGTGTGCAGGAGTAATTTTAACTACACCTGTACCAAAATCTTTTTCAACATATGCATCGGCAACAACAGGAATTTCTCTGCCTACAAGCGGAAGAATAAGTGTTTTGCCTACAATGTCTTTATATCTTTCATCATCGGGATTTACCGCAACCGCAGTATCGCCCAAAAGTGTTTCAGGTCTTGTTGTAGCAAGCTCAACATAACCGCTGCCGTCCTTTAACGGATAGCGGAGATGCCAGAAAAAGCCTTCCTGCTCTGCAAAATCAACCTCTGCGTCTGAAATTGATGTGCAGCAATGCGGGCACCAGTTGATAATACGCTCACCACGGTAGATAAGTCCTTTATTGTAAAGTTTTACGAAAACTTCTTTAACCGCCTTAGAACAACCCTCGTCCATTGTAAAGCGCTCACGCTGCCAGTCACAGCTTGAACCGAGTTTACGGAACTGACGGGTAATTCTTCCGCCGTACTCTTCTTTCCACTCCCAGGCACGCTTGAGGAAACCCTCTCTGCCTAAATCATCTTTGGTAACGCCCTCTTTGCGCATAGCCTCAACGATTTTAGCCTCTGTTGCAATAGACGCATGGTCTGTACCCGGAAGCCAAAGTGCAGCATAGCCCTGCATTCTTCTCCAACGAATGAGAGTATCCTGAAGTGTAAGGTCAAGTGCGTGACCGATATGCAGCTGACCTGTAATGTTTGGCGGCGGCATAACGATTGTGTATGGTTTTTTATCTTTGTCAACTTCTGCATGGAAGTAGTTGCCCTTCATCCAGAAATCATAAATTCTGTCCTCAAACTCAGACGGTTTGTAGGATTTAGCAAGCTCCTTTGCCATAATCATATCTCCTTACAATTTATTCGGGCAGATTACCCGACAAATATACCTTTATATTATCGCATTTTGCTTGCAATTTGTCAATTATGCAGAGATAAAAAATCATATTATTTGCAGCAAATTGCCAAATGGTATACGGTTATGATTTTATTGACATCATAATTTCAAGGTGATAAAATACTTATAGCTTACTTTAACTTAAATGAGGTGTTCTTATGCAATATACTATAGGTGAAATTTCAAAAAGACTTGATATGCAGCCGTCAACCCTAAGATATTACGATAAAGAGGGGTTAATGCCGAATGTAAAGCGTACAAACGGCGGTATCCGCATTTTTGACGATTCCGATTACGAGTTATTAACTCTCATTGAATGTCTTAAAAGAACAGGTATGTCGCTTAAAGACATCAAAGTTTTTATAGATTGGACTCTTGAGGGGGATTCTTCAATTGACAAGCGACTTGAGCTTATCAGAAAGCAAAGAGATGCCGTACTTGCTCAAATGGAAAAACTGAATGAAACTCTCGGAATTTTAGATTACAAATGCTGGTATTACGAAACTGCGCAAAAAGCCGGCACTTGCAAAATTCACGATACACTAAGTGCCGACGATATACCGCAGGAACTGAAAAAAGCGGTGTCAAAACTTAAAGGTCACCAGTAATTCATATAAATTCTTACAATTTGCACATTCATATCATTAATATGTTAGAAATACTTTACATTCCGCAAATTGACTAAAAACGCAAAAAATGATAAAATAATATATATTATATCAATATTGGGATGTGTCACAATGAAATGTATTATAAAGCGCACCTTACCTGTTTTTTTATCACTTTTTGCTGTAATTTTTCTTTTCAGCGGCTGCGGTGATAAAAGCGAAAATGAGGCGTTAAAGGGAAAATGGGTCCCTGTATCTGCCGTTATCGACGGAGAAACCGTACAATACAGCGAGCTTGAGCTTAAGGACGGATATTTTGAATTTAATTTTAAAGGAAACGGCAGTTGTACCGCAACGCTTGCGGGTATTGAGTATAAAGGCAGTTATGTTTTCAGCGGTACAAGCGTTGACGCTACACTAAACGGCAACAGCGAAAAGCTAAGTTATGAAGCGACAAGGCAAACTCTCACCTATTCGTACGATAACACAACATCATTTACATTTATAAAAGACCAGAATTAAAACTTTCCCCTGCATATTTTTGAGTATGCAGGGGAATTTTTATGCTTCTGTTTTATTGTTAATCTGTTTTTGGTACAACTTTTTCATTAATACAACCGAAATAACGGCAGACAAAATCTCTGCAACAGGTACGGAAAGCCAAATTATCCATTCGCCGCAAATTGATTTATTGACAAGCACAGTAAATATCCACGCAAGAGGCAATACAAACACAAGTTGTCTGCAAACTGAAACTATCAGCGACTGCATTCCGCCGTTAATTGCCTGAAACATTCCCTGAAAAGCTATATTAATGCCGGCAAATATAAAACTTACAGAAACAATCCGCATTGCGCCGATACATAACAATTGTGTTTCACCCGAAAGTCCAAAAGCACTTGAAAGCGGATTAGCTATAATTTCTATTACCGCCAGACCTACAAACATTATTACTGTTGTGTAAATTGAGCCGAATTTTATACTGTCGTCAATTCTCTTTTTGCTTTGCATACCGAATGCGTAAGACATAATAGGCGTAATCGCATCTCTTAGTCCAAAGGCTGCAAAAAGTATGAATTGCTGTATTTTATAGTACAATCCGTAAGCTGTTACCATCGCCTCACTGACCGTACCCAAAATAAGATTAAAGCCGTAAGTCATAACCGACATAAGTGCCTGTGCAATTATTGCAGGCAAACCGATTTTATAAATATTCAATATTGTATTTGCTGACGGCTTAATGTTTTTAACATTATTGGTTATATCTTTGTTAAACTTTATATGAAAAATAAAAGCAACCGCAAGTGAAATAATTTGACCGATAACCGTAGCGTATGCAGCACCCTTTACACCGAATTTCGGACAGCCTAACAAACCGTAAATCATAATAGGGTCAAGAATAATATTTGCAACTGCGCCGCAGATCTGTGCAATTGTCGAAAATACCGATTTGCCTGTTGCTTGTAAAAGTTTTTCATAAAGAGAGAAAAATACAAGTCCAAAAGAATATACGCAGCATATTCTTAAATAATCACACGCCATTTCCAAAACAATTCCGTTTGCAGTCTGCGTGCCGATATATAATTTAACACCGAACAATCCGAATATTAAAAACACTGCGTAAATAACAACAGCAAGAAATACACCGTTACCCGCAGCCTTATCGGCATAGTTTCTGTTACCCTCTCCAAGGCTTTTTGCTACAAGAACATTAACACCCACACCTGTACCTATGCCGATTGCAACTATTAACATTTGCAAAGGGAAGGCAAGCGTAAGCGCATTAAGCGCAAGTTCACCGTTATCTTCCATATTAGATACAAAAGCACTGTCAACAATATTATAAACTGCCTGCAGTACCATAGAAAGTATCATAGGAACACCCATTCTAAGCATAAGGCTTTTAACAGGCAAAATTTCCATTTTGTCTTTTTCTTTTATTTTTTTCATAAAAACACCTCTTAAAACAAAAAAGTGCTGCACTACTGATTGGAATTACGCAGTAGTGCAACACATCTTTATATATTATACTATTTTGGTTTTGCAGATGTCAAAGGAAGTTTTCACTAAATAATATCAGTTATTCTTTGAAATTATTATCTGAAGATTAGTAATATCGTTGATATCTATTATTCCGTTGCCGTCAATATCGGCATTATCAAAGCTGACGGTATCATTTATATCAACAAAATCCGAACCGTCCTCTGCTTTTTTGCCTGCCACAAACAACTGAATAACTGTTATATCGGTAACATCTATATTACCGTCATTATTCACATCGCCCTTGCTTTTTGCAAATAACGATATGTCAGTATTACTGCCGATATTTTCTTCTTTAACAACAACTTCCGTTACCGCCGAATTGTAAAAATAACCGACAGCGGATTTTTTCTGCTTAATATAATAAGTGCCAACCTGTAACGGCTTAGCAAATTCGGCTATACCGTTATTGTCCGTTATTGCCGTATCAATAAGATTTTGACATTCCTCATCTGAAAACAAATCAAACTCCGCACAGTTTATCGGGGCTTTAAACTCATTTGTAAGATTTACTCTTACTGTCGAAGTATCCAACTTTATTGGTGTATTTTCAGCTTGAGCATAATAAACCGTAAGACCGCTCCATGTATATTGATAAACATTATCAATAATTATTCTGTCAGAGAATAATTCAAAGCCTTTCGGAGCAACAACCTGCTTTGCGTAATAATTCCCGTATGGCATATAAAGAGCTGAATCGAATGCACTTTCATTCCATTTAATATTATTTACATCGTCGGTTTTTTCTTTTGAGGTTGCGCATACCCAGCCGTCTTCGCCTGTTTTCATATAACCGCAAAAAGTGTTATCGGAATTATAAACTTCATAAACCGCACCGCTAAGTGAATAATTTTCATTATTATCGGTCAATTCGGAATAAGATGACACATTCTGAATACGGAGTGCTATTTTAGGCGTCTTGTTTATTTTGCTTAATTTATGGTTATTTTCATTTACAGCTACACCTGCATAGTATCTTTCCGTACCGCCCCATGTCAATGTAGACTTTTCAAATTTATATACCGTGTTGTCTGCAACATACCCGTTCGGTGTTTTTGTTTCTTTGCACCAATAAGAAGTATTTGCAACAGGCACACCTCTCGCAACCGCACTTGATGAAGAATACTGTTGACTGCTCGTCAAACCAAATGCACCGAATCCGTCAGACTGCGGTACAATTTTTCCGACAGGCTTTCTACAAGCCGAGTCAGCATAAACCGTGTATTCAAACTGTGAATAATCGTATGAAGTACCCTTTAATCCGCTTTGTGTGCTGTTAAGCTGAATATTAAGATCAATACCGTTTGAACAACCTGTTTTATATACATACAATCCGTAGCAAGTACCCCTCGGTTCAATATTTGTGATTGTATTTACATTTTTATATTGAGAATGCCAGAACTTGTTATTTTTTGAATTACTGCCGTAAAAAATACCGACATGAGCGTCAGCCGTACCGAGCATAAAAATAATATCGCCTTTTTCAAGCACTCCGCTGTTCAATGCATTATTAATGGCACTTGTACCGTCAAAATAATATGTCTTGATATTGTTATTGCCCGCCCAATTAATCCATGTATCCTGACCCGTATCATAAGGCGCATACGAATAACTCGGAATATGAGTGTTTGCGTATGAATAGCTTACCGACTGACCCTTTTGTGCCTTGGTATTTGCAAGCGACTTGTAAAGTATATGCCATACAAATCCTGTGCAGTTCATCTGCGGCTTGTACGATGAACCGTTAAGCTCGTCTTGTCTGCCGTAACCTACACAGTAATATCCGCTGTTTGGTGAATATAAATCTGTATTAAAGTACCCTTTGGTATCTCCTTTTGGTGTACGATGGTCGCCCGATGTATATTTTGTACCGAGATAATAATCAGTACCTACAGATGAATCATAATTTTTAGAAACAGTGTAAGTCTGATAATCATTGCTTGAATCATTATCGTGATTTACAATCCATTTGTAGTATTCGGCAGTATCTATTCCCAATGCTTCGCATACGGTTTTACTGCCCCATTTGCTGTAAGAAACCGATTCTGTTACTTCTGCGCCAAATGCAGTAACTGTAGAAGAAAATGCAAGCACAGCAGTCAGCGTAATTGCAGATAATTTTTTTATTCCTCTCATTTTCATTCCTCAATTCAAAAAAATTCTTTATCAAAAATTGTGGGAAAGTATGGTTTAGCACACGAGTTAAACCATAATCTATTAATGTTACCCCAACATTTAAAATAGGACATTAAAACAATACTTTAAAAGGGCGACAGAATAGCTCTGCCGCCCTATGACTTCATTATATTATGCTTTTAGATAGCACGAACACGGATTACACCTTCAATAGCTGCAATAGCGGCAGCATTTTCAGGGTTACCGTCTGCAACATCAATAATTGCATAAGCGTAGTCGCCACGGCTCTTTGAAAGCATATTTTCTACATTGCCTTTTACCTCTGAAAGTACCTTCTTAAGAAGTTCAGGTACATTCTTGTGCATTACGCAGAAACGAACATTCTCTGTATTTGTTCTTGCAAGTGAAAGTGCAGGATAGTTTACAGAATTTACGATGTTACCGTTTTCGAGGTACTCTTTAAGCTCATCGCAAGCCATAATTGCGCAGTTATCTTCACTTTCGGGAGTTGATGCACCGAGATGTGGAAGACAAATGATATTCTCTTCGCCGATAATATCGTCAGTTGCAAAGTCTGTTACATACTTAGCAACCTTACCGCTCTTAACAGCCTCAAGAACAGCTGTTGAATTTACAAGACCGTCACGGCTGAAGTTAAGAATACGAACGCCGTCTTTCATCTTAGCAATCATATCTGCATCAACCATATCCTTAGTGTCAGCTGTAAGAGGAACATGGATTGTAAGGTAATCACAGTTTACCATTACATCTTCGCCGCTCTTCATAAGCTTAACGGCAGGATTGAGCTTTAATGCGTTTGTTACAGACATAAACGGATCAAAACCGATTACATCCATACCGAGTGCAACGGCACAGTTGGCAACAAGAATACCTATAGCGCCAAGACCGATAACACCGAGAGTTTTGCCCTTAATTTCAGGACCTACAAACTGGCTCTTGCCTTTTTCTACCATCTTACCTACTGCGTCACCGTTACCTTTGAGTGTCTTTGCCCAGTCTGCACCCTCCATTACTCTTCTTGAAGAGAGTAAAAGACCTGCAATTACAAGCTCTTTAACAGCATTTGCATTAGCACCCGGAGTATTGAAAACCACAATACCCTTTTCAGAACAAACATCTTTAGGAATGTTGTTTGTACCTGCGCCTGCTCTTGCAATGGCAAGGAGATTATCTTCAAACTGCATATCGTGCATAGCAGCACTTCTTACGAGAACTGCGTCAGGATTCTGAACATCGTCACCGTAAGCGTAATTGTCACCAAGGCGGCTTGTGCCAACGGCAGCAATTTTATTGAGAGTAAGTATATTAAACATTGTATTCATCCTCTTTTATTTTATTTAAAGCAGATTGTTTGAGCAAAAATTACTTGTTTTCTGCCTCAAACTTCTTCATAAAGTCAACAAGAGCAACTACACCCTCATATGGCATAGCATTGTAGATAGAAGCTCTCATACCGCCAACTGTACGGTGACCCTTAATGTTTACAAGACCTGCCTCTGTTGCCTCTTTAACAAACTTAGCATCAAGGTCAGCATTGCCTGTTACGAACGGAACATTCATAAGTGAACGATCCTCAGGAACAACAGTACCCTTAAAGAGTTCTGAATTATCAAGGAAGTCATAAAGAAGTTTAGCCTTTTTCTCGTTAAGCTCTTTCATCTTATCAAGACCGCCAACCTCATTCTTAATCCACTCAAGAACAAGCTTTGCAATATAAATTGTGTAGCAAGGAGGTGTGTTGAAAAGTGAATCTGCGTCAGCGTGAGTCTTATAGTTAAGCATTGTCGGGCAGATGTCCATAGCATTGCCGATAAGATCCTCACGAACAATTGCGATTGTAAGACCTGCAGGAGCCATATTCTTTTGAGCACCTGCAAAGAGTGCACCAAACTTAGTTACATCAATAGGCTCTGAAAGAATACAAGATGAAATATCTGCAATAAGCGGAATATCGCCTGTATCCGGAAGTTCATGATAAACAGTACCGTAAATAGTATTGTTCATACAAATATATACATAGTCGGCATCCTCTCTGAACATTGACTTATCTGTCTTAGGAATATAAGAGAAAGTTTTATCCTCCGAAGAAGCAACAGCCTTAGCGTCGCCATAGCGAGCAGCCTCTTTGTAAGCTTTTTTAGCCCACTGACCTGTGATTATGTAGTCAGCCTTATTGTTCTTGTTCATAAAGTTGAGTGCTACCATAGCAAACTGTGTAGAACCGCCGCCTTGGAGGAACATAACCTTGTAGTTGTCAGGAATGTTCATAATCTCACGAAGTAAAGCTTCAGCGTCCTTAATGATTTTATCATATGTTTTGCTGCGGTGTGACATTTCCATTACACTCTGTCCGCTGCCCTGATAATCAAGCATTTCATCTGCTGCTGTCTTTAATACTGCCTCCGGAAGCATTGAAGGACCGGCAGAAAAGTTATATACTCTTGCCATATTAAAAATCTCCCTTGAAAATATATTTTATTTACAGTTTTAACTAATACTGACTATTAAATTATACCGCCAACTTTTAGCAAAGTCAACAATATTTGGTGTTTAATACATAAAAACAACAATTTATTGTATTATTTCTTAATTTTGCCTATGCAACCGATAATTTCGTCACGCATACGAACCGCCTCGTTGTAAGCAGCCTTTGCAAAATCATTCTCGGTAAGGCCCTGTTTTTTCCATGCGCACATAATACCACGGCTTGAATTGATGATTGCGCCAAGACCGTTTTCATCAAATGCGTTTTTAACATCATTTGCACCGCCGCCCTGTGCACCGTAACCCGGTACAAGGAAAAATGTGTGCGGACATTTAGCTCTCATTTCGGCAAGCTGTTCTGGATATGTTGCACCGACTACTGCACCGACACCCGAGTAACCGTATTTGCCCTCAAGCTCTGTTCCCCACTCTTCGCACATTTTACCCATTTGCTCATAAACGGTTGTGCCGTCATCAAGTTTCTTATCCTGTAATTCGCCTGAACTTGGGTTAGATGTCTTAACAAGTACAAAAATGCCCTTATCACCGCTCTTGCAGATATTAACAAGCGGTTTGATACCGTCTGTGCCGAGGTAACCGTTTACTGTAAGTGCGTCTGCACCAAAAGCCTCTACCTCTTCGCCTGCAACCATGGTTGAGCCGAGGTGAGCGGCAGCGTAAGCCTCCATTGTTGTACCGATGTCGTTACGCTTACCGTCTGTAATAACAAACATACCCTTTGACTTTGCATATGCGATAGTGTCTGCAAGTGCCTTAACGCCCTGCCAACCGTACATTTCGTAGTAAGCAGCCTGTGGCTTGATTGCAGGAACTACCTCATAAAGAGCGTCAATAAGAGCCTTGTTGAACTCAAACAAAGCGGCAGCCGCACCCTCAAGAGTTTTGCCGTACTTTGCAAAGCACTCCTCTTTAATAGATTCAGGTACATAGTCAAGCTTTGGATCAAGACCTGCAACTGTAGGATTCTGCATTTCTGCGATTTTATCAATAAGTCTGTCAAATGCCATTTTTTACTCTCCTTTTAAATTCAGTAATAACGCTTACGATATCACTTTTATCTCTATTCCCAATACGCCGTATTTTTCCTGCTGTTTTGCCGAATAATATGCAAGCATATCTTCGGGTGAGGCAGTCTTTACATCTTCCTTTGTATACCCGCATTTAAGTAAAGGAAGAACAGCGTATAATTCTTCAAAAGACTTAAATTTATAAATATTAACAATTTCCGTTTTTAATGTTTTTCGGTTGTCTTCCGTATTTATAAAAGTAATTTCATCTCCGACATTAATCAGTCTGCGTTTTTCGTCATTAAGTCTTAACTCAATGGTTTTTTTCTGTTTTCAATCATTGCAAACGGAGATGGATTTAATCTCATTATATGCTACATCAGCTGTTGATAATGTCAAAAAGTTCGTGAGCAAAGTTTGTGTAATCTTTTCTGTCATCCTTAACAAATGAGATAGCCGGACGGGGGTGAGTGTTGTACTGACCTGTAAGCATATAAGGAACATCGTATCCCCACTTAACTCCGCTTTCTCTGAACTGCTGTGTATACTCAAGCATCTTGAGAATCGGATCAACCTTGTACTTAGGATTTTTGAGGAAACCTAAGAGTAGCTCAAGTGCGCAGTTGCCTGCACCTCTGCCCATACCGTCTACTGTTGCGTCAAGGTAGCTGACACCCTGTGTCATTGCCTCAATAGTATTTGCGAAAGCAAGCTGCTGGTTGTTGTGTGCATGAATACCGACTGACTTGCCGTACTTTTCACCGTATGAGCAATATAATTCAGCTAACTTTCTTGCCTCCTCAGGGTAAAGAGCGCCGTAGCTGTCTACAATATAAAATGCGTTTACAGGGCTTTTGCCGAGAATATCAAGAGCTGTAATAATATCCTCTGTTCTCGCCTTTGAAACAGCCATAATGTTGATTGTTGTTTCATAGCCTTTCTTTGCGCAGTCCTCAATCATTTCTACTGCCGCAGGAATTGTGTTGATATATGTTGCAATTCTTACAAGGTCAATCGGACTTTCGTTCTTTGGAAGAATGTCATTCTTAAAATCTGTTCTGCCAACATCAGCCATAACTAGATCGGAAG
>ERZ507086.515-NODE-515-length-20544-cov-3.930548_pt1 | contig 20544 bp, 13 predicted proteins | sample MGYA00512292_ERZ507086 | MGnify/ENA metagenome assembly ERZ507086
CCTGCACGCGCACCGCCAAAACACCCTCCACCTGCATTTGCCCTAATCGCACCGCTTCGCTAAATGCAACGGTGCGACGTACGGTAAGCGGCTGTTCGATTTCGGTCATAACAACCGAAATACCGCACCTCCACAGCCGAAGGGCGATAGCGGTAGCGATATCGCCAGCTCCACGGATTATCGCAAGCACCGGAACTCACCGTTCTTAAGACTTCCTGCAACTACAGGCGTTTTGCACCGCAAGGCGATACGCTCGGCTAACTGCCATTGGGAGGGATCCTCCACCTTGTTGATAAGCAGCAGGTCATGAAGGCTCTCGGCATTCAAAACCGCAGCAACCGCTTCAGGCGTTACCTGGCATTCTGTCGAAATACCAGCTAGCTCCGCATAGCGGTCAGGGCGATGGCATATTTCCGAAACAGGCGAACCCACACCGTCAACACCGGCCACACATACCACTAAGCTGGCACACTCGGGAACAACCGGCTCATATTCAGCGTGCGCCTTCAAGGGAAGCATTTTTGCGCCATCAGCTTCCACCAGCACATGGTCGGCTAAGCTTAGCAGCTCGGGAAAAGCCAAGGAAGATTGAGCCATCTTGCCTGTTTCCTCTTGGATTGACCCCACGCATACCACGGGGTTACTCGAAAGAGCCTCTTGCACTTCACCGAGGGAAGGATCGATCAGAGCCAGACACCACTCCGGCGTCATCATCTTTGTGCTGGTGGCAACAATTACACGGGCGTGCGCAGACAGCTCATTAGCAAGCACGCGCAAAAGCGTTGTTTTACCACCGCCACCGATAATGGCCGTAAGGCCAGGTTGGATATGCAGATAGTCGCAAAGGATGGTTATTCCTCCGGTTTCGCAAGCAGGATATGTTCCGGCAGAATCGGCAACTCGCGATGCCAAACGCCCGTTGCTCGATAAATCGCTTGAGTGATCGCAGGTGCGGGGGTGTTGATGACGATTTCACCAATAGATTTCGCGCCGAACGGCCCGGTAGGCTCATACGAATTCTCAAATTCCACGTTGATGCGCCCTGTGTCCAAACGGGTAGGCAAACGATACGTGAACAAACTCGATTCGCGAATTTTACCTGTTGCGGTCCGGGTTACGTCTTCCATAAGCGTATGACCGATACCCTGAACGATGCCACCTTCAACCTGGATACGCGCCAAGGCAGGGTTGATAGGAATACCGCAATCAACCACAGCGGCGTAGTTAAGCACTTCCACCACGCCGGTTTCGCGATCCAACTCGATTTCTGCCATGCCCACCATAAACGGCGGCGGAGAAACGGGCGAAGAGTGCATAGCGGTAGCTTCGGGAGCCTCGCGGTTGCTGCACTGGCTCTTAACGGCAATCTCCTGCAATGAAACCTTCTGGCCTGTGCTTTCTCGCAATACGCACCCATCTTCAAACTGCAGCTCTTCGGTGCTGCATTCGAGAACATCGGCGGCAATCGCGCACAGCTTTTCCTTCAGCTGAGTGCATGCCTTTTCAACAGCCATACCCGTAACGTAGGTGGTAGAAGAAGCATACGAACCAGAATCGTACGGAGAAGCATCGGTATCGGCACCGAATACGGAAACATTCTCAACGGAGCACTCCATATGCTCAGCGACCATCTGGGCAAGAATGGTGTCACAGCCCGTGCCCATATCGGCGGCACCAATAAGCATCATGAACGAACCGTCATCGTTCAGCTTGACGGTAACCGAACCAACATCGATGCCGGAAATGCCAGAACCCTGCATGGACATGCCTACGCCAGCAGCGCGCACTTTCCCATTACCCATTTCACGTACAGGGTACTTTGCTTTCCAATCAAACAGTTCAGCGCAACGCTCCATGCAGCGATCGAGCGCGCAGGAATTGGTTACCTCGCCATAGTAAGCAGGCATGGCCATACCCTCACGCACCATGTTCTGCTCGCGAATGGCGATAGGATCTATGCCCAGCATTTCAGCAAGTTCGTTCACCGTGGTTTCAACAGCGAACTGACCCTGCGTTGCGCCAAAGCCACGATATGCACCAGAAGGCTGCATATTCGTGTACACAACATCAGCGGTGAACTTGAAGGCTTCGAGCGACCCCGTATACAGCGGAATGGATTTGTGACCAGTTAAGCCAACCGTGGCCCAGCCATGTTCGCCATACGCACCTGAATTAGAAAGCGTGTTAACAGCCAAAGCGCGAATGCGCCCATCGTTGTTGGCGCCCAGACGCACAGAAATTTCCATTTCGTGGCGCGGAGAGCCACAGGTCTGCGCTTCCTTGCGCGAAAAAATGCACATTGCAGGGCGTCCAGTTTTCATGGTGACAAACGCAGGATACACCTCACAGACCGCAGTCTGCTTTGCACCGAAGCCGCCACCGATACGCGGCTTTTCTACGCGGATGCGGCTTTTCGGAATGCCCAATGCATTGGATAGAATGCGACGTACGTGAAATACGATCTGCGTAGAGGAAATAACATGCAAGCGGCCATAACGATCAAGCTGAGTAAAGGTACGGAACGTTTCCATCATGGCCTGGTTGTAGGCTTTCGTATGGTAGGTACGCTCCAGCACAATATCGCAATCTGCAAGCACTGCTTCGACGTCACCATCGCCATCGGTGGTGCCGCCTACCAAGTTGCGAGTGTTATCTCCGCCCAGGTCGCACAGCATATGCCAGTTGCTTTCAGGGTGCACCAACGCGGGATTGTCTTTAGCGGCTCGGAAATCCAACACCGGTTCCAGCACGTTATACGTAACCTTAATGCGCCCAAGGGCCTTTTCGGCAGCTTCTTCGGTTTCGGCAGCAACGATAGCAACCACATCACCCACAAAGCGCACATGACGGTCGATGATCAGACGATCGTACGGGCTGGTTTCAGGGTACGTTTGACCCGCGTTTGAAAAACGCTCGTTAGGCACATCTTCCCACGTGTACACATCCACAACACCAGGAAGCTTCTTGGCCTTTGAGGTATCGATGGTTTCAACAATGGCATTGGCGTGAGGGCTTCGAAGCAATTTCACCACCAGCGCATCGGGGGCAATGTCATCGGTGTAAACCGGTTTGCCCAGCAACAACTGCAGCGAATCCTTTTTCCGAACGGACTTGCCCACAGATTGGTATTCGGGTCTATTCACGTTCAGCCTCCTGCGATTTCCTGCTGTTCAAGAAGTTGCGAATACCGCGCTGCTGGCCCACGTAACCCGAGCAACGACACAGATTTCCGCTGAGGTATGCCAGGATTTCCTCATCCGTGGGATCGGGGTTTTCGCGAAGCAAAGCAATGGTATTCATCACAAAGCCAGGGTTGCAGAAGCCACATTGCTCGGCGCCTTGGTCGGCAATGTAACCCACAAACTCGGAAGCCTCTTCCTGCAATCCCTCCAAGGTATACACGCTGTGACCATTCGCACGAGCCACCAACGTTGAGCAAGACAAAACAGGCTGGTCGTCAAGCAGCACCGTGCACAAACCGCAGCTCGACGTTTCGCATCCACGCTTAACGCTGAAACAGTTATGAGCGCGAACGAAATCGATCAGAAGCATGTCGGCTGGGATATCGTCAGAAACCATCTTTCCATTCAGGTTGATTTTGATTTCCATTACAGCACCTCCCCCAAAGTTATAAGGGCACGGCGTGTAAGAACTGGAACCAACGCCTTCCGATACTCAGCGCTGCCCCACATGTTTCCCGACACAAGAACGGTGTTCGCAGCATACTCAGCAAAAGAGGCAGCGCTTTCTTCCGTGATACCGTTGGCCAAAATGTTCTGATCGTCGCGAAGAATCATGGCACGCGCAGGACGCGACCCCACTACCACGCGATATTCATCGCCCAACTTTGATGCAGCGCAGTTCAGCGAAGGCAAATCGGTGCTCTGTTTACGTACCGCCTGATAGGCAAACGCACCGGGTCGCTTTTTCACAATGAGCCGCACCAGAAGATCCTTGTCGTACTTCATGCCCACGAATTCTTCCAAGGGAACTATACCGCCCTCGAAAAGCTCAACGTAGCTGTCCATGGCCATAAACACCGTAACAATGTCAGAAAAACCCATGCGGCGCCATAAGCTTCCGCCCAATGTGGCGCCATTGCGGAACTGCACGCCCACAATATCCTTGAACGCTGCTTCAACCGCGCCGCAAGAATAAGCGGCCAAACCAGGGTGCTTTTCCATTTGCCGCAGAGTAACCATAGCGCCAATACGGAACTCGTTTTCGGTTTCCTCTATTTCGTCCAAGCCCAAATCGCACAAGTCGATAGCAGTGCCGAAGGAGTGCTTGCCCATTTTCAACCACATCATGCCAGCAACGATGCGATGACGCTTTTTCTGGTTCAATTCCCAGGCCTCTTCCAGGCTCTGCGGGCGAACGTATTTCTGAAAGGTGATAATGATACTCACCCCATTACTAGAACTTTACATAGATATTCTCATTATACTTTGAACCGATAGTTATCCGCTTAGAGCGCAAAACCAACCACTGAATACGCAAAGGGCAAAATCGATATGCCATACCTTGCCAAACAGACAAAAACGAAGCATGGATGCATCATCATGGCATCGGGTATGGGCACTCGATTTGGAGGCAATAAGCTCATGGCCAAGCTGGAGGGCACACCGCTTATTCAACACGTGATTCAGGCAACCGAAAAACGCTTCGAAAAACGTGTGGTGGTTACTCGCCACAATGATGTAGCCAAGCTGTGTCACGCGCTAGGTGCTGAAGTGGCCCTGCACAACAAGCCGCATCGGAACGATACGGTCCGCTTGGGAATGGACGCCACGAGTGAATGCGACACCGTTACCTTTTTCCAGGCAGACCAACCGCTTATCAGTCCAAGCACTATTACCGCCCTTTTATGCGCCGCAGAAAACAACCCTGAATACATATGGCGCGCTAGCTTCGAAGGCGCGCCAGGCGCGCCCGTGCTATTTCCCTCCTGGACATTCGACGAACTGCGAACGCTTCCGTCCGGCAAAGGCGGCGGCTATGTAGCCAAACAGCACGAAGAGCTCGTTCGATGCATTGAGGTTTCAAGCAAATGGGAGCTCTTCGATGTCGATACGCTTGAAGATCTTGCCCTTTTGCAAAAGCACCTAACCCTCTAATAGTTGCAATAAAGAGCCGAATTCCATCAAGCCAAACGTGCTTTTCGCAAAAAAAAAACGCCCAGCAGGATACAACATCCCGCTGGGCGCACAATTAAACCCGAACAGCTAATGCCTAATTGTTCGAATCCTTCTTAAGAAGAGCCGAATCCTTCGGGAGCACGATGTTCAAGAGGATAGCCACCGCAGCTGCAGCAACGATGCCGGAACCGCCAAAAATAAGACTTACCATCTCAGGCGCGCCGGCCAACACGGCAGGGTTAGCGCCAATGCCATAGCCTAAGCCAAGAGCTACCGAAACAATGCTGAGATTACGCGAGGTGAGCGGATCGCGCGTAATAAGCTGAATACCGCTAACAACAATAGAGGCGAACATGATAACAGCAGCGCCGCCAAGAACCGACTGAGGCATGATCGAAATCACTGCCGCCAGCTTCGGGCACAAGCCACACAGAATCAAGAAGAGGGCGCCGCACGCCAAAGCTTTGCGATTAACCATCTTAGTCATCGCTACCAAGCCAACGTTCTGGCTGAAAGACGTATTGGGCAAAACGCCGAACATAGCGGCAAACGATGAGCCGATGCCGTCACAAACCACGCCACCGGAAAGCTCCTTATCGGTGGCTTCGCGATCCATACCACCCTGAGTTACACCCGAGATATCACCGACCGTTTCAACAGCCGTGACAACAAACATGACCAGTACAGGAGCAATAGCACGCATATCGAATACAGGAGCAACGGGCATCAAGGCAGGAACGGCGAACCACGACGCTTCCGCCACTTTATCCCAGTTCAGAACCCAAGCTTTGGTGTACTCGACACCTTCGGCGGTAACGCCCGTAGTAGGCAGAACCAAACCCATGATGCCCGCAACAACATAGCCCACAATAATGCCGGCCAAAATCGAAGAAGCACTCACAAAACCAGTGGTGGCGTGCTTAACCGCCAAGATGACGATCAAAACAACCAACGCCAAACACAGGTTTTCAAGCGAACCAAAGTCAACCGCGCTGTTACCGCCGCCGAAAGCATTAACACCAACACTAATAAGGCTCAAGCCAATGGAAAGCACAACGGTACCCGTAACAATAGACGGGAAGAACCTGCGAAGCGGCTTCAAAAAGAAGCCCAGAACGGCTTCGAACAAACCACCGATGAGCGAAGCACCCATGATGGCGCCATAGGCAACAAGACCACCGCCCATAGATGCGGCAACGGAATTGAACACGCCGATGAAGCCGGACGACGTGCCCATGATAATAGGCACTCTGCCACCTACGGGACCGATGCCGAACAACTGAACTAACGTTACCACACCAGCAATCAACATGGCGTTCTGAAGCAGCGCCAACTGGATTTCCGCGAATTCGGCGGTGGCCAAACCGCAAACGCCTGTCACGATAAGCAGCGGTGTTAAATTGCCCACAAACATGGCCAGCACATGCTGCAGGCCCAACGGAACCGCCTGTGTAAGTGGAATATCGCCTTCGAACGAGAAAACGCCCAACGACCTGCCATTACCAGTGGTTTCTTCCGAAGAACCTTCTGCACGCCCTTCTTCCTTTGCGCGCAGCGGATTCTCCTGTTTTTCTTCGACCACTCACATCCCCCTTCCAAAAGGATAGTAACGGAAAAAAAATATCACCCAATTGTTACGTTTAAAAGCTTGATCGAAGAATTCCTACACCGTAATTCGATCTATACGACCAAAGAGCGGAGCCACCATTTTGGAATATCCGCCGATCGCACCTGCCGAAACCATCACTGGCGCCCGCCAAACAAACGCGTTCGTTGCACGTGTGGAAAGTTTTAAATCCGATCAACTGAACAGAACTGATTTTCGAATCAGCTACGAACTGCCGTCTTCATTCCGTCTAAATGAATTTCCCCGTAACGCTTTCAGGGCATTTCCGCACATCATCTTGCGTACCACAGACCACAATTCGACCACCCTCTTCGCCGCCGCCAGGACCCATATCGATAATGCAATCGGCAGCTCGAATAACATCAAGGTCATGCTCGATTACAACTACCGTAGCCCCTTTGACAATCAACGCATCAAACACCTGCAGCAACGTTTCGACATCCCTAGGGTGAAGGCCAATAGTAGGCTCATCGAACACGAAAACCGAATCGGCCTGCTCCCTACCCATTTCACTTGCAAGTTTTAGCCGCTGCGCTTCGCCGCCAGAAAGCGAGGGCGTTTCTTCGCCAAGAGTAAGATACCCCAGCCCCAAATCTCGGAGGGTTTCGAGCTTCGGCCGTACGGAATTAAGGTTCTGGCAAAAGACTACCGCCTCGTTTACATCCATATTCATAAGCTCGGGCAAAGAACGCTCCTCGCCCTGCTTGTTGGTGTAACGAACCTGATTTGCCTGTTTTCGATATCTTGACCCACGACATTCCGGACAAGGGATATCAACATCTGGAAGAAATTGAACATCGAGCGATATGGTTCCAGTGCCATCGCAAACGGGGCACCTGAGGCTTCCCGTGTTGTAGGAAAAATCGCCCGCTTTAAGACCAAGTTCCTTCGCATCTGCTGTTCTTGCATACATCCTTCGCAACGCATCATGCACATTGGCATAAGTAGCAACGGTTGAACGCACGTTGGCGCCGATGGGCGTTGCATCGATGAGCTTCACATGATTGATGCCTTCCGCCTGGATGGAAGAAACATGGCTTGGCATGGGTTTACCGTAACAAAGCGCCTCCAGGCCAGGAATAAGGCTCTCCAGCACCATGGTGGTTTTGCCCGAGCCAGAAACCCCCGTAATTACCGTTAGCTGATGCTTGGGTATACGAACCGAAAGCGGCTTTACGGTATGGATCGAACCGGTTTCCATGCGAATAAGGTCTTCCGAATCAGCAGCAGCGCGTTTTAAGCATTCGTCAACCGCTGCCGCACCAGATAGGTAGGGCCCTATCACAGAATTCGGGTTGCCTTCGATACTCTTCACGGTGCCCTGAGCAATAACCGCTCCGCCTTCGGCGCCTGCACCCGGTCCCATCTCGATAAGCCAATCCGATTCCTTGAGAATCTGGGTGTCATGGTCTACGAGCAAAACGGAGTTTCCGTCCCGCACAAGATCGTGCATTACGCCGTTCAATCCGACAATATTCGCAGGATGCAATCCGATAGAGGGTTCGTCGAGAACATACAGCACGCCCGTCGTACGATTCCGCACTGCCCGCGCCAACTGCATGCGCTGGCGCTCACCTGTAGAAAGAGTGGACGAAGCCCTATCGAGCGTTAGGTACCCAAGGCCCAATTCCATAAGCCTAGCAGCAACTTCCTCATACGACTCACAGATGCTCTGGGCCATAGCGCGCATTTCGTTCGGTACGGCATCAGGCACGCGCTTAACCCATGCAACAGAATCCTTCAATGTCATCTGACAAGCATCCGCTAACGACATGCCCATCAATCGCGGTGCCCGAGCTTCCTCCGAAAGCCTTGTACCGCAACATTCTGGGCATATCTCTTCTTTCAGAAATTTCTCAACGCGCTTCATGCCCTTGTCGTCCTTGACCTTGTTAAGGGCGTTGAGCACCGTTGCGGTTGCGCTGTAGTAAGTCATGTTCAGCTCGCCGGCTGAAGTGCTGTCTTTATTCTTCGGGACATAAAAGATGTGCCGCTTTTCCATCGGGCCGTCGTAGACGATTTCCTTTTCCCTTTCGGTAAGCTCGCAGAACGGGATATCGGTACGCACACCCATTTCTCGGCAGACATCGGTCATCAACGACCACATAAGGGAGTTCCAAGGCGCAACAGCGCCCTCGTCAATGGTTTTGCTTTCATCGGGAATAAGCGTTGATCGATCAACGGTTCGAATCATTCCCGTTCCTCCACAATGCTTGCAAGCTCCCGCAGAATTGAAGGCAAGATCCTCTGCTCCCGGCGCGAAAAAATGTTCGCCGCATTCTGGACAAACCAGATCACCGCCCATTGCTGCAACATTGATACTGGGCTCTACATAGTGACCGTTAGGACAACGATGGCTGGAAAGGCGCGAGAACATCAGCCTCAAGCTATTCAGCAGTTCCGTTCCCGTTCCGAAGGTGGAGCGGATACCGGGAACTGAAGGTCTTTGATGCAAAGCCAAGGCCGCCGGCACATAGAGGACCTCATCAACATCGGCTCGGGCAGCCTGCGTCATTCTTCTCCTGGTGTACGTGGAAAGCGATTCCAGGTAGCGCCGTGAGCCTTCGGCATACAGAACCCCCAGAGCCAACGAGCTCTTCCCCGAACCGGATACGCCCGCAATGCCAACGATGCCGCCCAAAGGAATATCGACATCTACATTTTTCAGGTTATGGACCCGAGCTCCTCTAACTTTTATGCTGGTTGGTCCCTGTTCATCATTCATCCGGACAACCTCCACATGCGATCTTGTTGCTGTTTCAGATACATCGTAGCGAATCAATTGGAAAGATCCCGCTCAAGCGCATCATGCCTCATTGCTTCCCTGCTGGGACGTAAAGGATCATTTTGCCCTACACGCACTTTTTGAGCATAACCTCACCAGCCCGCCATTGAGGAAAGCCGCGGTATTGCATTTGACTCGAGGCAATAAAAAAGGCTGGCGACCCTTCCGTCAACCAGCCCCACGTTCCTTAGAACAAGCGAATCAATGGGCGTGGCCACCATGACAACACGCACCGTGTTCATGGCCATGGCCCCGACATTCGCCATGGGCCTGTTCGTGACCCTGGCATTCCCCATGCGCATGCTCGTTGCCATGACGGCATCCGCCGTGGCTGTGACCATGGTGATGACCGCAAACCGGCATAGTGCTCTTCTCGAGGATGCCAGCCAACAGGCACGATACGGCATCGTCCGCCAATCCGGACAAGCCGCCAAACAGCTCGATCCCCTGAGCCGCAAGTGCGCTCTGGGCGCCGCCGCCGATGCCGCCGCACAGGAGAACATCAACGTCGTTCCCCTTAAGGAAACCCGCCAAGGCACCATGGCCTGAGCCCTGGGTATCAACTACCTGAGTTGATACAACCTGGCCCCCATCAATGTCGTACAGCTTGAATGTTTGAGTTCTTCCAAAATGCTGGAAGATTTCGCCGTCTTCATACGTTACTGCAACCCTCATAAGGGCCTCCTTTTTCTTGGGACTGCCTGCAGATGCAAATCCGGCTTCACCGCACGGAGGAAACACAACGTTGCCGCCCTCAATGCGCAGCCGTTTACCATTCACCAAACTATCTGCCACTTTCGAACGGGCTCGTTCGTATATGCCCGTTACCGTGGTCCGCGAAACGCCCATGCGAACGGCAGCTTCTTCCTGACTCATTTTCTCTAAATCGAGAAGGCGTATTACCTCAAGCTCGTCATAAGCAAGCTCCACGGTATCCCCCGTGAGAATTCCATCAGGCACGAACCCAACGAATTCAGGCACGATACCCACAAACCGAGTTCTTTCTTTCCGTCCCGCCATAGCATTTCCTTTTCTGACATATGTCACAATTTAGTCTAGAGGCATAATCATGCAATGCAACGTTATTTTTGACATATGTCAACTTTAATCTACGAACGGCGTGGAAAATGCTTTTGCACCGAGCCACAGGAAAACAAAAGTCGCATCTTCGCCAAATCAGCCGCAGGATTACAATGTTCGTCAAACACTATCTGCAGAAAGCAGGACGCAATGAACCAAGCCCGCTATTCAATCCTATTCAGCAGCAGCACCGGAAATACCAAGTTGTTAGCTGAGACTATCCGCGAAGCATTGCCCACGGAATGCTGCGACTATTTCGGTGCTTGCTCTGCAAACGAGCCCGAGTCAAACACAGTCTACGTAGGCTTTTGGACCAACAAGGGCATTGCCGACGACAACGCTCTTCAGCTGCTGAAGGTGCTGCGAAATAAGAAGATTTTCCTGTTCGGAACCGCAGGATTCGGGGGCAGTGAAGCCTATTTCAAAGGCATCCTGGATAAAACCAAGAAAGCCATCGACGCAAGCAATACCGTTGTCGGGGAATACATGTGCCAAGGCAAAATGCCCCAATCCGTGCGGGAACGCTACGTGAAGATGAAAGAACAGCCCAATCACATGCCCAATATCGATGCGATGATCGAAAACTTCGACGAAGCGTTAAGCCATCCTGACGAAAACGACCTGAATGCGCTCAAAGAACTTGTGGCCAATACTGCACAGCGATAAGTGCGAAAATCAAGCAAAAATGACAGCATGCACCAGCGGCGGCTAAGGGGTTTTCCTTAGCCGCCGCTTTGTATTTTCAGAGTTATTCGCGCACAGCCAATTCGAGTCGTCGCAAAAATTCCTCGCAAGCACGAGAACGCAAGCGGTACTTCTTCCAGATGACAAACGACGCAATTTTCAAAGATGGCTCTAGGGGAATAAAGCGCAAATCGGAAGCGTCATCAACTTGAAGCAAATGGTCGATGCCCATTGCACAGGCAACACCCGAACGCACAAGATGCGATGCGTTGCCAATAAGGTCAAAACTTCCAACCACATCAAGATCATGGAAGTTGAACGCTCCGCCTGACCAGGAGACAAGATCAACTGCCTTGTTCGACGTGCGCGAGCTTACCAAGAGCGGCATCTTCGCAACATCAGCGGGAGTTGCCACCTCGAGCGTGCCCCAAGGCCCATCGGCAGAAACCGCCAGCCCTACGCGATTTGCATCGGGCATACGAATCCACTCGTATTTCTCCAGGTTTACAGGCTCGATAACAAGCGCAAAGTCCAATAGACCACGCTCCAGACGCTCTTCCACGGCATCAGCGTTTCCCGTGTAAAGCTCGCAAGTAACACCTGGATAATCGCGTCGAACATCAGCAAAAGCACCTAGCACCACCTGCATGGCGCGCGTTTCACCAGCGCCAATGCGAATGTTCCCAGCAACTCCAAGCTCCCGATCGGCAAGCTCTCCTTCAGTTTGCTCTACAAGCGAAATAATTTCTTCGGCACGCTGACGCAAACGCATGCCATCGCTTGTAAGCACGCATGAACGATTGGTCCGCTCAAACAGCTCAACGCCCAGCTCGCGTTCAAGATCAGCGATTTGTCTTGAGAGCGTAGGCTGCGTTACATGCAGCACATTGGCTGCCTCGGTCATATTTTCTTCGCGCGCTACGGCCAAAAAATAACGAAGGGTTCGAAGCTCCATATCCATCCCCTGCTGGAATTACGATCTCTCAGAATTGGTATACGTAATTTGTATATCTAGGAAGTTGTTATAAGCAATATACATCTTCATCAGAGAAATCTACTTTTGAGAAAAAGCGCTTTAAAGCAAGGAGGCACCATGGAATACACAACCCTCGGCCATTCAGGCATAGAGATTTCAAAGCTCTGCCTTGGCGGCATGAGCTTCGGCGAAACAAGCCCCAACTTCCACCAGTGGACCATCGGTCCCGACAAAACCCAAGCGTCGCCAGTTCAACATGGCAATCACCCCTTAATTACCCCTTACAGCCCCCTTGCCTCCGGCCACCTCTGCCGTCCCACCTGGGAAAAACAAAGCATTCGCAGCACCACAAAGGTTGTGACCACGAGGTAGATCGTGGACGACAGAACTTTGGCAAACCTTCAGGACGCGGGATGCAACGAAGCATTTGTTGCCGAATTCGACAAGGCGACAAGCATATGTGCCCGCATCTGCCTTCTTAAAGGATATCGGCGTGAACTGCTTAACGGTATCCACACAGAGCAGAAGAAGCTCGAAAACCTCGACTTCCTGATGTATCAACTGCGCACAGCCGATACTAGCGGTTGCGCATGCGACCGCAAACGAAAGGAGTAACCCATGACCACAAAACAAACCGCAGGACATGATGCACTGGGGGAATTCGCCCCCGAGTTCGCACATCTTAACGACGACATTCTCTTCGGAGAAGTTTGGAGCCGCGAAGACAAGCTGCCGCTGAAATTGCGCAGCATAGTGACAATAAGTGCTCTTATCGGCAAGGGGATTACCGACAGCTCCCTTGCCTATCACCTAGCAAGCGCTCGAAAAAACGGGGTCACGCGACAAGAAATGGCAGAGATCCTTACGCATATCGCCTTTTATGCTGGATGGCCAAATGCATGGGCGGCATTCAATATGGCGAAGAATGTATACGCGGAAGACGAGGATAACACCGTGGTGAACGGCGCCGAATCTCATGGTGGGTTTTTTGGCCTAGGCAAGCCAAACGATGATTTTGCGCAGTACTTCAGCGGTCGTTCTTGGCTCAATCCCGTAGACGGAGAAGGCAGCTACCTCCCCATCTTCAATGTGACCTTTGAACCGGGATGTCGCAATAACTGGCATGTGCACCATGCAAGCAGCGGCGGTGGACAAGTGCTTATCTGCGTAGACGGCGAGGGTTGGTACCAGGAGGAAGGAAAACCCGCTCGATGTTTACATCCAGGTGATGTGGTTGAAATTCCTGCAAACGTCAAGCATTGGCATGGCGCAACAGCTGATTCCTGGTTCAGCCATCTAGCATTTGAATATCCAGGCGAAGACACAAGCAATGAATGGCTCGAACCCGTAGACGACGAGCAATACAACACGCTAACTGCGTAACTGCTTGGCAATTCTTGAAGCAAGGATGCGCGGTGGCAAAGCCGAAGATGGCATGCCTGTCGAACCCACGAAGAAAGAATGAGGCAATCGCCGAAACCTGCACGCAAGGCATCGGAAACCACCCTTCACAGGGATCCTGCATCGCACCTAGCTAGACACGCAGATTAAACCGATAGCAGCATTTCAACCAAGGACTGGCTTTGGAATTCATCCAGAGCCAGTCCTTTCTTTTTTGCAGACGGGTCGTCACGATTCCCGCGCCTTTCGGGGCTTGCCCTCCGTTTTGAGGCACCTTCCCCCTGTCTGCCAAGGCAAAAGAAAACCTCCCATCCCCCAAGCTGCCTGTCAGCTCAAGAAATGGGAGGCAATCACAGTAGAAAAAACGCCAAACTCACGCTCGGTATGGCATCCCCTATGCGCTACTCACGCTCGGCGCGCCGTGCGCGTGCCCCACGACGGCGGCTGACCGTTGCAGCAAAGCCGGCCCCACTGCAACGATAGCAGCCAGAATCGCTTGCAGGAAAGTCCAGTCGCCCGTCTTGGAGAGGAAGGAATCACTGCCATCCTGGTCGTTGGGGATTGGAGCGGCATCGTCGGTAACGGAAATGTACGCGGTACCGTCTTCGCCGTTTTCGATAGTCACCTTCGAAGAGGCACCCAGAGAATCGCCGTCGAGTTTAACGGTGCCATCGGCATAGACGACAAGCGTTACCGGGTCGATCGCCATATAGCCATCCGGTGCCTGCGTTTCCGTCAAAACATACTTATCGCCCTCTGAAGAGCCAATAAGCTGCACGTCTTTGAACGCCACGCCATCGCCGTTTGAGGTAAACGTCTTGGTGGCAGAGCCATCGGGGAACGCGCCAGAAAGGGTGAACTGGGCGCCTTCCAATGCTGCACCCTGCTTATTCTGCTTGCTCAGACTTACCTTCAGCGGCAGATCGGCGCAGGTAATGCCAATTTCACCTTGATCATTGGAAAGCGTCCATGCCTCAGGAGCGGCAGAGCGCTGAACGAGGCAAATGGTGCCATCATTGTTTACCGCAAAACGAAGCGTATCCTGCACAAGCTCGTAGCCCGCAGGCGCTTTCACCTCGGTAAGAAGGTAACTCTCGCCCGCGACAAGGCCCTCTATCGAAGACACCCGGCTGAACTCGCCCACCGTTTCACCGCCAAGGATCTGCGCCTCGACGTCGGCTATACGCAAGTTGCCCTGGCCGTCCACAACGATGCGCTTCTTCCCTGGCGTCATCTGCCCAAAGCCCTGGGCAAAGCTGCCCTCAAGGTCGAACTCGGCACCAGCAAGTGCCTGGCCGCCCTCGGCGGATACCTTAGAAAGCATCACGCTGGTAGGCTCGTCGACGGCAGTTATCTGCGCAATGCCCTCGGCATCTTCCGACACGCTCCAACCCTGCGCACCGGCATCCGCATCAAGGGCATTGCCCTCAGCATCCACCGCCACAAGCGTGCCGTCCGCCTTCACCATCACGTTCAGCGGTTCGGCGATAAGCTTGTAACCCAGCGGCGCACGCGTCTCGGAAATCGTGTAGATGTTGCCGGCAACCAGCAGAGACGACCAGCCTTCAGTCCATCCGTCGGTGCCCACCGTCATGACATCGGTTGACTCCTCCGTGCTGCCCGCGAAGACGCCCGTCACCGCGAACTCAGCGCCCGCCATGAAGCTAGGATCAGCCGATTCGACCTCTTCGTCGCCGATTGCGCGACCCTGCTTAAGGATACGGAACTCGATTGCCTTGTCAGCAGCAACGATTGATGCAGAGCCACCCTCAACAGACCAGCCCCACGCCTCGCCGGCAGGAACCACAGCACCGTCGTTGCCCATGGTAAACACGAAGGGCTGCGTATTAAGCTCGTATCCTTCGGGGGCGCGAGTCTCGGTAAGGGTATACTTCTCGCCTGCGACAAGGCCTCGGATAGCGTCAAGGCCCTCGCCATCGGCAACGGCAGAACCGCCCGAAACGGCAAGCTTGCCGTCGGCACCTACGATCACCTTGGCAGCGTCGCTGCCCACGCGCTCGACTGAACCACCCTGACCATCGCTGAATGCGCCCTCGAGCGTGAACTCGGCACCGCCAAGCGCCTCGTTCGAGTCGATGTCCACCTTAGACAGGGATACCTCGGTAATGGCGTCGGTGGCGGTAACCACTGCCACACCGCCCGCCGCGGAAACCGCGAAGCCCTCAGGGGCTTGGCCTGCGACGGCAAGGGTGCCGTCGCTGTTCACCGTGAAGGAAAGCATGCCTTCGATGAGCTTGTAACCGGCAGGCGCTTTTTCCTCTTCAAGGGTGTACGTGCCGCCCACAACCAGCTGCGCATCGAGCGAGGTTTTACCGTCCGCTCCTGTGACCAGGGTCTTCGCTCCAGTGGTTCCGCCGGCAAAGATACTGCCCTCTGCCGGCGTCACGCTGAACCCAGCGCCCTGCATGGCGGATGCATCGGCGCCTTCCGCCTGCTTTGCCACCGTCATGGAGACAGGATCATCGGTCGCGACAATGAGCACAGCACCGTTCTCGGAGTCGCTGCGATCGTCGATCTCCCAACCCGCAGGCACTTCGCCTACAACAGTTACGGAACCATCAGTGGAAACCTTAATCTTGAGCACATTCGAAAGAAGTTTGTAGCCAGCAGGCGCCTTGGTCTCGGTGATGGTGTATTCCTGACCCGCCTTGAGCATCGAAGACAGCACCTCGGTAAAACCGTCGCCGTAGGTGGTAAGGGTTTCTACCTTCGATTCCGTCTCATCTGCGAACACGCCCTCGATCCGGAACTCGGCACCGTTCATGGCGCTGTCGCCTGCACCGTCAGAAGCCACCTTCTTGATGGCAATCTCGATAGGATCGTCGGTGGCAGAAACGGTGATGTTGCCTTCGCCTGTCACGGCAAAGCCCGCAACAGCTTCGCCCTTCGCAACGATGGACCCATCGGTTGACACCGTGAACACGAAGCCTGCCGCATTGAGCGCATAGCCCTCAGGAGCAACCGTTTCCTTCAGCGTGTACTCAGTTGCGCCATCGGCAATCAGCAGCGCGCGATCAAGCTCGGCCATGCCGTTTTTGTCAGTGGTAAGTGTGCGCTGGTTGGAACCATCGGCAAAAACACCCGTCAGCTGGTACGTTGCGCCCGGAAGCCTCCAAAGCCCATCGATTGCCGAGCTCTTCTGGATGTACATCTTGGTGGGGCTGTTCCATACATCGCCCGTAAATACGGTGATGGCGGCAGAGCCCAAACCCGTCTTTTCGGACTTGAACGCCGCAGGAACGCTACCCACTGCTTTCAACTGGCCATCGGATGCCACCTGGACCGTGAGCTTCTGCCCAACGCGCTTGTAGCCCGCAGGCGCAAAAAGCTCCGAGATCTCGTACTTGCCGCCCACCACGAGCTGGCCCGAAAGAGACGTCTTGCCATCGCCATCGGTGGCAGTAAGGGTTTTCTCCCCCGTCGTTCCGTCGGCAAATGCAGAGCCGCCAACCGGCGTCACGCCAAATACAGCACCCGAAAGCGCATTCTGGCCAGACTCGTCCTTTTTCACGATGGTGAGCTCAACCGGGTCGTCGACGGCCTTGATGGAAACCTTGCCGTCTTCGATGCCCATCGTGCCGTTTTCAAACGAAGCGCCCTCGGCATTCACCTGATCGATGGTGCCATCGGCATTCACCATGAAAGAAAGCGTACCCTTGATCTGCTTGTAGCCAGCAGGCGAAGATGCCTCCCACAGCTGATAGGCGTTGCCCGCAATCAATCCAGGCAGGGAATACGAGCCAGCGTCCATCGTGAACACGCGCTCGGTTTCGCCTGCTTCCGCGCTGTCGGCAAACACGCCCTTTATGCGGAACGTGGCACCAGAAATTGCGGAATCAGCGCTGTTATCACCCTTGTCGGAGCCGTACTTGGAAAGCGTTACCTCGATGGGATTGTCTACCGCAACGAAGCCCAAATAGTCGCCGTACAGCAGGTACTGACCGTTCGAGATACCCTGATCGTTCGCTCCCCCTTCGTACACTTTGCCGTCTTCTGACACGGTGAACGTGAAGGCTCCCTGGATCAGCTCGTAGCCATCAGGCGCCTTGGTTTCGGTGATGGAATAGGTTTCGCCCGCCACGAAGCGCAGCGAAGAGATGTCGCTCACGCTCATTCGCTGGTAGGTCTTCTGCTCGGCAACGCCGCTTGTGTAGTCCTTGGCAAACTTGCCCTCAATAGTGAATTCAGCACCGGAGAGCTGTTGTTCCCCGGTATTGCTTCCCCGCTTGGCCAAACCCAACCGAACGGGAGCATCGGTCTGGGTAATGGTTACCGTATCGCGATTGACAATGGAATAGCCAGTGTTGCGATAAGAGTCCTGGCTCGTAGTCGCTGCGCCATTGGCTCTGGTTTGATCCGAAGAGCCCGCAACAACCGTGCCGTCGTCCTTGACGGTGAACGTGAACTCGGTGCCGTCCAACACATAGCCGGCAGGAGATGCCGTCTCCTTGATGGTGTAGGTTTCGCCGCCGATAAGGCCTTCCACCTTCACCGCACCCTTCAAAGCCTGAGTGGTTGCCGTGGTGTAGGTCCTGACATCCTGCTGGGGCTGTCCGTCTGCGCCACGGAACTTGCCCGAGATCTGATACGTTGCGTTGGCAACATCTATTCCACTGGTGCTCTTCTTGTTAAGGAAAACCTCGATAGGCGTATCCCTGGCAACAACCACCGCACCGCCATCGGCGATTGTCCAGCCAGCAGGAACCGTTCCCACCGCTTCGACGGTGCCGGCGTCGGTTATCTTAAACTGCACGGCGGGCAGCTTCTCGTATCCCGCAGGCGCTTTCGCCTCTTCAATGCTGTAGGTCTCGCCCACAATGAACAGCCCACTTGCCACAAATTTGGCCATATCCCCATCGGGAGCAACCGTTTTCTCGGCGCTGCCGTCGCTGAACGCGCCCTTCATCTTGAACTCGGAACCTGCAAGCGGCTTGCCATTTTCGTCCTGCTTATAGAAGATGACGCTCGTTGCATCGTCTTTGACCAGAACGTTGCTCACAGAGCCGCTGGTTTGGATTTCCCAGTTCCCCGTTGCCGATTCCGTCACGATACGAGCAGCGCCATCATCGCCGATCGTGATCACGATGGAAGCAGGTGAAGGCAGTGAATAACCGTTCGTGGCCTTGGTTTCCGTGATTGTGTAGCTGTTGCCCACAATAAGCTGACCCGCAAGCGAAGAAGAACCGTCGATCGGCAGCGCCTTGCCTGTGGTGTCCGTGACAAACGCCTTGGAAGCAGATCCGTCCACAAATGAAGAACCTTCATTGGGCACAATGGTGAATTCGGCATCCTTCAAAGGAACCGAACCGTCCTTATCGGTTTTCCAGATAACAAGATCTGTCTGGCTGTTAGCGATTTGGCCGGCATGAAGCGGCACCGTCGATAAAGCCTGAACGTTATCGGCCTTGATCTCCATCTCATTCGAGATGGGCCAGCTGCCATCAACCTTACCCACATAGCCGTCAGCAGCCTTGGATTCCACGAAACGATAGATGCCCCACGGCAGGTTCTCAACACTCAGTTCGCCCGCTTTTGACGCGACGCCGCTTACAGCATCAACCTCCGAAACAGCAGTGATGGCGCCCACGGCATCCACCGCAGCACGGTAGCCCTTACCCGTCAAAAGGCCGTAAGCCACATCAGCCCACTGCCCTTCGGCGCCCTTCTTCTGAAGGGTGAACTGCGCCCCGTCGACACCCTGGCGGTTATCGGAGGCGTCGATCTTCACCAAGTTGATCGACCCATGCAGCGGCGTATTAACAAGCTCGCCACCAGTGCCCAGCGAAAGGGCATTCCCGTTGTCTTCATTTGTTACCGTGAAGCTGATTGGCGCCGTGCCGCTCAGGTCGTAACCGGTGTTCGCGATTTCGGTAAGGGTATAGCTGCCCTTCTTCAAGCCGGTAAGCTTGAGCACACCAGCATCGGTGGCCTTCGAGGCTTCAACCTTGGAGGCGGTGGCATCGAAGGCATACTCCGTGCCGGACCTGAGGTCAGAGGCAATAAGCTCGCCACTAAAGGTGCCGTTATCACGCTTTAGGGCAAACTTTGCTCCCGAAACGGGCTCGCCAGTCTCCGAGTTGGTTTTCTTCAACTGCGCCGATGCATTGAACTCATCGTTTTTCGCTTCGACCTTCACGTTAGGCTGGCTGGTTTTGTTTTCTTCAACCTGGAATGAGAATGCCTTACCAAGCGCATCGACAGTGTTGCTCGATGTGCTCGTTTCCACGAAGTAGTAGTCGCCCAAAGGAAGGCCGTCGCTTGCACGCTTATAATACTTGGCAAACTCGCCGAAAGCTTCGTTGACGTTCTGGTAGGACATCATCTCGTCTTCGCTCGAGCACCAAGTGCCATCATCCCCTGTAGTGATGCCCGTGGCAATAAGGACACCGCCGCCATTGGCAGCATTACCATCGTAGGCACCCTTGTACAAGTCGAACGTCATATTCGCAACGGCAGCCTTGTTGCTGCCATGATCATAGAATTTGTGCAGCACCACCTCGCCTCGCGTCACCGCATCAGTGACTGAAACGCAGACAACGCCATCGGGGCCTGCCGAGGCTTGGGCATATTTCCCTCCCGACCTCAACGTCACGGCGCCATCGGCAGAAACCAGGATCCGGAAATCCGCAGCCTGGACATGGCCCGCGGGGGTCTTCGTTTCCTTCACGGTATAGGTGCCTGCAAGGAGGCCAACCAAGAAGCCCTGATTGTCGCCGGTCATAGCCATGCCAGGATCGGTGCTGCCAGATGCCCTGCCGTCATGCCACACCGTGCTAGAAACAACGCCTTGCTCGTCACGCTGCCATGAAGCGAACGTCTTCCCGTCTCGCAC
>ERZ507086.554-NODE-554-length-19552-cov-5.431605_pt1 | contig 19552 bp, 16 predicted proteins | sample MGYA00512292_ERZ507086 | MGnify/ENA metagenome assembly ERZ507086
TGCTCTTCCGATCTTCTTGCGGGAGCCTTGCTCACGGGCTGCTCCGCCAATAACAATTCCTCGAGCGCAAATTACCGCACCCTTGACCAGATCAAGGACAGCGGCAAGATCACCATCGGCGTATTCAGCGACAAGAGCCCCTTCGGCTACGTCGATGAAAACGGCAACTACCAGGGCTACGACATCGAGCTGGCAAACCGCCTTGGCCAGGACCTCGGTGTAGACGTTGAGCTGGTATCCACCGAAGCAGCCAACCGCGTTGAATACCTGCAGACCGGCAAGGTTGACGTTATCCTGGCAAACTTCACCGTTACCCCCGAGCGCGCTGAGGCAGTCGACTTCGCCGATCCTTACATGAACGTTGCCTTGGGCGTTGTTTCCCACAAGGACAAGGTTGTTACCGACCTCGACCAGATTGGCGACCGCACGGTAATCGTAATCTCCGGCACCACCGCCGAGACCTACCTCACCGAGCACAACAAGGACCTCAAGCTCGAGAAGTACGACACTTACGCTGCAGCTAAGACCGCATTCGAAAACAACCCCGACGCTGTTTGGGCAAATGACAACACCGAGGTTATCGCCTTCGCCAACCAGGCTGGCCCCGAGTACGTTGTCGGCATTGAGCAGCTGGGCGACACCGACACCATCGCTCCTGCTGTTTCCAAGGGCAACGAAAGCCTGCTGAACTGGATCAACGAGGATCTGAAGAACCTCGGCTCCGAGAACTTCTTCCATGCAGACTACGAGAAGACCCTGCTTGACACCTACGGCGCCGCTTACGAAGAAACCCTGGTTGTCGAACCCGGTCAGAACTAGCCGGTCTATGGCCAACTGGCAAGCCGACCGTACCGTCAGAGCCAATCGTCTCGCATCTAGCCAGGGCCAATCGGCCCACATCTAGCCAGGATGGCCGGCTCATACCAAGCCAGCAAGAACAGAAAGGGGACCCACACGGGTCCCCTTTCTTATGCCCCACCCCCGTACCGCCGAGGCAGGGGGGGGCGCATCCTGTCTTCCGAGGAAGATGCCTCGCCGCCGAAAAGCCGAGATCACCAAAGAATGGCAAGATTTGCACGCCATGCATGATTTGACGGTTTCGGACAGCAATAACGCCTCTTGGTGGCAAGATATTCGCACAGTGTATTCCCCAACGGCGTTTTACAGGGCTTTTTGGATACATGGAGCGCATATCTTGCCAAAATTAGCTGTATTTGAATACATGCCAGCGATATGTTGCCATCAAGAGGCGTTTTTGCCGTCCGTGGCCCTTTCGGGAATACACCACGGCAATTTACTGCCATAGCTGAACGCTCGAGAATGCATCAAGACGATATATTGCCATGGCTGAACGCTTAGAAACGCACCAAGGCAGCATATTGCCATGGCTGAACGCCCGGGAGCACATCTCCGCAACATCTTGCCAGGAGAGCGGCCCCTTACACAAGCCGGCTCGCAAGGACGAGGAACACGGGGGCCAGCCTGCGCCGTTCGCATTAGTCGACCAGTATGAGCCTTCGCGCAAGTTGCCCGGCATGTGCCTTTCGGGCAGAGCGACTGCAGCATGGGCACAGGACGCGAAGCGAGTTCGCACATCGGGGGCACGCTCGCTAGGGGCCGCACCCATCAGGAGCCCGCGCCCGCTGAGACTCGCCTGCCAGCCTGCTCGACGCGCAGAATCGCTGGGCACAAAAAAACGCCGCTCCAAAGAGCGGCGCCTTCCCCGCAAACTACGGGCGCAAACCAGATCCGCCCTGAATCGTAATGGTTTCGCCAGAAACATAGGATGCCATGTCGCTCGCCAGGAACACGGCAACAGGGGCGATGTCGGTCTTAGGATCACCGAAACGTCCCAGCGGGATGCCCTTGATGGTCGCAGCAAAGGTATCAGGGTACTCTTCCTTCCAAGCTGCCAACTGCTCGGTCATGGCCAACGGGCAGATAACGTTGGCGCGTACGCCGTCGGGGCCCCACTCGGTAGCCGCAACGCGCGTCATGCCACGAATGCCCTCCTTGGCAGCAGCGTAGCTGGACTGACCAGGCTTGCCGAACAGGCCGGCACCGGAGGAAAGGTTGACAACGGAACCTTTGGTCTTCTTGAGCTCGGGGAACGCATGCTTCATGTAGAAGAATGCAGCGTACAAACCAGAGTTGATAGCCAGGTCGAAATCTTCCTTGCTATGGTCGACCAGCATAACGCCCGACTTGGATGCCTGAGCGTTGTTCACCACGGTATCGAGCTTGCCGAAATGGGCGATGGTTTGGGCGATAACATTCTTTACCGCTTCTTCGTCGGAGCCCTCAGCAGCAACATGCATAACGTCTGCACCGTACTGCTCCTTGAGCTTTGCCTCAGCATCGATCAAGCGCTGCTCGTTGCGGCCCGTGATGCACAGGTTCGCACCCTCTTCAGCAAAAGCGCTGGCAATACCGAAGCCGATGCCCTTGCCGCCGCCAGTGATGATAGCCACTTTTCCATCGAGAAGTCCCATTCGAGCCCCTTTCGCTTGCGCTTCATTTGATGACAACGATGCTAATGAGGGTCACGTGCGAACGGTTGATTAGTGGAAGCAGTCGGATTGAGTCTCTCGGTAAACGGTAAATCTCTCAATCTCAAGAACCGTTAACGGCAGAATTTAGCACAAGAGGGACAGGCAGCCATTCCGCCCAGTGCAGTTTCACGCAACTCGTAAGGAAGGCTTCGGCCCACCTTCAGCATGGCGTCTACCACTTCGTCGAACGGAATAAGGCCCTCGATACCCGCAAGAGCCATCTGGGCCGAAGAAAGCGCATTCACCGCAGCGCTGACATTGCGCTTCTGGCAGGGCGCTTCCACCAATCCGCCGATGGGATCGCACACCAGGCCCAGCATGTTGGCAAGCGCATAGCCAGCCGCCGTAAGGCACATGCGCGGCGTGCCGCCCAAAAGCTCAACGGCAGCACTCGCCGCCATAGCAGCAGCAGACCCGATTTCCGCCTGGCAGCCCCCTTCAGCGCCTGCCACCGTAGCATTTCGGGCGATGATCGAACCCACAACAGCCGCATTCTTCAACGCGTCCATCAACTGCGCATCGCTAAAGCCGTGCACTTCCTGCAAGGAAAGCAGCACGGCGGGGATCACGCCTGCCGAGCCAGCAGTTGGCGCCGCGACAATAACACCCATAGTGGCATTCGTTTCCAGAACGGCAACAGCATTACGTGTTGCCAAAGCAAGAAGAGGACCGTTCACGCCTGCGCCCAAATCTTCCAGCTCGCGAAGCTTGGCGGCTTCCCCTCCAATCAGCCCGCCCATAGAAGAGCGCAGGGCTTCCACAGGGGCCGTCGCCGAAGCACGCATTACATCCAGCGCACGCTGGAGGTACGAGGCAATGGCGGATCCCGCCACCCCTCGGCTCGCCAACAGCGCACGTTCACGCGCTTCGGCGGCGTAGCTCAAGGAGACACCGTTTTCTTCGCAGAAGGAAAGGAGCTGGGCCGCCGTAGCGAAATCGAGCTTCTGGAATTCCCGCAAAGCGAGTTCCGGATCGATATCGGACGACACTTCGCCAGGGTTGCGGTGCAGACCGTCTGCGGGAATAAAACGAACCGACCGAATGGAGGGGAACTCCAGGATGCGATCAATCACCTCTTCAGGAACGGGATCGTCCACGTCCATAACAGTAAACGCTTCCCCGCCCTGCCGCGTGCGGTGGAGCTTCGAAGTGCCGATGTTGATGCCCGCATCGCCCAAAGTACTGGCGATATGAGCCAGTGTTCCCGGCAGGTCCTGCTGTCGAACGATCATGCTATTGAATTCGCCCGTGATATGCACATCGATGCCATCGATGCGGGTAAGTTCTGCCGCGCCGCCGCCAATCGAAACGCCACGTGCCACCACTTCGTTGCCATAGCAGTCAAGCACGTGGGCTTCGACAGTATTGGGGTGCGCGGTTTTGGTAACGGTGTCGGGCTCAAACGAAAACTCCAGCCCCTGCTCCTTTGCCAGATCGAAGGAATTGCGCACTCGCAGATCGTCGGTATGCAGCCCCAGCATGCCCGCAACCAGGGCGCGATCGGTGCCATGCCCATGATAGGTGTGGGCGAACGAGCCAAAAAGAGTAAACGTTACTTCCGCCGGCTCGCCGTCAAGCAGGTTGCGCACCATGCTGGCAATGCGTAACGCACCCGCCGTGTGCGAAGAGGAAGGCCCCACCATGATCGGCCCCACAATATCCCTGATGCTCATCGGCTTCATGCGCACACTCCTTGCTATAGCCAAGCGGGCCGCGCACAAACACGCACGGCCCGCATTCATTCCTGAAGTCAGGATAACGGCAGTGCCTTACGGCCACCTCAGGAAACACAAGGTTTAGCAGAATCGTGACACTACGGACCAAAAGCGGCGCTTCCTTGCTTGCCCCCTATCCTCCAATTCGAAAGCAACACCGAATTGGCAACCGAGCTTTTGGTTGCCGCGTTCTGCCAGGAAATTGTCTGGTGGGTGAAAGACGGCTACAGGCGCAAGCCTGAACAAACAGCCCAACGGTTTCAGCATTTCACAGGGCGGAACATCTGTGCCTCTATGAACGGGCAGCCGCCGCTTCCTCGCGAAGCTCGCGCTCGATTTCGCGGTCGATAGCGCCTTCGCCGGTCGGCATCTTCACCTGGAACGGAACCGAAGGCGTAACCAAGCTCACCAACGGGACAACCGCCAACGAAAGAAGCATAGCCAACGCGCCGCAGTTAATTGGCGAGGAGATGAACCCGATGAACATGTTGGACACGGTAAGGCCAACGCCCACGAAGAAGCTTGCCCATACCGCGCCTTTCGAAATGCGCGAGCTGTACAAACCCCAGATCAGCGGACCAAGGAACGCACCAGCAAGTGCACCCCAAGAAATGCTCATCAGCTGAGCGATAAACGTGATGGTGGAGGTGTACTGTACCAGCGCGATAGCCGCCGAGATAACCACGAACACCACGATAAGGCCGCGCATCCACGCAATCTGGCTCTTCTCGGGCATGTTCTTGATGACATTGCCTTTAAGAAGGTCGAGAGTCAGCGTGGAGGAAGAGGTGAGCACCAGCGAAGAAAGCGTCGACATGGAAGCCGACAGAACAAGCACCACCACAATGCCAAGCAGGATGTCAGGCAGCCCGGAAAGCATGGTGGGGATGATGGAGTCGTAAATGGGAATGCCGCTGGGAGAAAAGGCAATCTGGTCACCGAACAGGCGGCCGAATCCGCCCAGGAAGTAACTGCCTCCCGCAACCACAAAGGCGAATACGGTAGAGATGATAGCACCCTGCTTGATGGCGGGACCGGTTTTGATGGCGTAGAACTTCGAAACCATTTGCGGCAAGCCCCAGGTACCCAGCGAAGTAAGAACGATCACGCCAACGAGGTTAAACAGATCGGGACCAAACATCGAAACAAACGCGCCTTGCAAATCGGTGCCTTCGGCGGGGATCTGCGAAAGGGAAATAATGGCCTCGGAAAAACCGCCTTGGCCCGCAAGCACCACCGCAATTACCGCAACGATGCCAACCAGCATCACAATACCCTGGATGAAGTCGTTCAGCACGGTGGCCATATAGCCACCGAGCACCACATAAATGCAGGTAACAACCGCCATGCCCACTACGCACCATTCGTAAGGCAAGCCAAACGCCATGCCAAACAAGCGGGAAAGGCCGTTGTAGACACTAGCGGTGTAGGGAATCAGGAACACGAAGATGATTGCCGCCGAAGCGATGCGCAGCCCCTTCGACTGGTAGCGCTTGCCGAAAAACTCGGGCATGGTAGTAGCCTTCAGGCGCTGCGTGATCTCGCGCGTACGCGGACCAAGTACCCACCATGCCAGCAACGAGCCAAGAAGGGCATTGCCGATGCCGATCCAAAACGCCGCCAAACCGTACTTCCAGCCGAACTGACCCGCGTAGCCGACGAAGATTACCGCCGAAAAGTAGCTGGTGCCAAAAGCGAACGCCGAAAGCCAGGGGCCTACGTTGCGTCCACCCAGAACAAAGCCATCAACGTTCTTGGTGTGCTGGCGCGCATATATGCCAACGCCAACCACAACACCCACGAAAATCAAAATGATGCATATCTTTGCAACCACGAAAGAACTCCTTTATCTTCAGCAAAACATATTGGTCAGCCGATGCGGCGGCGAGCGCAAATCGGCTCGAACCAGGCCGGCAGATCACAAAGCCCCGTGATCGAAACCCGCACAAAAAGTGATGCAGGTACGCCTCCCGGTCGATCGGCAAGCTGCAGGATCCAGCAGTCAAAACCCGCACGAAGGCAGAGCAAGCACACCTCACGACCGATCGTAAAAAGGGCGTCACCTTCAGCGCGCCTCAAGACCGATCGCCAAAAGGACGTCACCTTCAGCGCGCCAACGCCAAACAAGGGCAACTGACCAGGGAAAATAAGAACGCACACGACCTTTTCGGGTATAAAAAAAAGCACCCAGGAAAAACCCGTGTGCTATCAATATCGATACGTTATGGGGGCAAACTCAGCTACGCAATGCGAGCGCTGGGCCCAATGCTGGGAAGCAACAGCTGCCAAGCCGAAACAGCCCTGAGCCAGGTGCTCGGACATGACGGCGCAAGCAGACATACACTTCTGAGCAAGATGCTGAGACATAACAGCACACGAGCCCAAAACCACAGCGATATCAGCATTGACCTTCGCCAACGCAGTTGCGCTGCTGTGTGCGATATGTTCCTTTGAAAAAATCATGGAAGCCACTTTACCACAATAAAGAGCATTGGGAAGACCTATTATCCCGTCCCACTACGTTTTGCGGTGAACGGTTCCGCTTCCCCGTGATCAGCATCGCCGCCGCCAACGCCCGCAACGCCGCGACGCCGGGGCGGCGGCGCTCGATAAACCCCTGCTTCACGTGGCGGCCGAGCAGCACGTCAGCGCCATGCAGCACGCAATGGCCGAGCCGCCCGCCAAACCCTGCAGCGCCGGGGCGGCAATGGCATCCGCGCCCGCACCCGCTCATGCTCCGCTCGCTCCGTCGCCATTCGCATCAATGGCGACATCCGGCGCCTGAAGATCCGCGGCACTGCATCGCCCAGAGCCCCACGGCACCGAAGCGGCAGACTGGCGCGGAAGGGACACGGCAATGATCATCTTTCGTTCGCCTGTGCAGCCGAAGGGTCCTAGACGAAGCATCTTCGAAGCGCATTCCCGAACAGGCGAGGGGCCGCATTCCTGGACGAAACGTTTTCGGGGCTCATTTCGGACAGACGAAGGCGCACCCTTCGAATGAAACACCTTCGAAGCGCACTCTAATCACACGAAAGACCACAGTCCTGGCAAAATTTCGCCCTAATGCATTCCCGAAGGAGCCCCGGACAGGAAAAACGCCCTTTCGCGGCAAGATATCGCCGCCATGCATTCGAAATGAGCTGGTTTTGGCAAGATATGCTCCCCATGTATTCAAAATGCCCTGCAAAGCGCCGTTCGGGAATACATCTCGCGGGTATCTTGCCATCAAGGCGCCCTTTTGCCGTCCGAATCCCTCAAATCATGCATGACGAGCGAATCTTACCACGCTCGACGGATCCCGCTGGACGAATCCCGCCATGCTCGATGGCTTCACCGGACGAATCCCGCCATGCTCGATGGCTTCACCGGACGAATCCCGCCATGCTTGATGGCTTCACCGGACGAATCTTATCGCGCTTGGTGGTTTCTGTCGCGCAAATCTTGCCATCCCGCCCTGGCGGCTCCCGTTGGGCAAATCCCGTTGGGCAGAGTACGCTTGATGAAGCCAACGGCTTTCACCTCCGCGTCCGCCATTGTCATTTCCACGAATGCCCTCCGGGGGAAAGCACCTGAATAACTGTGGGCCTCGGCTTCGCGGGGCCCAATCCGCCGCGAGTCCCAGTTTCGCAGGGCCCAGTCCGCCCAGAGCCTCAATCCCAAAGCGACCGGGCCATTCCAGCACTAGGGCCACAATACGCTGCGGAGCCTCAGCTCCGAAACGCCAAGGCCGCTTCAGCGCCAGACATCAAAGCGCCCAGCCCGTTTCAACTTCCCGAACCAAAAGCACGCAAGCCCAAAACCATCAGCCCAAACCACCAAGGGAATACACAGAGTTCATTAGCTTTTTCGCGCAGGCGCTTTGGGGGTTGGCAACCACGCTTTCGGTTGCGCCGCATTCAGCAACTTCCCCTTCGTCGAGCACCAGAAGCCTATCGGCAAGCCCCGACACAAGAGCCAAGTCGTGAGTAATAAACACGATAGACACCTCACCCTTCAGCTCTTCGATAAGAGAAACAATGTGCGCCTGGGTAGACACATCAAGGGCGCTGGTTATCTCATCGCATATCAACACCGAAGGATCGACGATAAGCGCCCTGGCCAATGCCGCGCGCTGACACTGGCCCCCACTTACCTGAGAAGGGAAACGGCAATAAAAGGTCTCGTCCAAACCGACCAATCGAAGCTTTTCAAGAGCCCGCTCTTTCGCTTCCGCACGCGTAGCCCCGAAGCTGCGCGCCACCTCGGCGATGCTGGCGCCTAACGTATAACTGGGATCGAACGATTCCAGCGGCATCTGGAACACCATTTGAATGCTCGAATACACATCTTTACGTTGCCTGCGCGGCAAACCGAGGATTTCTTTCCCGAACAAGGAAACCGATCCCCCATCAGACTGCTCAAGCAGCGTGATAACACGGGCAAGCGTGCTTTTGCCGCTGCCACTGCCGCCAACAATGCCCAGGCATTCGCCCTGCTCCAAGGTGAAGCCCACCCCGTTCAGCGCCGGCTTTTCCATGCCGGGAAAACGCTTGGATACACCGCTAACCTCCAGCGCCTTCATCGAGCACTCCTTAACTTGGGAACAGAAGCAATAAGCTGACGGGTATACGGATGCTGGGGGCGAGCAACAACCTGTTCGGAAGGCCCCTGCTCCACAACCTCTCCGTCTTTCATGACATACAGATACTGGGCCATGTGGGCTAGCACGGCAATATTGTGGGAAACCACTAAAAGCGACACCCCGAACTCCCGATTTGCCGAAACGAGTTCCTCTACCACTTGCGCCTGAACCGCCACATCAAGAGCGCTGGTAGGCTCATCGGCGAAAACGACCTTTGGGGAATTCATCAAAGCAAGGCCGATAGCAGCACGTTGCGCCATACCGCCGGAAAGCTCGAAAACATAGCTGCCCAAAACCCGCTCAGGATCGGAAAGCCCCAACCTTTCAAGAAGCGACGCCGCACGTGCGCGAGCCTCCCCCTTCGAAAGCTCGTCACGCAAAAGTGCAGTCTCCTCAAATTGAGAGCCTAACGTACGCACAGGGCTGAAAGCCCGCTGCGGGTTTTGCGACACCAACGACGCCACCGTGCTGACGCAGGAAAGATGCTCGGCCTGAGGCATGCCGGAAACGTCTTTCCCAGCAAAGCGAATAGAGCCACCGCAAACCCGCCCCGCTTGCCCAAGCATTCCAAGCGCGGCGCGAAGCAACGTGGTTTTGCCGCACCCCGATTCGCCAACAATGCCCACGATGGAGCCCTGCTCAAGGGAAACGGTGACGCCGCGAAGCACGGCGTCACCGTTGTACGCAACACGCAAGTTTTCTGTTTGAAAAATTGCAGACATACACCCTACTTGTAAGACATCTGATAATTCAGCCAGTCGTACTGACCCTGCATAGCAAGGTTCTCAACGTCGGCCGCCGTAACATCATTTACCAGCGTATGGACCATGTAGACGTAGGCATGATCGTCGAGCGCGATCTGCTGAATCTGTTTTACCAGTTCCTTCTGCTCAGCCTCGTCGCTGGTCTTCTTCAGCTGGCCAAGAAGCTCGTCCACCTTAGCGTTGCTGTAGTGGCCATAGTTGCTGGTACCCTCAGAACCCATAACCGCAGACAAGTAGGTGTAGGGGTTGCCCGTGGGAAGCGTGGAATAGGCCATGGTGCCAATATCCCAGTCGCTATCGCCCAAACGAACGGTGATCTTTTCGGCTACCTCGATATCAGCAGCGATGCCGATCTGGGAAAGCTGGGATGCCAGCGCTTCGCAGTCCATGGGCAGCGCAGCGTTTGCCTGATAGGTAACCAGCTTCAGGGAAAGCTTCTTGCCGTCCTTTTCCAGCACGCCGTCGCCATCGGTATCGGCGTAGCCAGCATCAGCCAGGATCTGCTTTGCCTTTTCCGCATCGAAACCGTCGCACGTCACACCATCGGCATAGCCAGAGGAATCGGGGAATGCGGCATGGGATGCCTCAGCAGAGTTGTTGTAGATGGAGCTTACATACGAATCGCGGTCGACGCACATGCCAACAGCCTGGCGAACCGCATCATCCTGCATAGCCGCGCTCTTCAGGTTGAAATACAGCATATGGGCGCGAGCCTGGTTGGTCTGATGCAAGGTGTACTTGGATGTATCGCTCAAGTTTCCAAGCTGGTCATCTGCAACATTCATCAGCGCGCAAACCTCGCCCGACTGCAGCGCAGAAACCTTCGACTGGTCGTCGGTCAGGTACTTTGCGTGCACGGTCTTGATTTTCGGCTCGCCCTGCCAGTACGAATCGTACGCAGAAAGCTCAACGTCACCATTGCCCGCAACCGAAGCAATCTTGTAAGGACCGGTGCCTACCGGCTCATCTTCGGCAGCGCCCGAGTTCACGTCGATGATAGACGCAACGGGCTCGGACAGCTCGTTCTTGAAGCCGGTGTCCAAGGAATTGGTGGTAACAGTGAGTACGTTGCCGTCGGCTTCCATGCTGGCAATGTCGAGCGTCTTCTTGGCGCGCTCGTTCATGCTGATGGTGCGGTTCAGGCAATCCTTTACCGCCTGAGCATTGAGCTCGTTGCCGTTTTGGAACGTTACCCCTTCTCGAATCGTGATCTTCCACGTGGTGTCGTTCACCATTTCGGCGGACTCAGCCAACATGGGCTGAGGGTCGAAATTGGCATCAATACGGAATAGCTGCTCGTAGATGCCCAGATAGGAGCCCTGCCAACCCATGTAGTTGTTGGTTGGGTCCAGATCGTACTCGCCGGCGTTGGAAGTCCAGGCAACGCTCATCTCGTCGCTGTTGCTCCTGGAATCCGACGAACATCCCAAAAGCGAGCCCACCGCACCTGCGCCCAAAGCGCAGGCAAGGGCTACAGCGGCAACGCGCTTTGCCCACCTCTTCTTAACTTTCACCATTCCATTTTCCTTTCTTCGGTGGTTTTTATTTTTTTGCCCTCACAAACAGAGAGCCTTTGTTCCCCAGCGCTTCGTTAACTGAATCGCCGAAACAGTTGAACACCGCAACCACCAAGAAAATGGCAAAGCCCGGTGCGAATACCGCCCACGGTGCAGTTTGGAACCCTGACGCCGCTTGATTGATCATGGCGCCCAGCTCGGGCGAAGGGGGCGATGCTCCCAGGCCCAAAAACGAAAGCCCCGCCAAACTGAGCATCGAGCCGCCGATATCCAAACACGCCGTGACAATCAGGGGTGGAAGAATGTTGGGCAGCACATGTTTCAGGGCAATTGCTGTTCTGCTTAGGCCGCCAATAACCGCCGCCTGAACGAAAGGGCGCTCCTTCAACGCCAGAACCGAAGAACGGGCAATGCGCGCAAAGCGCGTCCAGCCAGGAACAACCAGCGCAATGACCGCATTCTGCAGGCCGCCGCCCAAAAGACCGGCAATGGCAATGCCTAAAACCAAAGTGGGAAACGCCATAAAAGCATCGGTGATGCGCATCACCACAGAATCGAACGCACCGCCAACATACCCTGACAACGCGCCCAAAACCGAACCGATAACAACGCTCAATGCCACAACCGCCAAAGCGGCAAGCACCGTGGTGTGCAACCCCGTTAGCACGCGGCACAGAATGCAGCGCCCCAGCGAATCGGTGCCCATAAGGAATTCCCCGTCGGGCACACGGTTTGACAACGCAAGGTTGGCCAATTCAGCATCGTGTTGACACAAAAGGGGCGCAACGAATGAAAACGCAACGATCAGCAACGCGGCAATGCCGCAATAGAGCGCACGACGACCAGCAGGGTTCCCACTTTGAAGCTTGCCCCTAGACATGAGCACCACCCCGCCTGTCCCGGACGGCAGACTGCCCCAACGCCAAACGAACACGGGGGTCGATGCGAGCCTGGAGCAAGTCAACGCAAAGGTTCACCAGCACAAAAAGCACCGCAACAATCAGCACATACGCCTGAACCACCGGGTAGTCGCGCGCGAATACCGCCTGTACTGCATAGAAGCCGATGCCCGGCCAGCTGAATACGTTTTCGATAATGGCACTGCCACCTAAAAGCTGAGCAAACGTCATGCCCGTCAGCACCAAGATGGTAGGGGCCGTGGCCTTCAAAACACTGCGAGACAGAATGGCAACGTCAGAAATGCCGCGCAAACGAGCTGCCTCAACGTAATCCTGCTCCATTTCTTGCAACACGATGGTGCGGATCTGACGGGTGTACACCGCCGATTCGCAAAGAACCAACGTCAACACAGGCAGAACCCAGCCCGCGCCCTTCATGCTTCCGATGCTGGGCAGCACGTGAAGCGTTAGGGAGAACACGAATATCAAGATCAGAGCCATCAAAAAGCCTGGAACCGAAGCCCCCACGAAGGAAGCGAAGCGAATGACCAAATCGGTGGCGCGATTTTTCTTCAGGGCGCACAGGCAACCAAGGGGAATGGACACCGCAAGCGTAAGCGCAAGGGAAACAACTGCCAAAAACAGCGTTGCCGGCATACGCGCAGTAATCTCCGACGCAACAGGGCGCCCCGAGCTTATCGATATCCCCAAATTTCCCTGGAATACCCCCGCCAACCACGCAACATACTGTTCCGCCACGGGCCGGTCCAAGCCAAGTTCCGCTCTCTTCTGAGCAACCACGTCCGGGTCGGGCACCGTGCCGCCGCGCGACAGGAGCGCCGTAACCGGGTCGCCAGGAGAAAAGTACATCAGGAAAAACGAAACAAGCGTTACCAAGAACAGCACCACCACAAGATGAAGCAGCCGCTGTACGATCATTTTTTTCATGGGGCGCCTAGCAAACGGGCTTTCGCGCAACCACCATGAACTGCGGGGCAAATTCATAACGCTGCTGCTCTTCGGCTGTCCACACGCGCGAAGAAACATCTTCAACCGCTTCGACCTCGAACCCGAGCGAGCGAAGGGCTAACACATCCCACGCAGGACGATCCGCCGCAGCAATGGGCATATCCTTCGCAAGCTCTTCCAGGACATTGAAGATGGGCGAAGAGCCCGTGCCATACGCAAGGACGCGCTTGGCATCCAGCGATTCCTCGTGGAGGTAGTGCCACCAGGAGGAATCGAAATACACCAGATAACCGCCAGGGCACAACGCATCGCGCCAGCTTTCCAAAGCCTCCTTGGCAACAGCAAGGTTGGAAAGCACATTGCGGCTTACCACTACATCGAATGTTTCAGAAACGAACGGCAACTGATCAACGCAGCCCAGCACCAAAGGAATCTCCAGGCCCTGATGCTTTGCGTTCATACGAGCATGCAACAGCATGCCCTGAGAAAAGTCCACGCCACACACGCGGTACCCACGTGACGCAAGGGTAAGCGCCATCGCTCCCGTGCCACAGCCGGCATCAAGAATCCAGGGAGACGTAACGCCACGCTGCAAGAGCTTCTGCTGGATGAGATCGCCCCATTTGTCGATAGAGCCATCGAGTCCAAACGTGCTGGAACGCTCGTTCCAATAATCACGCGTGGCCTTGAGCACGTTGAAGGTTTCAGTTCCTTCTGGAGCAGCAACAGGCTTTTCCGCAACCACGGCAAACAGGGGTGAAGCACCATAAAGCTCATATTCCCAATCCAGGTATACCTCCTTGCCGGCATCTTCAATTACCGTGATGCCGTCGAAGCCCACCTGTGCCAGGGCATCGGCATCCCATGCGGGACGCACTACCGAAGAAAGAGGAAGAGAATCGTAATAGGGTTTGTCGTTAGTGCACACGGCCGTGCGCATGCCGGTTTTCCGGTAATACGCCGCTTCGTTTTCGCGCACCTTCTGCGCAACAGCTTCGCTGTAGAACTCGTGGTGCCAATTTGCGTCGAATACGAGCAGCTTTCCGCCGGGCTTCAAAACCTTCAGGCATTCGCGATATGCGGCAACCGGATTCGGCAGCGTCCACGTAACGTTACGCGTCACAACCAGGTCGAAGGTTGCCTCGGGGAAGCTTAAGCTTTCGGCATCCATATGAAGCATCACAGCGTCAACGCCACGTTTTTCGGCATTCGCGCGAGCGCAGGCAAGCATATTGTCGGAGGTATCAATGCCGTACACCTTGGCGCCTTCCGCACCAAGCGCACAGGGGAAGAATCCGGGACCACAGCCCAAATCAAGGACGGTTTTCCCTTCAAGGGAACACCCCGCCAAGCGAGAAGCCAACCCAACCCACTTGACCGAGCGGGAATCTTCCAGTTCTTCGTTCACGTACTGGTCGTAGTCGTCGGAATCGGACCAGGAAAGTGATTCGTAATGGGGATCAAGTGCGGCTTCCTGCATCATGTCCTCTTCTGCATCGATGTTACTTCTTTCAAGACCGTAACATCATAACACGCGATAACACGTTCCAGAGATTCGTAACCTGAAAACGGTCCGTACGGAACATTGCGCGGGTGGAACGGCATGCGCACCATTCCCTCGCAAGTCAACGGCACGCGCGCCATCCCCTCGCAAGCCAAAACCAGCGCACAAAAAAGCGCCACTCATAGAGCGGCGCACGTAGAACTTATTTGTAGTGGCTATTAAGGATGCACTGACTGCCAAACGCGCCAACACGCCCAGCCTGCACCGCAAAAAAACGCCGCCCCTAAGGGCGGCGCCAACAAAAAACTAGTAGCGGCTATCGAAGATGCGCTGGGTCTTTTTCTCGGAACGAGGAAGCTCGCCAATGGGCACACCCTTGGCATCGGGGGTGCAGCCGATCTTCGCCTTGAAGATGAGAGCCAGCTCTTCTTCGCAGCGCTGCAGAGCATCGCCTTCAAGCGAGGTTTCGAACAGCACCGTAAGCACGTCGCGGCCCATGATGTGCTCGATCATTACCTGGTACTCGGAAGACGTACCCGAGGTTGCGGCGATAACCTCTTCCACCTGAGCGGGGAACATATTAACGCCCTTAACCTTGAACATATCATCGGTGCGGCCTACCAGCGTGTCGATGCGGGGGTGCTTCATGCCGCAAGCGCAATCGCCGGGAATGATGCGGGTAAGGTCGTGCGTGCGATAGCGGATAAGCGGAGCGCCTTCCTTGCGCAGGGTGGTAAGAACCAGCTCGCCAACCTCGCCGTCAGGCACGGGCTCGCCTGTTTTCGGGTTAACGACCTCGGCATATACGTAGTCGCTCCACAGATGCATACCATCGTGCTCGTGGCAGGAAATACCAATGCCCGGGCCGTAGATTTCGGTAAGGCCGTAGATATCGAAGATCTCGATGCCCAGCTCTGTTTCAATGCGATGGCGCATCTTTTCGCTCCAACGCTCGGAACCGATAACGCCCTTCTTAAGAGCGAGCTTATCGCGAATGCCACGCTCGGCAATTGCCTCGGCGAGAAGCAAAGCATAGGAGGAGGTGGCGCACAGAACGGTGGACCGCAAGTCTTCCATCATAGTGAGCTGCTTTTCGGTGTTGCCCGGACCCAGCGGCACTGCCATGGCGCCCAGCTTTTCGGCGCCAAGCTGGAAGCCGATGCCGGCCGTCCACAGGCCATAGCCCGGCGTAATGTGAATGCGGTCTTTGTTGGTGATGCCCACCGTTTCATAGCAACGCGCAAACATCGTGGCCCAGTCGTCTACGTCCTTCTGGGTATAGGGAATTACCACAGGGATGCCCGTGGTGCCAGAAGAGGAATGGATGCGAACGATCTTTTCCTCGGGCACAGCGGCCAATCCCAGCGGATAGGCCTCACGCAGGTCCGCCTTTTCGGAGAAAGGCAGCTTTTCGAAATCTTCCTGGGTCTGAACGTCAGAAAGATCGATGCCCTCGAACTTCTTCGCATAGAAGGGCGAACGTTCCTTCAGCGTCTTGAACTGCTCCTTGATGAGGGAGAACTGCTCGTCGGTCAATTCCATGGGTCTGCCTTTCTGTGTAGCAGGTTGCCTTGTTACGCTGAAAACAAACCGCAAATAGGGGGCAAACCCCCTTGCGGCTTCTAAGCAAATTACAGATGATGCGTTTCACTCTACCACGATAAAGCGAAACGCATCGGAATAATCGAGTTACGCACCCAAACCTAGGCTGGCGGCAACGTCGATCGGGTTGTACGCCCAAGCCGCTGGCGGCGCGAGCGCCGATCGGAGTACGCGCCCTCGACCAAGCTGACGGCGCGAAGGTTCATCTCGACGAAACGCTCCTTCACACAAGCAGGAACAACGGCACGCATGTCGTCGAGCGTCAGCACACCGCGAAGGGCGCTTTCGCTTTCGGGTGCGTTTACCGCCTTAAGGGCGCTTGCCAACATGATGATATTCAGCGCCTTGCGGGAGCCCAACGCATCGCACAGCGCAACGTCGTCCACCACAACCACGTGAGCGCCCGATGCCTGCAGGGCATCGATCATCTTAGCGGGGTCGTACGAAGGTGATTTGAAGTCGCCCACCGTAGGGGCAACACCCGAGCGGGCAACCACCATCACGCCCGAAGGCTTCAGCAGGTGAAGAGCACGTAGGCCCTCGCCAGGCTCAAGCGCGATGATCACATCGTCGGACGCATCGCCGGGCAGCGGCGAGAACACTTCTTCGCCGTTGTTGCCCATGCGCACATGACTCATAACGTCGCCGCCGCGCTGCGCCATGCCCGTGGTTTCAGCCGTGCGCACCTGCCAACCCTTCGATCGGGCCGCTTCGGCCAAGATCTTCGCAGCGAGTACGCTGCCCTGTCCGCCGATGCCGGCAAGAGAAACGTTGATCATTGCGCACTCCCTTCGTTCCCGTCGCATTCAAGGGCGTCATCTTCGCACAGGTACGTACATAAGCCGCAGCCGTTGCACAGCGAAGCATCCACAACGGGGCGACGATTCTCGGCGTCCCAAGAAAGCGCGGGGCATCCGATTTTCAGCACGCACTTGCCACAGCCCGTGCACGCCTCTTCGCGATAGCGCACAGGAGCGCCAGGCTTGATCAGCTTCACGCAGGGCGATTCAAAGATAATGCCCGAAGGGCCGTCGTAGTAAATTGCTTCGCGAGCCGCTTCGCGCGCTTCATCCAAGCGCAGAGGGTTGGCATGCGTGATAACCTTCACGCCCAATGCGCGCAGCACCGCTTCGATGGAGATCGGCTCGGACTTGGGCCCCATCAAGGTAACGCCCGTGCCAGGATGAGGCTGCGATCCGGTCATCGCCGTGGTGGCATTGTCCAGCACGCATACCGTGATGTCGTGCTGGTTGTATACCGCATTGGCAATGCCCGTCATGCCACTGGCGAAGAAAGTGGAATCGCCCACGAACGAAAGAGCCTTCTTGCCGGGCTCCACGACGCTGAAGCCCTGCGCCACTGTGATACCCGCACCCATGCACAGGCAGGTGTCGACGGCGTTCAGCGGCTTCGCGTTGCCCAACGTATAACAGCCGATATCGCCGCAGAAAATACCATCGCTTGGCTTCTTCAAGGCAGACTTTACCGCATAGAACGCGCCACGATGTGGGCAGCCCGGACACAACAGCGGAGGGCGGGCAGGCGGCTGAGCCTGGGCCGCTTCTTCACCGATGCCCGCAACCATGGCAGTTTCAGCGCCGAACACCTTGCGGGGCTCGGCCAGTTGCACGCCGAAGAACGCTCGCAGCTGAGCGGCGATGGCGTCTACTGTGTTTTCGCCGCGGTCGGTTGCCTCGCCCGTCAGCTTGCCATGCACGCGATAGGAAGCATGCGCGCACCCCGCCGTTTTCAGCATTTCGTCTTCCAGGACATGATCCAGTTCCTCGAACACGATCACATCGCTTAAACCCTCGGTAAAACGCACGGCGCGCTTCTGAGGGAACGGATACGGCGTGCCAACCTGCATGACGCGATATGCAGGAAGAGCCTCCACCGCCTTGCCATAAGCGGGGCCGCCCATGGTGCAGTAGCCGCCTTCGCACTGCGGCGGGAGAATCGGCGCTGCGGGAGCACCCTGCGACCACACAAGCTTGCCGGCCTGGACTTCCTCTTCCAGCAGGCGCAACGCCTCACGCGCGTACGCATACGAAATGCCGCCGGCGACAATGCCGAACTGGGCATCTTCGCCTTCGCCGAACACGGGGTTGAAGACGTCGAATTCACTCTCGGAAAAATCATCTGCAATAGCTGCCAGGCGTTCGTTGATTTCCTTATGGGCAGCGTAGGAGCGCTTCGGGAAAATGACCCAACGCGAATCGCGCTTGAAACCTTCGGGCGTGCGTGCCTGAGTGCGCTCGGCAACCTCGAAATACGTGGAAGCGTGGCACACACGCGTGGTGGGACGCATCAACACGGGGGTTTGGTACTTCTCAGAAAGGTCGTAGGCGATGCCCATCATCTGACATCCCTGCTCGGGCGTTGCCGGGTCGAACACCGGCACCTTGGCGAATGCCGCAAAACGGCGCGTATCCTGCTCGGTCTGGGAAGAAATGGGGCCCGGATCGTCGGCCACGTACAGAACAGTGCCGCCTTTCACGCCCACATAGTTCAGCGACATCAGCGCATCGCTGGCAACGTTCAAGCCCACCTGCTTGCAGGTGTACAGCGTGCGCGCGCCAGAATAGGCAGCGCCTGCCAGCAGTTCCAAGGCCGCCTTTTCGTTCGTGGACCACTCAACGTGAACGCCTTCGGCACGACCGGCGGCATGCTCTTTTGCCACTGTTTCGATAACCTCGGAAGAAGGCGTGCCTGGGTATCCGGCGCACACACGCACACCCGCTTCAAGAGCGGCATGGGCGAATGCCTCGTTGCCCGTCAAAAATTCTTTTGCCATTAAGTTGATTCCTTTTATGCCTCGGCCATGTCAGCTTTGAGCTTTTCAATTTTGGCGCGTGCTTCATCGTTGCCGGTACCGAGCATCTGAACAGCCAGGATGCCGGCATTCTTTGCACCGTTGATGGCGACCGTCGCAACGGGCACGCCGCTGGGCATCTGGACCATGGAAAGCAGCGAATCCAAACCGCCCAAATCGCTGGTCTTCATAGGAACAGCAATAACGGGAAGCGGAGTATAGGCGGCAACAACGCCACCGAGGTGAGCAGCCTTGCCAGCAGCGGCGATGATGACGCGAATGCCGCGCTCTACCGCAGAAGATGCCCATTCGTGCACTTCTGCGGGCTTGCGATGCGCACTTGCCACCTTCACCTCGTAGGGAACGTCAAGTTCCTCAAGCTGCTTCATGCATGCTTCCATCGTAGGCATGTCAGACTCGGATCCCATGATGATACCCACTACGGGCTTGTCGCCAAAAATAGAGCTCATTGCTTGTCCTTAGAAACGAAGTTTTCTTGTATGGGCAATTGTATCACCGCACCATTTCGCGGGAATTGCTGGATTTGCTACACTTTTTTAGACAGTTTAGAGAGGGGCTGAGGAACCACTCGAG
>ERZ507086.572-NODE-572-length-19062-cov-4.456621_pt1 | contig 19062 bp, 18 predicted proteins | sample MGYA00512292_ERZ507086 | MGnify/ENA metagenome assembly ERZ507086
TCATGGACGCTGTGGACTCCTACATCCCCACTCCGGAGCGCGACGTCGACAAGCCGTTCCTGATGGCTGTCGAGGACACCATGACCATCACCGGCCGCGGCACCGTTGCTACCGGCCGTGTGGAGCGCGGCGTGCTCCATGTGAACGACCCGCTGGAGATCGTGGGTATCCGCGAGACCCAGAACACCGTTTGCACCGGCATCGAGATGTTCCGCAAGCTGCTCGATGAGGCTCAGGCCGGCGACAACATCGGCTGCCTGCTGCGCGGCATCAAGCGCGAGGAGATCGTCCGTGGCCAGGTTCTCTGCAAGCCCGGTTCCGTGACCCCGCACACCGAGTTCGAGGGCCAGGTCTACATCCTGACCAAGGAAGAGGGCGGCCGTCACACCCCGTTCTTCGATGGCTATCGTCCGCAGTTCTACTTCCGTACCACCGACATCACCGGTGTGGCGCACCTCCCCGAGGGCACCGAGATGGTTATGCCTGGCGACAACGTGACGATCAAGGGCGAGCTCATTCACCCCATCGCCATGGAAGAGGGCCTGAAGTTCGCTATCCGCGAGGGTGGCCGTACCGTGGGCTCTGGTCGCGTGACCAAAATCTTCAAGTAAGTCCTTCTTACTGAGTGATTTCGCGGGGCCTGTCTTTTGCGAGGCAGGCCCCGCCCCCTGCGCTTCATGTGTATGATCAACCCTGCGTTTCGCTTTATAGGTAAAAGGAGAATTCATGCGTACTCTGGTCACTCTGGCCTGCACCGAGTGCAAGCGCCGCAACTACACGACCAAGAAGAACAAGCAGAATAATCCCGATCGTATTGAGTTCAAGAAGTATTGCAAGTGGTGTGGTTCCCATACCCTGCACAAGGAAACTCGCTAGAGATTCGGAAACTGAAATAGGCCAGTAGCTCCAATTGGTAGAGCGGCGGTCTCCAAAACCGCATGTTGGGGGTTCGAGTCCCTCCTGGCCTGCCAGCTTGTTAATGAGCAGCTCCATGAAGCTGCTTGTTTGGCGTATAGAGAGTAGTAATTTCCAGAGCAGGAAGTTGTATGGCAAAGAAGTCAAAAACACAGAGGGCCAAAGCATCTGCTAATCGTGCCGCAAAAAAAGAGCGTGCAAAGCAGGCTGAGGTCACCCCGGTAGTAGAAGAGGAGTCTAAGAAGCGTTTCGGCTTCGGCAAGAATTCTTCCTCTACCAAGGCTGCTGCAAAGGCAACCTCTTCGCAGAATCAGCCGAAGAAGGCTGACGCGAAGCCCAAGAAAAAGCGCTTTGCTTTCCTTTCCGCGGTTCGTTCTGAGATGCGTCGCGTAACGTGGCCTACAAAGCAGGACGTCCTTCAGTGGACTGGCGTTGTTGTTCTGGCTTTGCTGTTCTTTGGTGTCTTCGTCACTATCCTCGATGACTGGGTAGTAACCCCCATCCTTCTTGCGATATCGAGTCTGTCTGGTTTGGGGGCTTAAATAATCCATGACGAAGAAATGGTATGTCCTTCACACGTACTCTGGCTATGAGAACAAGGTGAAGAAAAACCTCGAGACCCGCATCGAGACTATGGGTCTCGAAAACAATGTGTTCGCTATTCAGATTCCTACCGAAACGGTAACCGAGATTAAAGAAGGCGGACGTCGTGTGGAGAGCGATAAAAAGGTATTTCCTGGTTATGTGCTCGTCCGCATGGAACTTGACGATCGCAGCTGGGCTGCAGTTCGTAACACCCCGGGCGTAACGGGTTTTGTTGGCAGTCAGGGCAATCCTGCTCCACTTACGCGCGAAGAGTACAACAAGATTATGAAACGTACTTCCCATGAGGCTCCTAAGAAGATCACTTCCACTAGCCTCGAGGTTGGACAAACGGTAAAGGTCGTTTCTGGTCCATTGTCGGAGTTCGACGGTGTTGTCTCTGAAGTATCCCCTGAATCTGGCAAGGTCAAGGTTATGGTTTCCATCTTTGGCCGTGAAACTCCGGTTGAACTTTCGTTCGATCAGGTGGCTACTATTTAATCTTGAATGCAATGCGTCTCACGCGCCCGTATGTGGACGGGGCTTCTCGTGGAGGCGCTTGTCATAAACTGGTAAGCAAGATATTTCAGTTGAAAGGATTTTACTGAAATGGCTGAGAAGAATGTAACGGGTTTTGTAAAGCTCCAGATTCCTGCTGGCGCTGCAAACCCCGCTCCTCCGGTTGGTCCTGCACTTGGTGCACAGGGCGTTAACATCATGCAGTTCTGCCAGGCATTCAATGCCGCTACGCAGGACAAGTCCGGCACCATCATCCCTGTAGAGATCACCATTTACGAAGATAAGACCTTTGATTTCGTATGCAAGACCCCTCCGGCTGCATTCTTGATCAAGGAAAAGCTTGGTCTCAAGAGCGCTTCTGGTATCCCGCAGCTCAAGAAGGTTGGCGAACTTTCCGTTGAGCAGCTCCGTGAAATCGCTGAGATCAAGATGCCCGACCTCAATGCAAACGACATCGAGGCTGCAATGGAGATCGTAGCTGGTACCGCTCGTTCCATGGGCGTAACTATCGAAGGCCGTGCTCCTAAGAAGGAATACAAGGTTACTCGTCGTCTCCAGGCTCTTCTCCAGGGCGAATCCGCTGAATAAGCATTTTATCCAACTGCCGTTTTTGGCATTGGGTGGAAGAACCGCTAGAAGCACGGTTCGTTAAAACCACGAAAGGAATTTTCAAATGGCACTTTCTAAGAAGTACAAGGAAGCAGCTGCAAAGATCGAAGCTGGTAAGTCCTATGCTCCTCTCGAGGCTGTTGCCCTCGTAAAGGAAATCGCTACTGCTAACTTTGACGAAACGGTAGAGGCTCATTTCCGTCTTGGTATCGATACCCGTCAGGCTGATCAGCAGCTCCGTGGTACCGTTAGCCTCCCCAACGGTTCTGGTAAAACTGTTCGCGTAGCAGTATTTGCTGAGGGCGACGCAGCACGTGCAGCAGAGGAAGCCGGTGCTGACATTGTTGGCTCCGATGATCTCGTTGCTGAAATCCAGGCTGGCAACATTAACTTTGATGCTGCAGTTGCTACTCCTGATCAGATGGCTAAGGTTGGTCGTTTGGGTAAGGTTCTCGGCCCTCGTGGTCTTATGCCTAACCCCAAGCTCGGCACTGTTACCCCTGACGTTGCTAAGGCAATCAAGGAGCTCAAGGGTGGCCGCGTAGAGTATCGTGCTGACCGTTACGGCATCTGCCATGTAATCATCGGCAAGTGCTCTTTCACTGCTGAGCAGCTCGCTGAGAACTATGGCGCTATTTACGACGAGATCCTTCGTATGAAGCCCGCTTCTGCTAAGGGCCGTTATGTTAAGTCTGTTACGGTTGTATCTACCATGGGCCCTGGTGTTCCGGTAGACAGCTCCGTAAACCGCAACTACACCGAAGCTCAGTAACTTCGCTTACCAAATGACTGAAAGGCACCCTGTGGGGTGCCTTTTTATTTTGTAGACAATCTGCTTATTTTGCCCCAAAAATAGTAGATAAAAGCCTGTTAATGGCGGCAAGCTATAATGAATTTGGAAGATTATATTCTCATATTTCCCCAATATGAGTACTAGGGTGTGCATGCGCCGAATGGAGGATGGAATGAGCGAAAAAACCCAGAGCACGAAGGAACTCGCTGCTGAGGTACTTAAAGCAGAAGGAATGCTTGAGGGAATCGTGGCAGCATTGGCGGGTCCTTCGCGTCGTGTAAGGCAGAATGCCTCATCCGTGCTTGCTCAGGTTGCAAAAATCGATCCCGAAAAACTTGCCTCGCATGCCGACGAGTTTATCGATGCCTTGAATCGCCCTGAAGCTCAAACTCGATGGGAGTCTTTGGATGTCCTTACCGAGCTTGTTCCTATCGACTCTCGTGCTTGCGATAAGGCTCTTGCAGGCGCTGAAGCTGCGCTTTTTGACGAAGATAATGGCTTTGTTCGCCTTGCTGCTCTACGCTTCTTGTGTGCATTAGGCTCGACGACCGAAAATCGTTCCCAGAAAGTTTGGCCTCTTCTCGATGAAGCTATTCAGTGCTATCACGGTGACTATGAGTATCAGGATATGCTTATCGCTCTGACGTCCTTCGCTGATGGGAAGATTGCCTCTGAGGTGAAAGAAGGCCTTGCCGAGCGTGTGAAATTTGACGCCGAGCATGGTAAGGGCGCCTTAAAGCGCCGCAGCCAGCAAATCATCGAGGTTCTTTCGTAACCCGTTCATCGCTACAGCTACGTTAAATTTAAATTTGTTGCACCACAAAATCTATTTTAATACTAGGATAAAAGGACCAACATTTCTCACCGAATGTTGGTCCTTATGTATTTCGAGCAAGGAGAATATCCATGGCAAAGCACACCGTAACGCTTATTCCTGGTGATGGCATCGGTCTTGAAACAACTGCGGCAATGAGGCGAGTGGTTGAGGCTTGTGGTGTCGATATCGAATGGGAGATTGCTGAAGCGGGTGCTCATATGATGGACTCATGCGGTACGCCGCTGCCTGAGTCAACTATCGATGCGGTCCGTCGCAACAAAGTAGCGATCAAGGGCCCTATTACCACCCCTGTTGGTACTGGTTTTCGCAGTGTGAATGTCGCGCTTCGTAAAACCCTGAATCTCAATGTTTGCCTTCGTCCTGTGCTTTCGATTCCTGGAGCCGGCGGCCGTTACCAGGATGTTGATCTTGTTATCGTTCGTGAAAATTCGGAAGATCTTTATGCTGGTATCGAATTTGAAGAAGGTAGCAAAGAGGCCACTGAGCTGATTGAGTTCTGCAAGGAACATAATGCAGGTGTTATTCGCTCTGATTCTGGAATATCAATTAAGCCCATCTCGGTAACCGCTTCGCAGAATATCGTTCGCTATGCATTTGATTATGCGGTTAAGCACGGTCGAAAGAAGGTAACGGCAGCTCATAAGGCTAACATCATGAAGCATTCCGATGGTTTGTTCTTGCGAACTGCAAGGGAGGTTGCTGCCGATTACGAGGATAGTGTCGATTTCAACGACAATATCATCGATGCGTTCTGCATGAATCTTGTTATGGACCCCTCGCAGTTTGACGTGATTGTGTTCCCTAATCTTTATGGTGATATCGCGAGCGATCTCTGTGCGGGTCTTGTTGGCGGCTTGGGTATTGCACCGGGAGCCAATATTGGTCCCGAGTACGCTATTTTCGAGGCTGTGCATGGTTCTGCCCCTGATATTGCAGGAAAGAATATCTGCAACCCCACCGCAGAGATTCTTTCTGCCGCAATGATGCTCGATCATATCGGAGAGCTTGACGCTGCTCAGCGCATTCGTGATGCGGTTCGCAAGGTGTATGCTGGGGGCGAGGTGTTGACTGCTGATATCCGTAAGGCAACGGGATCCGACAAGCCAGCAGCTTCTTGTACTCAGTTTACTGACGAACTGATCTCGGCTCTTGCTTGCCCTGCGTAAGGCGAGTCAATTAACTTTAGTGTAAATTTGCGGCGTTAGGCTAACCTATCGTTTGCTTCATTTGTCGCAGTTGTAAAAGGAGTATTTATGTCAAGTCGTTCCGATGTTCTGAAGGTCGGAAACGTAAGCTATACGTATTACCCAGTGAACCGTGTTGCGGGTTACGAGAAGCTTCCGTTTTCTCTAACGGTTCTGCTTGAGAACATTCTTCGTAATGCTGAGTCCGATGATCGTGCGAGCGAATTGGCTCAACGCTTGGTTGAGGCAGGGCTTTCTGGGGAAGTTGGTAGCGAAATCGAGTTCAGCCCAGCTCGTGTTCTGTTTCAGGATTTTACTGGTGTACCCGTTTTCGTTGATTTCGCGGTTATGCGTGAAGCGTGCATGGATCTCGGCGGGGATCCCAAAACCATCAATCCTCAGGTTCAGTGCGATCTGGTTATCGATCACTCGGTTATCGCCGATGAGGCAGGTTGCGCAGGCGCACTGCAAAAGAACATGGAACTGGAGTTTGATCGCAATAAAGAGCGTTACGAGTTCCTCAAATGGGCCCAGGAATCATTCGAGAATGTACGTATTGTTCCACCTGGAGCCGGTATCTGCCACCAGCTGAACATCGAGCGTTTTGCATCGGTGGCCATGACCAAGGATAGCGGGGAAGGGCCGATTGCGTATTTCGACACGCTCGTAGGCACTGACTCGCATACGCCTACCGCTAACGGTATTGGCGTACTCGGTTGGGGTGTTGGCGGCATCGAGGCGGAAGCAGCGGCTCTAGGCCAGCCCATTACCACATTGGTGCCACGCGTAATAGGTATCAAGCTTTTGGGCTCTCTTCAGCCTGGGGTGAGCGCTATGGACGTGTCTCTTACCTTTGCCCAGATGCTGCGTGCGGAGGGGGTTGTTGGCTGTTTCGTCGAATGCTTCGGCGAAGGTCTCGATAGTCTGAACGCTACTCAGCGTGCATGTATTTCGAACATGACGCCCGAGTACGGTGCAACGTGCACTTTGTTCCCCGTTGACCAAAAAACGCTTGATTATCTTGAGCTTACCGGCCGTAGTGCAGAGCAGATTGCTTTGGTGGAATCCTATGCGAAGGCTCAGGGTTTTTGGAATGATCCGCAGCGTGAACCCCGAACTTATTCCAAGGTGCTTGAGCTCGATCTTTCGAAGATTCAGCGCAGTGTTGCTGGCCCATCTCGCCCACACGACCGTATTGATTTGGCAGATGTCAAGATTCGCTTCAACCAGCTATGCGGTGAGCGTTCGCTTGATACTGGCAAGAAGGTTTCAGTTGATGTGTTGGGTCAAAGCTACGAAATCACCCATGGTGCATTGGCTATTGCTGCCGTTACCAGCTGCACCACGGCAACAGATGCAAGCATGATGATCTCTGCTGGCGTGCTGGCGAGAAATGCCAGCAAAGCTGGTCTGCGTCCGAAGCCATGGGTTAAGACGATTTTGGCGCCTGGTAGTCGTGCAACAGAGGACATCCTGGATGCTGCGGGTCTTATGCCGGCGCTTCGTGACCTTGGTTTTTACACGTGCGGATTTGGTTGCATGAGCTGTATTGGCAATTCGGGTCCGGTTTTACCGGGAATGCACGACATTGCCAATGAAGTTGAGCTGGCCAGCGTGCTTTCGGGCAACCGTAATTTTGAAGGCCGTATTTCGCCAGACGTGTCCCAGAACTATCTATGCGCACCTGCGCTGGTTATTGCTTATTCGCTTGCGGGTACGATCGATTTTGATTTTGAAACCGAAGCGCTTGGCACTGATGCGGAAGGCAACAACATCTACCTCAAAGATATTTGGCCCGACGAAGAAGAGGTTTCCTATCTTCTCGAGAAGAGCCGTACTAGGGAAGTGTTTGACCGAGCCGCAGCGGGCCTGTTCGACGGAGATGAAAGGTGGCAGTCGCTTGGCAAGGAGGCAAGCGATGTGTTTGCGTGGGACCCCGATTCCACGTACGTTCGTCGCGCCCCCTACTTTAACGGCATGGGGAAGGATCCTGTAGCGCCAAAGAACATAGAGAATGCTCGCGTGCTGCTCAACCTTGGCGACTTCATTACAACTGACCATATTTCTCCTGCAGGATCTATTGCCGATGATTCCCCCGCGGCGCGTTACCTTGAGAACCATGGTGTTGAAAAAGAGGATTTCAACACGTACGGAGCTCGACGAGGCAACCATGAGGTGATGATGCGTGGCGCATTTGCCAACGTGAAGCTGCAGAACAAGCTTGCCGAAGGGAAGCGTGGCGGTTGGACTCGCGACCTTATCGATGGTGAAATCAAGGCCGTCTATGACGCTGCCGAGCATTACCAACAGGAAGGCTCCGATTTGGTTGTTCTGGCGGGAAAGATGTACGGTAGCGGATCGTCACGCGACTGGGCCGCAAAGGGGCCGATGCTTCAGGGCATTCGTGCCGCATTTGCTGAAAGCTTCGAGCGAATCCATCGCTCCAATCTTATTGGCATGGGTATTCTTCCCCTGCAATTTGAGGAAGGCCAGAATGCCGAAAGCTTGGGTCTTGATGGAACTGAGCGTATTACCGTTGGTGAAGTAGACTTTTCTGGGGGCTTGCCGAAGCCGAGCCATGTTGCCGTTACGGCGAAAAAGCCAGACGGCAGCAGCATCGATTTCACCGCTATCGTAAGAATCGATACGCCAACCGAAGGAAGCTATTACTACAACGGTGGCATTCTGCAGTACGTGTTGCGCCAGCTTTCCTAAATAACACGCGGAAGTGCAAGGAAGCGAGATCCGGGTAAGTTTAACCTCGGGTCTCGCTTTTTTGTTTCGTATATAATGCCGCTTCCTATACAATTGTTTGTTATATACAAACCGAGGGAGGAGACCTATGCCGGATCCTAATCAACAAGGACCCATGAGTTGGGCCGACTTGCTGAATCAATTTGGCGGTGGTGCTGGCGGTGCAGGTGGTTCGCAAGGACCCAGTGCCGGTGGACATCGTGGGGGCAGCGAATTCGAGATGCTGCGAACCCGTTTTGCTCAAATGAGCAAGAAAGCACTTGTTGTTTTAGCTGTCGTAATTCTTATCATCGCAGCATTTTGCTACTGGTGGTTCCATCCGCCAATCAACATCCACAGCGTCGATCTCTGGATGTTCCTCACCATTTTTGTGCTGTTCCCGGCCTTTTTAGTGTTCTTTATCTTCCATCAGATTTACGAGCGCGGGATGGGCAAACGTGAGAAGAACGAAAAGAAGGCAAAGCGCTTTAAGGGTTTGATGGTCGTTCCTGTAATTATCGCGCTCGTTGGCGTTTTGGGTGCTGTTGCCTCTCTGACCTTGTTCCCTGGTAATGCGGAAAAGTACTCTACCATTCTCAACACAGAGGATGGAGACTTCGCTACGGATATCGAGCAGGCGGATTATTCAACCATTCCGTTTATCGATCGCGATTCCGCAGTTCTGTTGGGCAACCGCACTATGGGTACAATGGCCGACTATGTTAGCCAGTTCGAGATTTCCGACCTGTACTCCCAGATCAATTATCAGGATGCACCAGTTCGTGTTAGCCCGCTCAACTATGCTGACGTGTTCAAATGGTGGTCCAACCACGATACGGGCATTCCTGCTTACGTTATCGTCAATATGAGCACTCAGGATACCCAGATTGTTCGCCTTGAAGATCCGATCTATTATTCCGATTCCGATCCTTTCTTCAATAATGTTGACCGTCATGTGCAATTGAGCCATCCGTTCTACATCTTTGGTGAAAAATCGTTCGAGATCGATGACAGTGGCAAGCCGTATTGGATCTATCCGGTAATCGACTACACGGTTGGTCTGTTCGGTGGCGAAACCGTTTCACGTGTTGTTCTCTGCGATGCGAGCACGGGCGAATGCCAAGATCTTGCGATCGACGAAGTGCCCCAGTGGGTTGACCGAGCATATCCCGCCGACTTGCTGATTCAGCAGTACAACTGGAGCGGCGCGCTTTCCGGTGGCTGGATTAACTCCTGGTTGGGTCAGAGCGGTGTTAAGCAGACCACTCCTGGTTCCGATGGCCAGCTTGGCTACAACTACATCGCCAAGGACGATGACGTTTGGGTATACTCCGGCGTAACTTCGGCAACTGCGGATAATTCCATTATTGGCTTCGTTCTTATCAATCAGCGTACCGCTGAATCCAAGTTCTACCCAGTTGCTGGTGCAACCGAAGAATCTGCAATGAGCTCAGCAGAGGGCCAGGTTCAAAATCTTAAGTATGAATCTACTTTCCCGCTGTTGATCAATGTAGATAATCAGCCTACCTACTTCATGGCCTTGAAGGACAACGCGGGTCTGGTTAAGAAGTATGCGATGATCGACATTCAACGCTACCAGAATGTAGCAGTAGGTGACACGCTTGAAGAAACTGAAAAGTCGTACAAGAAGCTGCTCCGTGCTAATGGCGTTTCGACTGACGATAATTCCGGCAAGGCAACTAAGGCGGACGGAACAGCGACCGGCACTATTTCGCTGATTTCTCCTGTGGTTCTTGACGGTAATTCCCATTACTACGTCATGCTCAATGGAGATGGCACGCTCTATGATTGTCCTGTCGCCAACGTGGTCGATATTGTACGCTTCAAAGAAGGCGACAGCGTAACCTTGACGGTAAGTGGCGACAATGGCGATGTTGCTACTGTTTCTGCGGTATCTCAGGCTACGAGTGCTGGTAATGATGCCGGTGGCTCTAGCGCTTCTGCCTAAGGAAAAGGCGCATTCCGCTAAACGGATTAAGGGACCCTGTTTGATCAGGGTCCCTTTTTTGTGAGTGGATACCGCGAAAAAACAGTTCTCTCATATTGCGTGAACGCAGATGCAAAAAGGACCTGGAATGAGGTTCATTCCAGGTCCTGCATTAGATGTCCAACTCGCTTAGGAGGTATCCGTGGAACTGCTTTCTGAGAGTTTTAGTCGTCGATAAGGACTACGCTTGCATAAACAGGGCCATGAACGCCTACAACGCGAACCAACTCAATATCGGCGGTGTTCGAAGGGCCGCTGATAAAGGTGACGTTAGAAGGCATTTCCTCGCCTTCGGCGATTCGATTCTCCCAATCATCCATGAGCTGGGTCATGTAAGGAAAGATGGTGCTCTTGCGCAGCAGAGCAATGTGGCCGATGGGCAGAAGGCACACGGCGCGTCCGGACTTCTCCGTGCAGCGCTGCATGATCGTGGCGGTTTCTGCGATGCCTGCTGAGGCGAAGGTGATGCCAACATCGGCGCTCTCGGCGCGTCCCATGCTCTTTTCCCTGCTAGTAGGGTTCCATCGAACGGCTTCGAAGGAAGCGTTGTTCAATACCTCTGGAATGCCGAAGCCGTCGATCTCGGGAACGTCGGAATAAACAATATGTCCGCCCTGGCCGATTTCGTTCACTAAATCGAGCACAACCTGAGACACTTCTTCCGGCTTTGCTTCGCGAACAATGGTACCCATTTTGGTTGCTTCATCGGTAAACCATCGAGCAAGCTCTTCGGTAGAGTAATCGCGGTAATCTCCAGGCAGCGGTGCCCTGGTTGCTTCGCAGGGCTCGACGGTTGCAGGAGGTTCGGTGCGGCCAAGCGCTTGGGAGATGGGCTTCAGGAATTCATCAAGACTTACTGTGCTCATTAGTTCTCCTCTCGGTTAGCGTTGTTGCGGCAGGCATCGGTGAGGGCTTGAGCGGTTTCGACGCGCTTCTGCTCCTCAACTTGTTTTTTATGCTCCGCAAACCAAGAACGGAACTTTTTGCTGCTCATCGTGTCGAGATTGCGCGATGCCAGCCAGCCGTTGAGAACAGGAATCCAGGTGCTGCCGCGATCAAGCTGGTTTGTTTTGCCGGTCATGATCTTCATTGCGGGTGCCGCCGCTGCTGTAAGTGCTCCATAGGTAACACGATTAGAGAAAGTTGCAGCTGCGGCGGTGAAAATAGCCTTTTCGACAGGAGATACGTAGCCTTGGTTTACCACGTTGCGTCGATGTTGGGAAATGAGGTTCGGAAGCGGTACCTTTACAGGGCATACTTCCGCGCATTGTCCGCACAAAGAGCATGCGTAAGGCAGTTTTGCTGTTTTCTCGTATCCAACAAGCAAGGGAGTTAAAACAACACCCATGGGACCTGGGTAAATCGAGCCATATCCATGACCGGTGATGTGACGGTACACGGGGCAGGAATTCATGCAAGCACCGCAGCGGATGCAGCGGAGCATGGGGCGGAATTCATGAGCTAAAATGTCGGTACGTCCGTTGTTCACGATTACGATATGCACATTCTTTGGGCCGTCGGCTTCTCCTTCTCGACGGCATCCCGTATTGATGGAGAACGAGCCGGAGATCTTGGCGCCAACCGCGCTGCGCACCAGAAGCTTCATCATTACATCAAGGGAGCGCAGGTCGGGCACGATGCGTTCGGTGCCCATGACAACAATTTGAGTTTCAGGGATGCTCGAAGCCATACGTGCGTTGCCCTCGTTGGAAACAAGAGTGCAAGAGCCCGTTTCCGCAACACCGAAGTTGCAGCCGGTTACGCCAATAGGGGCGTTCATGAATTCGGGGCGTAGCGTTTTGCGAAGGAAGCGAGTAATTTCCTCGGGATCGTTGGTTCCTTCATAGCCCTTTTGCTCATGGTAGAGGTTGCGGATGGAAGTACGGTCGAAGTGCAGTGCCGGCACAACAATATGTGAAGGCGCATTGCCAGCGGTTTGGATGATGTGTTCGGCGCAGTCGGTTTCGACCGGCTTGATTCCGTGTGCTTCCAGGAACGTGTTGAGACCGATTTCTTCGGTCATCATGCTTTTTGACTTCACGCAGGTTTTAGCGCCTTCGGCTTCGAAGATGTTAAGGATGCAATCAAGCGCGTCGTTGTCGGTAGGGGCAAAATACACCTGCGCACCGTTCTTCTGCGCGTTCGTTGCAAATTGGCGAACGTAGTAGTCAAGGTTTTCAAGCACGTGGTCGCGAATGGCTGCGGCATGCGAGCGGAAATCTTCCCAGTTGTCTACTTCCGCAACAAGGGCGTCGCGCTTACCCGTAATTACGTCCTGAGCGGTTTCAATGGCGCGATGTTTGAACGTATCGGAAAGTGCACGGTGGATACGGTCCTCGAGGGGTGCATCGTCGTAGATGATCGACATTGCTTATGCCTCCAATCGAGAGTCAAGGATTTGTGCGATATGCATAACCTTCATGTTGCTGGAAACAACGCCTTGCTCAATGAGGCGATCGAGAGCGCCTTTGATATTCATGAGGCATGCCTGGTCTGCACCGCAGAGGTAGTCGGCGCCGGTGGCAAGCGCGAACGCAACTTTTTCCTGAACCATATGTCCAGAAACTTCGGGCTCTTTAACGCTGAATGTACCGCCAAACCCGCAGCAGCGATCAGCTTCGGGCATTTCGATGTAGCTGAGCCCCTCTACGTTCTTCAGGAGGGTGAGGGGCTGCTCTTCAACGCCGAGCATGCGGGTGAGATGGCAGCTCTTGTGGTAAGTGACCGTGCCATCAAAGTGAGCGCCAACGTTGGTGACACCCAGAACATCAACAATGAACTGGGTAAATTCGTAAATGCGCGGAGCTAGATCAGCGATTTTCTTGCTGTACTCGGCATCATCGGCAAAAAAATGAGGATACTCGGCCTTGATCGCCCAAGCGCAGGAGCCAGTGAGCGAAACGATGGTGTCGTAACCGCTGTAGGCGTCGATAACCTTTTTCATCATGGGCTTGGCTTCTTCAATGTAGCCCGAATTTGAAAAGGGCTGGCCGCAGCATACCTGATCATCGGGAAGCTCAACTTCGCATCCGAGTTTTTCAAGCACATTAACGGCAGCGATTCCCACTTCTGGATAGAGCATGTCAACCATGCACCCTGGGAAGAACGCGACTTTCATGGGGGTCCTTTCTCGATAAACAAATTAATGTTCAAGCTTTACCCCTCGAATAGCAAGGACGTGACCGTAGACGCTTGATCGTGGTCAGTGAGCGGTGGCAAAGGGAGGTCTTAGGCGGCAAAAGGAAGATTTAAGGAATTGTACGAAAAAATGCTTGACGACGATCTGCTTCTTAGTAAAATACAAGGGCTGTTAAAAACAGTAATTTATTTACATAGTTCCGCTGCTCAAGACAGCAGGTACCGAAAGGTTTAATCGCTTTATGCGGCCCGCCGAGGTGGTCGATAAGTATCGCGCTTTACGGCCCCTGCGTCTTAGGACGGAAGGGGTCGTTTCTTTTCTCAAGCACGACTCCACCCATTCGGGGCGGAACCCGAGTTTGAGATAAAGGAGGTGTACATATGCCAAGTGTAAAGAACGAAACCAAGCTCGCACAGATCAAGGAAGATCTCGAAGGTGCAGGTGCAGTATGGGTTGTTGATGCTTGTGGTCTTACCGTAAAGGAGACTCAGGCTCTTCGCCAGGCTGTTCGCGAAGCAGGCGCTTCCATGAAGGTTTACAAGAACACCCTCATGCACATCGCGCTCGCTGACGCTGAGCTGCCTACGCTCGACGACATGCTGCATGGTCCTAGCGCATTCGTATTCGCCGGTGATGATGTTGCCGCTGCTGCTAAGGCAGTTAAGGAGTTCTCCAAGACCAACGATACCCTGGAAATCAAGGGTGGTTTGATGGAGGGCGCTGCTGTAAGCGCCGCTGAGGTTGAAGCTATCGCTTCTCTGCCTTCTCGCGAAGAGCTCTACGCACACATTGCTGCTGCTATCAACGGTGTTGCTCAGGGTCTTGCTACCGCTATCAACGGTGTACCCCGTGGTCTGGCTCAGGTCACCAAGGCCGTTGCCGACCAGAAGGAAGCTGCGTAAGCGGGTTCCTAGCAGCGTGAAAATCGCTGCATAACAAGTATTTTGAAATTTCGGCTGCAATCATAAGGGTTTGCAGCCCAACGAAAGGAAACTAACATGGCTGTTTCTCGCGAAGAGATCATCGAAGCTCTGAAGGAAATGTCCCTGCTCGAGGCTTCTGAACTGGTAAAGGATATTGAGGATACCTTTGGCGTATCCGCTGCTGCTCCTGTTGCTGTTGCTGCCGCTCCTGCTGCTGGCGGCGAAGCTGCTGCTGAGAAGTCCGAGTTCGACGTTGTTCTCGAGGGCTTCGGCGACAACAAGATCGCTGTTATCAAGGCTGTACGTGAGATCACCGGTCTCGGCCTGAAGGAAGCTAAGGAAGTAGTAGAGTCTGCTCCCGCTCCTGTACAGGAAGGCGTTGCTAAGGACAAGGCTGAGGAAATCAAGGCTAAGCTCGAAGAGGCAGGCGCTGCTGTAACCCTGAAGTAACTCATTTTTTCGAGTATCTTCTCTAAAGTGCCCAGCTATCCGCTGGGCACTTTTTTTATGCGATGGCCCCGGAGGTTTGTCAATTGCCGGCGCTGTTTCTATGTTGCAGCTTGGAAACGCCTTGGGCGTTTCATCGTTAAGTCGAGCCTTTGCATATAGGGTAAGCAATGAAAGGCATTCCTGGATGTACAAAGTGCTCCAGGGAACTGATAACGGAAGGAGCCTTAATGGAAAAAGGCTATTTTGCAGCAGCATGGGGTGATGTAACAAAGTCGCCTGGTTGGGCTTTGATTATGCTTCGTCTGGGTTTGCTGTGCCTTGTTCCCGTCTTTGGCATTGTTGTGGTGTACGGGTATCTCTTCTCATGGGCTCGTGATATTGCTTGGAATGTTCATCGCCCTCTTCCGAGAAAGATATTTGTCAACGAAGACGGAAACCTCTATAGGCGCGGTTTCTTTATCTTCGTTGTTGCACTGGTATTTTCTCTGGTTCCAGGGATTGCTAACTGTTTCATTGGCGTGCTTGCCGGCTTTTCGTTCGGTGGCGCAACCGTGTATGGCTCGTACGTGCCAGCACTCTTTGGCTCCATGATTTGGCTTGCTGGCAACTCTGCCAGCGTCGTTCTGTCGGTCTTTGCGGTTCTGTTTTTCTGGGTTGGAGCGATGCGTGTCTCTCTGTACGGGACGCTATCATCGGGTTTCCAGATTAAAAAGATTTGGGCGATGATGAAGCATGATTTCATTGGGCTGCTACGTATTGTCGGAATGGCAATTTTGATCGCTATGGCTATCGCGATTTCCACAATGGCTCTCGTGCTGTTTTTTGCTTTAATGTGTGGCGGCTTGATCTGGCTGATGTCGAGTGGTTCGTCGACATCCATGGTTGCTGCGGTCTTGATTGTCCTTTTGGGTGCAGCATTTTTTGCGCTGCTGTTATTTGCCTCTGCTTTTCAATACGCGCTGGTATTTCGCGCATTGGGTTATTGGACCCGCCAATTTGATGTGAGCCTTTGGAGCGGCCAGGAAGACCCAATGCCCTTTGAGCGTATGGACATGCAGAATTTCAATTGCGTTTCCGCTGATCAATGTTGTGCTGCGCAGTGTGCTCCAGCCTCAAGCCACGTTTCTAGCGTGGCGTATGGCGGCGAATCGTCCGTTAGCCCTATTCCGAGTGACGTTCCCTCTGGTTTTGTTCAGACCGCCCCCTTTACTGGCGTGGGCGAGTCTATTGCCCAACCCGCCCAAGGGCCCCACGGTTCAGGGCGGATAAGCCAAGGTTCTAATGAGAATGACGATTCGGAACCGCAAGCCTCCGAATTGTCCGAGGGCTTATCGTCGGCTGGGGAACAGCCTCAAAATGGAACGGCATACCCTCCAAGCGAAGCCAGGGGCGAATCAAAACCTAGTTAGCTGTCCGGTGCTTTTCTTCCGCGATGCGAAGAAGGGTTTCGTTTAGGATCTGATACACCTCACGTGTTTTCCCGCTAAGGCACGCGAGGTGTTTTTCTATGGTTGCCATGTCTCCACGTTCGGCAGGTCCCGTAAGCGAAGCGACGGTTCCCTCGCTGGCTACATGCTGGGCATTCCCCAGGAATAAGGGAGCAAGCGCCTTTTCTGCGCTTTCGGGATCGAAGCCGCATTTTACCAATTCGTCGCAGGACAGTCGGTAGAGTGCAATAACATGATTTGAAGCCATTGCGGCTGCGGCGTGATAGCGTACCTTTTGTTCGGTCTCGATAATCTGATAGGGATTTTCCATTGCTTCAACTATCGAGATTGCTTCATCGAGCTTCCTACCGTCGCCCTCAATGGCAAAAAATGCCTTCTTCAGTTCTTCGGTGCTGGTGCTTTTCGATGGGATCGCGAATAGGGGATGAATGGAATAAGCGTAAGCTCCCTTTTCGCTGCATCCGCTAAGCTCGGAAGAGGGAAGAGCTCCGCTGCAGTGGCAAATCAGCATCCCATTCAAAACTTCGTTGTTATCTGAATCTTTAATTGCTTCCCACGTAGGCACAATTTGCCCATCTGGCGTGGTTATGAAGAGGGCATCGCATTTGGCTGCGAGGCTTATTGGCGATTCGAATGCTTGAGATCCCGTTAGCCGAGCCGCCTTTTCGGCAGAGGCGTAGGTTTTGCTGGCGAATCCAACGAGTTCGTGCTTTTGCGCAAAGTAGCGTCCAAGTGAGCAACCGACTTTTCCTGCGCCAACAAAACCTATTTTCATGATGGTTCTCTACTCCTCGACAGGGGTTAGTTTTCCCGTAGTTGAGTCGATGATAAACCCGCGTACCGTAATTGTTTCTGGGATCAGGGGATGGTGAGCAATAGTTCGGACAGTGGCTCGGACGCTTTCTTCTCCATCATCGAATCCTTGAAGCCATGTTTCGAAATCGATGCCGCAGTAATGCATCATATCGATGTGGTCTTGCGAGATCCCCGCATTCAGCATGTGGCTGATCATGTCATCGGAATTCATGTGTTGAGCACCGCAATTGCTGTGGCCAACCACCATGATCGTTTTCACGCCAAGCTCAAAAACAGCTACCAGCAAGCTTCTTATAACACTGCCGAAAGGGTGGGATATCACTCCGCCAGCGTTTTTGATTATCTTGGCATCGCCGTTCTTGAGTCCCAATGCCGCTGGTAAAAGCTCGGTAAGGCGTGTGTCCATGCAGCTTACTATCGCTAGCTTTTTATCGGGGTATTTATCGGTTGAATATTTGAGATAGGCCTTTTCTTCGACAAATGTTTTGTTGTGGGCCAGGATTTCATCTATGGTGCTCATGGCTTTCCTTGGAGTTCTTCCTTTTGCGGTATACGTGTTGTATGGCCATAAGCGGGTGGTGGAATATCATCCGCGGTCCGCTGTATGCCATTATTTCCTTGATTTTTTGCCTCATTGAAGGCCGATAGCATTGGGTGGGGCAGGTGTCGCAGGTTCCGCAATGTTTGTGCGGGCAGCGTCGCGTTCTTTCGAGGGAGTACTCTATAACCTCTGCGCATTCATCGCATAGGCTGTCTCCTTGAGCGCGAATGTGGCGATGGCCACGGCAATATATAGCTGCCATGGCCATCACAGTTTTCTCGTCTTGTTCTAGTCGCTTCTTTTCAGAGGGGCTAAGAATGGGGTCGGGCATATAACCTCAACTATCCATAGATGCGCTTGAGCTCAGCATAGGCGGCATCTGCTTCTTCCATTACGTCTGAAATGATTTTTGCAACGGGCTTAACCTCGGTAATTACGGGGGAAATCATGCCGGCAGAGAATGCACCGTTTTGGTAGTCGCCGTTATGGGCACGTGCGATAGATCCCGTGCAGTAGTCATTCAGCTCTTCTTCCGATGCTCCAGCGTAGTATTTTTCCCAGAAGCCGTCGGTGAAGGGGTTCTTGATGCATCGAACCTGTTTCTTGCCCGGGATGCCGGAAAGCACCGTGGCGTTGTCTTTGGAGTCGACGATGAGTTGCTTATATATATCAGATACGGTGCATTCATCAGAGGTTAGGAAAATGGTACCCATTTGAATGCCGACGCAACCCAAGGCTAAAGCGGCGAGGAGTCCTCTGCCGTTAGCAAAGCCGCCCGCTGCGATAACGGGGATATCTACAGCTTCAACCACTTGGGCGACGAGGGGAAGGGTGGTCATTGATCCGATGTGGCCACCGCCTTCAATTCCCTCGCAAATAACCGCAGCAGCTCCAAGCTTTTCCATTTTCTTGGCAGCGCGAGCATGGGGCACAAGAACAATTGCTTTGATACCCGCTTCTGCAAGTTTGGGAACGATGGTTGCTGGGTTTCCAGCGGAAACCGTGCAAATCTGTACGCCTTCTTCGATGCAGACATCGGCGATCTCGTCGATGCGGTTGTTTTCCATGATCAAATTAACAGCAAAAGGCTTGTCGGTCAGGGAGCGCGCGGTCTGAATCTCTTCACGCATATATTCGGGCGTATCGAATCCGCACTGAATAACACCTAGGCCACCAGCATTAGATACGGCGGCAGCAAATTTTCCATCGGTGATATGAGCCATGGCGCCCTGGATAATGGGGTATTCGATGTCGAGCAAGTCGCAAAATTCGGTCTTCATTAATAATTCCCTCCTAATTAAGTAATCCCGAATCACAAGTTCGTTTGAACTATATAAGCGAAGGATAGCATTAATAAGGTTGAATATTTGTGCGCATGAAGAAGGGTAGGCAAGAAGAGATACTGATAGATATGATTGCAACAGTTCTTGCTCCTTAATTCCTCCACAATCAAATAACCGATTATGACCTGGTGTTATATGACGATAACGCCAAATAGTGCATAAAGTTTTACAATTCCCCCCTTGCAATCCCCCCGATGCGGGGTATTATAGCTAAGCCTTCT
>ERZ507086.599-NODE-599-length-18386-cov-7.250614_pt1 | contig 18386 bp, 19 predicted proteins | sample MGYA00512292_ERZ507086 | MGnify/ENA metagenome assembly ERZ507086
ACTGTTTTGCAACTCTGTACTGTTTAGAACGTGCTCCTCTGTATCCTTTTGCTAATTTTAAAGTTCTATTGTGTTTCTTTTTAGCGTTAAGTCCGCCTTTAATTCTTGCCATGTCTTATTTTCCTCCTTCAATCTATCTGCTGAAAATCTTATAAATATGGTAAGATTTTCTTCATATTCTTTACGTTTGTCTCGTCTGCGATTGTAGCGTGTCTTAAGTTTCTCTTTCTCTTAGTAGACTTCTTTGTTAAGATATGGCTCTTGTAAGCTTTATTTCTTTTTAATTTTCCTGTACCTGTCTTTTTGAAGCGCTTTGCAGCTGCTCTATTAGTTTTAATTTTTGGCATGATATGCTCCTCCTTCAACTTGTATTGTATTTTTAACGTTTTTCAGTTAAAACCATGCTCATGCTTCTGCCTTCCATCTTAGCCGGTTTTTCAATGACTGCGATGTCACCAAGCATCTGAGCGAAATCGTCCAGAATGTGTTTGCTCTGCTGAACATGTGCCATCTCACGACCTCTGAAACGCAGTGTAACCTTTACCTTGTTACCTTTGCTGATGAACTTCTTAGCATTATTCACTTTGGTATTAAGATCGTTTGTCTCAATATTTGGTGAAAGACGCACTTCTTTTACTTCAACGGTCTTCTGTTTCTTTTTAGCCTCTTTTTCCTTTCTTGCAAGTTCATATCTGTACTTACCGTAATCAATAATCTTACAAACAGGTGGCTGAGCCTTTGGAGCAATCTTCACAAGATCCAGATCTGCTTCCTGAGCAAGCTTCATAGCTTCTCTTGGACTCATGATACCTAACTGATCTCCATTCTCTCCAATCACTCGAATTTCTTTGTCTCTAATCTGCCCGTTAATCATTAAATCGCTAATTGTCGTGCACCTCCATCATAAAATAAAATAAGTGAATAATTCGAGACTATCCACTTGCATATCTGTATCATCAGATCTATAATCAAATCTGTATTATACTCAATATCAAACCATTAGTCACCCGATTGTGCTAAGGTGAGAGTGGATACTCTACTTTCTTTTTTGCCTTACGCAACATATAATTTACCATATGTATCTGCATCTGTCAATATCTTTTTTCAAGTTTTTTATTATCTCAGTTTTTATATTCTGCATTCTGAAATTTTATTATCTGTGCACTCCCATACAGACTACCGCAACCATTCCCGGCCCCGTATGACCGCCGATCACAGTGCCGATATCATTCATCATGATATTCGTTACTCCTATTTTCTTACGCACCAGCTCCGCTACATACTCTGCATCCTTCGGACAATTGCCGTGCGGAATCATCACCATGTCCGGCATCTTTCCTTCGCATGCATCGATTGCCATATCCACGATCTTATTCATTGCTTTCTTTCTGCCACGTTCTTTCTTGATGATCTGAAGTTTTCCTTCATTATCCAGATAAATGATCGGCTTGATCTGCACCATCGTTCCAAGAACTGCTGCCGTCTTCGAGATACGTCCGCCTTTCTGTAAATGATTCAGATCTTCTACCATAAAGAAATGGCAGATTTTTAATTTATTCTCTTCCACCCACTGTGCAACTTCTTCCAGACTCTTTCCTTCTTTCTGAAGTTCCAGTGCTTTATAATCAATCAGTCCTTCTCCCAGACTTGCACAGAGCGTATCGATCACAACGATCTTTCTTTCCGGATATTTTTCCTGCAGTTCCTCTGCTGCTATACACATGCTGTTATATGTACCGCTAAGTCCTGATGAAAAACTAAGATGCAGGATATCTTTTCCTTCTTTCAGGATTGGTTCCAGCATATCGATTGCTGCCTGCGGACTTGGCTGTGATGTCACTGCCATCTCCCCGGCCCTTAACATGCCGTAGAATTCATCTGCGGACAGATCATACATATCACGGTAAGTATTCCCGCCGATCGTACAGTTCAGAGGAACTACCGGGATTTTTCTTTCCCACACCCACTCTTTTGGCAGATCAGATGTACTGTTGATGGTTATTACATATTCACTCATATTGAAAACCTCCTCATCCTCAAGTCTCTTTCATCTTACCATTGTCTTACATATTACGCAAAACTTTTTTCATCGTATAGATAAATACAACACTTGTCGTCACAACGGAGATTACATCTGCGATTGGCTCCGCACGGTAGATTCCCATCACCCCCATGAATTTTGGCAAAATAATTGCAAGCGGGATCAACAGAATAATCTTTCTGAGAAGCGCAATGAACAGCGACACCTTTGCCTGTCCCAGTGAAATGAACGATGTCTGGCACGCACACTGGATTCCAAAAATAGAGATTCCCAGAAAATAAACCGGCATAACCTGGCATGTCAGTTTCAACAGTTCCTGATTATTCGTAAATAATCCGGTATAAATCTGCGGTGCAAGGATTGCAACGCCTGCAAGTAAAAGCGTTCCTGCCAGACATACCAGGATCATCCGTTTCATCGTATCCTTCACACGTTCCTTATTTCCTGCGCCGTAATTATAACTGATGATCGGCTGGATTCCCTGTGTAATCCCCTGCACCGGAATTGTGATCAACTGCATGATACTCATCAGAATCGACATCGAACCAACATACAGGTCTCCGCCGTATCTCTGAAGTCCTGTATTCAGCGTGATCGTCACAAGACTTTCCGTACTCTGCATGATGAACGGCGAGATTCCAAGTCCGGCGATCATCTTGATCACATCCGCTCTCAGGCGCATATTCTTTAGCGACAGGTGCATCACAGTCTTTTCTGAAGTCAGGAAATGTACCACCCATGCCGCGCTGACCGCCTGCGACAAAATGGTTGCGATTGCCGCCCCTCGCACACCCAGATGCAGCACGAAGATAAACACCGGATCCAGACAGATATTCAAGACCGCTCCGATCAGTACCGACAACATCGCCGTCTTCGCTTCTCCCTGTCCACTGATGTAGGCATTCAACCCAAGTGCCAGCTGTACAAAGATCGTTCCGATCAGATAGATAGATATGTAATCTCTTGCATAGACAATCGTTGCATCACTTGCTCCGAATGCATAAAGGATTGGTGTCTTACATATCGAAAAGAACGCCGTCAGAATCACAGAAAAAAGGATCAGCAGTCCTGCCGAATTGCCAAGGATCTGCTCCGCTCCCTGTTTATTCTTTTTTCCAAGCTGGATTGACGCAAGCGGTGCGCCTCCCATTCCGGCAAATGCACTGAATGCCGAGATCATCGTAAGGATGGGAAATGTTACCCCAACGCCGGTCAGTGCCACATCTCCATATCCCGGAATATGACCGATGTAAATTCTGTCTACTATATTATAAAGCACATTGATAAGCTGTGCCGCCACAGAAGGAACCGCCAGAGAAAACATCAGTTTTCCCAGCGGTGCACTTCCGAGTCTTTCGTCTCTGTGATTCATTTGTATCGCTGCCTTTCTCTTGCATATTCTTTTGTATACTTGTTCTCTTATATACTCACTTTAGTATAAAAATTATTATATCATTTTCTTATTTTTGTGTACACATTCATTGCCTCTTTTCACATTACATTATTTCAGGCTCACATGCAGATAACTTCTTCCGGAAAGCGTCTTATTAAAGCAGATGCTGCACACCACCAGAATACAGCCCAGTGCGAATCCCCACCAATTAAATAATGCGGTCAATACCAGTAATGCCAGACGCATGAATTTTAACGCATAACCAAGTTCAAAATTCGGCTGTGTATAATTGGCTACTGCCACAAAGGCCATGTATAACATGACTTCGCTGTTAAACCACCCCGATGCTACCGAAAATTCTCCCATAACCAGACCTGCGATCACACTGAGCGGAGTGCTTAACATACTTGGCGTATTCAGTGCCGCAAGCCTCAGACCGTCGATCGCTACTTCCAGCATCAAAAGCTGATAGATCAACGGTATATTCACTGTATCCTTCACCGCCACAAAGGCAAATACTTTCGGCAGCCAGTTCAGGTTCTGCATAAAAAGCAGGAAGACCGGCGTCAGAAATATCGTCATCAGATTGATCAGTGTTCTGGATATTTTCAGATAGACACTGGTCAGTGTCGGAAAATAATAATCATTGGCCTCTTCGATCATGTCGAAGATTGATGTCGGAAGTATCATCGCAGATGGTGAATTGTCTACCAGAATTACGACTTTTCCCTCCAGAAGACATGCCGATGCCGTGTCTGGACGCTCGGTGAACTTGAACTTCGGGAATGGATTGTACCATTTCCGTCTGAACAGACATTCCGCCAGACTCTGCTGGTTCATCCGCAGATCATCCGTATCCACACTCCGGATCTTGTCACGTACATTTTTCAACAGTTCCTTGTCTACCCTGTCTCCCATGTAGCAGAGTGCCACATCCGTTCTGGAACTGTCCCCGACTTCCATCATCTCCATGATCAGCGCCGGATGACGGATTCTTCTTCTCATCATTGCCGTATTATATACGAGTGTCTCTACGAAACCGTCTCTGGAACCTCGGAGGGACTTATCTTTATCCGGTTCTTCCACACTTCTTACCGGATATGTCCTGCAGTCGATCACAATACATGCCCGGTATCCATCAATGAACACACACGTTTCACCAGACAGCAGGCTTTTCAGTATCTGATCAAAATCAAACAACACTTCAACCTCAACGTATGGAATGCATGCGTTGGCAAACTCCCACACATCCTCTGGCATCTCTTCTTCCTTCACCTTCAGAAGTGCATCCATGATCTTCAACATCGTCTCTTCGCTCGTAAAACCATTTACAAAATAAAAAGAGGAAACCCTTCCTCCGATCAGCAGATCTCTTTGAATGAGGTCAAAGCTTTCCTGGATTGGAAGTGTTTCATTCATATATGCTACATTTTCTTCTCTTGTCTTAAAAACCGGGATTTCCTGGCGCGTCATGTCCTTCTCACCTCTTATATACATAGACTATACTTTCCAGTATGCCCCGGTTCTTAATATTTCATGCAGAATCCGTCATTTCCGGCTATTTTGTCGTGCTGCCGAATCCACCGTTCCTTATCTCTTCCACTTCATCATCTACCGTAATTCCATATTCCATGAAGATTCCCTGCATAAATCCCGTTCCTGCCGGAATTTCCACTGTTTTCCCTTCATTTGTATCATTGGTGATCTTTGCGAAAATATGCCCCTCATTATCTGAATAATAATAATCGCTGTCGATGATTCCTACTGTATTATTCAACTGCAGGCGGAATTTGAATCCCAGACCGCTTCTTGGATAGCACTGAAGCACCCAGTTATCTTCCATCTTCACACGGATTCCGGTTGGAATCTTCGCCGTTTCTCCCGGTTTTAAAGTGATGGCTGCCGGCGCATAAAAATCATATCCTGCGGATCCTTTTGTTGCGCGTTTTGGAAGTTTTAAGGAATCATAGACTTCCCTGATCTGCTCATCGGAAGCTTCTCCGATCGCATCTGTGTATCCTCCTTTAAACTGTTCAAAACTTACCTTTTCAAATTTCGCAATTCTTTTTGCCATGTGTATGTCCTCTTTCTTATATTCTTTGTATTTTTATACATTTCTTTTTTATCACCGGATCCTTCTCTTTTGTATCCGGCAGCCACAAAAGAAAGCACAGCCTTTAAAGCTGTGCTTTTTACTGGCATATTCAGTATAACATCTTTTAGTTGCCACACTCAATACTGATTTCATTAAATAACGCCAGGATATCATCTACCGACATCTTGTCTTTTTCTTCTCCTTTTTTATCCAGGATCGCATTTCCCTGATGCATCATCACAAGACGGTTGCCATATTCGATCGCATATCTTAAGTTATGTGTAACCATGATCGTTGTAAGATTCTTTTCTTTTACGATCTTATCGGTCAGCTCCATGATCAGTTCAGCGGTCTTCGGATCCAGTGCTGCCGTATGTTCATCCAGGATCAGGAACTCGATCGGTGTCATGGTAGACATCAGAAGTGCCATTGCCTGACGCTGTCCGCCGGATAATGCACCGACTTTGACGTCCATCTTATCTTCCAGACCGAGTCCGAGCTGGCTTAACTGTTCTCTGTAATACTCAATTCTTGCCTTGTTCGTTCCTCTGGAAAGGCCGAATACCTTTCCTTTATTGTCTGCCAGCGACATATTTTCCAGAATGGTCATGCTCGGGCAGGTTCCCATTGCGGGATTCTGATAGACACGGCCGATTCTCTGGTTCCTTTTAAATTCTTTCTGCTTTGTAATATCCGATCCGTTGATCAGGATCTGTCCGCCTTCTACCGGAATACTTCCACAGATAATATTTAACATCGATGTCTTTCCGGAACCGTTACTTCCCACAACAGATACGAACTCCCCTTTGTCGATCGTCAGGTTGAAATTCTGGAACAGACACATCTCATTTACGGTTCCCGGATTGTAATATTTATGAATTCCTTTTAACTCAAGCATTGGTGTTCACCTTCTTCTTTCTCTCCATACTGATGATAAGTACAATCAGAAACAGGACTGCTGTTACCAGTTTCATTGCCTGCGGATCAAAATTACGGAGTGCAATTGCCACACAGGCTTTATAAATGATTGAACCGATCAGTACTGCTGTTGTCGTACGCAGCAGCGTCAGTTTACGGAAAATGCTGGTTCCAATGATCACACTTGCAAGGCCGATGACCATTGCTCCGGTTCCCATTGAAATTTCAAATACTCGCTCCTCCTGTGCAAACACACATCCGGCCAACGCTACCAGGCCGTTTGAGATTGCAAGTCCAAGGATCTTGATATTGCCTTTATCTTTTGCAAGAGACACTACCAGTACGTCATTGTCACCAACGGCTCTTAACAGAAATCCGGACTTTGTATTCAGATAAAGGTCCAGCAATACTTTACAGATCACTGCCAGCACCAGGATAATGATCAATGTTGAATACGGTACAAGTGCATCCGGGATGATCTTATCCATCAGGTCATTTTTGAAAATAGTCTTCTGTGAAAACAACGGCACATTGGCCGTTCCCGCTATGTAAAGATTGATCGTCCACAGTGCTGTCATCATAATGATTCCCGAGAGAAGATCTCTGACCTTACATTTCACATGGATCAGTCCGGTGCAGATTCCTGCGACTGCCCCTGCAAGAAACGAAAGGATCAGTGTGATGTATGGATTCATTCCTCTTGTAAGAAGGGCAGCCGTGATTGCTGCCCCCAGAGGGAAACTTCCATCCACCGTAAGATCCGGAAAGTCCAATATTTTGTATGTGATATAAATCCCCAGTGCCAGGATCCCATAGATCAGACCCTGTTCTAATATCGATGTGATGAAATTCATGAAAAAATGCCTCCCAATTTTTGTCTGTCTCAGACGTTTCTCTTTTTGTACTTTGCCCTTTCCGGCTTATTCTGCTGTAATCTCGTCAAAACTTTCTACTGCGTTATTTGCAAGATCATCCGGAACCGTAATTCCAAGATTCTCTGCTACTTTGTTATTTACATAGAATCCAGGCTCTGTGATCGTCTCAAAGTTCTGTTCAGAAGCCTTTGCTTCGCCTTTTAATACTTTTGCTGCCATCTTACCTGTCTGTTTTCCAAGAGCGATATAATCAATTCCTTCTGCTGCAAGACATCCGATCTTTACCTGTTCAATTTCACTTCCGAATACCGGGATTTTCTTTTCATTTGCCTTATCCAGGATAGTCGGAAGAGACGCAACTACGGTGTTGTCTGTCAGGTTGGTGATGCAGTCTACTTTGCTTAACAGATCATCTGCCGCAAGGGATACATCTGCCGTTGTTGTGATTCCTTTTTCTACAAGTTCGAAATCATATTTCTTAACCAGGCTCTTATATTCTTCAATTGCTGATACAGAGTTTGCTTCGCTTGTTGTGTACATGATACCAATCTTCTTTGCATCCGGAAGCATCTCGCGGATCATCTTAAGCTGTTCTTCTACCGGAAGTTTGTCAGATGTTCCGGTTACTTCTCCTACCGGCTTTCCATCTTTATCTGCAAGCTCTGCTGCTACAGGATCTGTAACTGCAGTGTAGATAACCGGGATATCTGCTTTCATTGCTGCATTGTATGCACTCTGTGCACTTGGTGTTGCGATCGCACATACCAGATCTACTTTATCAGATACCAGACTGTCGGAAATCTGTTTTGCAGTTCCCATATCTGCCGCTGCATTTTTATATTTTACTGTCAGGTTGTCGCCTTCTTTGATTCCTTCGTCCTCCAGACCTTTTAAGAAACCTTCTCTGCAGTTATCAAGAGAACCATGCTCTGCAAACTGCTCAATTCCGATGGTATAAGACTCTTTCTTGTCACTTCCGGAATCGGATGATTTGCCACATCCTGCTGCCATTGCTGTTGCCATTGCTGCTGTTAATAATACTGTTACCATTTTCTTTTTCATAATCTTTTTTCTCCTTTTCCTGCATGAAATATTATTGTTGTCTACAGATTGCAATTGCCAGCCCTCTGTAACTGTTAGGAGAGAAAATCTTTCATCGATAACGTCCGTCATACCTTTTTTGGATAAAAAGAAAACCGCCCCAAACCAAAAGGTTTGAGGCGGTAATAAAATCTATTATTATCGCGGTACCACTCAAATTGACGAATCGTCCACTTTCTCATGTACTAACATACACTCCTGATTGATAACGGGTTCGGTTCCCGACAAGCCATACTCTCTTGAATTACATATATTCATAAATTCTTGATTTCAGACTGCCCTCGAAAGTCCATTCACTTATCAACTTCATACAGCAATCACACCACCTGCTGCTCTCTTGGATGTCATTGTATAAGCTACTCCTCTTTCTCAACGGTTTTGCTTTGTTATGGTTATACTTTACTGTATCAAAGTTGTTTTGTCAAGAAGTTTTTTACTTGTTTATCATTTCACTACCGGTACCGGTGTGTCATCTTTTGCATCCAGATTATGAATATATTTCTTCGTATCTTTTGCCATCTGTCCCGATAATGCCAGTACAGCGATCAGATTCGGAATTCAGCCAGCACCACAAGACTGCTCCCGGACCACCAAGCGCGATTGCTGTTCCTACTCCAACAATGTTACCGGTGCCGATTGCATTCAATAACTCCATACCCTCTTTTCCTCCTTATTCCTTTATATGCAAAAAGACTCCGGGGATATTCCATCCTCGGAGTCTTTTGCCTACAATATTTTTTCGATATTATAACACTCTGTGTAATAAACTTCAAGTTAATCTTGGTTCCTGCCTTGGTATTTTCTGCTTTCTGGCTAATCCTTATTTAATACCGTCTGCTTTTCCTGCTGTCATTTTATTTCTTCAACCTGACTCACAATTCCCCGAAAATGCCCTATTTCCAAGTAAAATCCGGTGTTCCTTCAAGGTCATACGGCGTAGCCTGATACACGTAATAATTTAACCAATTAGTATATAAATTGTTAGCTGTTGCTCTCCATGTAAGTAATGGCCTATTCTCCGGATCATCGTCCTGATAATAATTCTTCGGAAGTTCAATCGGCAGTCCCTTGCTCTTATCGCGCTTATACTCTCCATCCAGTGTCACACGATCATATTCCGGATGTCCCATCACGAATATCTGGCGTCCATTCTGTGCCATCGCAAGGAAGAGACCCACTTCATCCGATTCTGCCAGAATCGTGATTCTCTTATCTGCGCGCACTTTATCCAGTGGAGTCTCTGTGTGACGGGAATGTGGTGCCAGGAATACATCATCAAACCCACGTACCAATGGAATCTTACGGTTTAGCACTTTGTGCCAGAACAGACCGAACGCCTTCTTATCCAGCTGGACTTTATCGATTCCATAATGATAATACATTCCTGCCTGAGCTCCCCAGCAAAGATGCAATGTTGATACGACATTTGTCTTTGTCCAGTCCATAATGCGTGTCAGTTCGTCCCAGTAATCCACTTCTTCGAACGGCATCTGTTCTACCGGTGCCCCGGTGATGATGAATCCGTCGAATTTCCGGTCTTTGATTTCATCAAACGTCTGATAGAATTTGTTCAAATGACTCTTTGACGTATTCTTTGACTGATGTGAAGCTACTGCAACAAATGTCACATCTACCTGAAGTGGTGTATTAGACAGTGAACGTAATATCTGCAGTTCTGTCTCTTCTTTTAACGGCATCAGGTTCAAAAGTCCAATTTTGATCGGACGGATATCCTGATGTGTTGCACGGTGTTCATCCATTACAAATATATTTTCACTCTCTAAGATCTCCTTGACCGGGAGATCATTCTGCACTCTGATCGGCATAATCTTATTCCCCTTTTTCTTCTTTATTTTTTTCTATTTTCTGTTCTTCTGTTTCTGCCCCGTCATCTCTTTTTTGAAAATATGTACCGTCATTGTCTACATAACTGTCCCCGTTATAGCAGTCCGAATCTGTCGGCAGTTTCTTTTTCTCCAGCTGGTTATCCAGAAGGAGTTTTATAATATAATAGACAACCGCAAACGTCGGCACTCCAAACAACATACCAAGAATTCCGAACAATCCGCCCCCAAGAAGGATTGATACGATTACCCAGAATGCAGACAGTCCCGTAGAATTGCCAAGGATCTTTGGTCCCAGGATATTTCCGTCAAACTGCTGTAACAACAGTATAAATATCAGGAAATATATCCCTTTCATCGGATCTGCCAGCGCAATCAGGACAGCACTCGGGATTGCTCCAATATACGGTCCGAAGAACGGAATCACATTGGTCACCCCTACAATTACACTGACAAGCATTGCATACGGCATCTTTAAGATCGATGTACCAATAAAGCATAAAATTCCGATAATGATCGAATCTATCATCTTTCCAATGATAAATCCACCGAATATCTCATTCGTCTTTACTGCGATATGAATCAACAGGTTTGCACGTTCTGCAGGAAAAATCGCATAAGCTGCTTTTTTACTCTGATTAATGAACGTCTCTTTTCCAAATAAAATGTACACCGATACGATCACTCCGATCACCGCATGGAACATTTCCATAATCAATGTATACAGACCAACCGTCAGATGCGTCATCACTTCATTTACCTTATCCAACAGATCCGTACGCATCCACTTCTGAAGACTTGCCGAAGCTTCGTTCATTGCATTTTTCAATACTGCTGTCGCGGTCGAATCATCCAACTGTATATTATTGATCTCTTTTACCAGCTGATTGATCTGCGCCGGCAGTGTAAATATCAGATTACGGATACTTGTGATCAGTTCCGGTATCAGCATATTGATCAATGTCGATACAACCGTAATCAATACAACCAGCGCCACGATCACTCCTATACTTCTGGAAACCTTCTTCGCTTTTTCTTTCTTCTTCATGTGCTTTTCCAGCACTGGCACCAGATATGCATCTACGCTCTTCACGATTGGATTCAGAAGATACGCAATCCCGCATCCATACAATACAGGCTTTAAAATCGACAGGATCTTTGACAGTGTATTTGAAATCGCTTCTACCCTCAGCATGGCAAAATAAACCAGAATACAGGCAACAATTACCAGGAAATAGGTCATTCCACGGTTAAATTGCTGTCTTAATTTGGACGGTCCTTTTCTGCCAAACTTGGGACTATTTTTATAGTATGTATTCTCTTCTTTGTTCATGAAATCCTCTTCTTCCCTGCCAGTTTTGGCATATAAAGCTATTATACCCTCACTGTAAATCTACGTCAACATACTTTGATACGACAAAAACCGGAGTAAAAACTTATTCTTAAGCTTTATTCCGGTTTTTCACACTTTTTTCTTTATCTGTACCTTTTATTCACTGATCGTATACATATGACTTGCGCATCTTTTCTTCCAAAGATTACGCACATCCACATTTGAACGTCGCGCATTCCGTCTCTTGACAGTGACAGGCATTCCCGCCTTCTACACTGATCTTTCCTGCATGACACTGACATTCTTTGTTATACATACAGTCTGTTGCCTTACAATCCACGTCACTCTTGGCAGATGCTTCTTTTCCCGCCATGTCCGAATATGCATTCGAATAGGAGCTTCCACCTTTTCGCTCTTCAAAACTGTCACAGCTTGTCTCATCTGCTTTTTTTGCAGAATTTCCTCCTACTACGATACTGTCAAGATTACAGTAATAATTCTGGTTGTGTGTACAAGTCTGTACGGTACATCTTAAATCTGGCATAATATATCCTCCTTTCAAACTTCAAGATATATTATGCCAGTTCTCTTTATTTTTTATACATTTGTAAAACTAAATTAGTTTTCTTCTTTTACGACTTCACGTCTTGCTCTTGTTGCAATCTCTTCTGTAACAGATGCTACGAACTCATCCAGGCTCTTCTGTCCTTCGTCTCCTGCGAATCTGCTTCTTACAGATACCAGATTTTCTTCCTCTTCTTTTGCTCCTACTACAAGCATATAAGGAATCTTCTGCATCTGAGCCTCACGGATCTTATATCCGATCTTCTCTGCACGTGTATCGATTTCTGCACGGATACCTGCCGCATTCAATGTATCCAGTACTTTCTGTCCATATTCCAGATGTTTATCTGAGATTGGAAGTACCTTAACCTGTACCGGTGCAAGCCATGTAGGGAATGCTCCTGCGAAATGCTCGATCAGGATTCCGATAAATCTCTCGATAGATCCAAATGCTACACGGTGGATCATGATCGGACGGTGTTTCTCACCATCTGCTCCTGTGTATTCCAGTTCGAATCTCTGTGGAAGCTGCATATCCAGCTGGATAGTTCCGCACTGCCATGTTCTTCCGATAGAGTCTGTCAGATGGAAGTCGATCTTCGGTCCGTAGAATGCTCCGTCTCCTTCATTTACCACATAGTCAAGACCAAGGTCATTAAGCGCACCACGAAGACCTTCTGTTGCAAGTTCCCAGTCTTCATCACTTCCCATGCTGTCTTCCGGACGTGTGGAAAGTTCTACGTGATATTTGAATCCGAATAGCTGATATACCTCATCGATCAGAGCTACAACACCTTTGATCTCGTCACGGATCTGTTCCGGCATCATGAAGATATGTGCATCATCCTGTGTGAAACAGCGTACACGCATCAGACCATGTAACTGTCCTGATTTTTCATGACGGTGAACCAATCCGAGTTCTCCGACACGAAGCGGAAGATCTTTATATGAACGCGGTTCTGCTTTGTATACAAGCATTCCACCCGGACAGTTCATTGGCTTAATTGCAAAGTCCTCTCCATCGATCTGTGTTGTGTACATATTCTCTTTATAGTGATCCCAGTGTCCGGATGTCTCCCAGAGGTGTCTGCTTAAGATAATTGGTGTAGATACTTCTACATAACCTGCTTTTTTATGAAGTTCTCTCCAGTAGTCAAGCAGTGTATTCTTAAGAACCATTCCCTTTGGAAGGAAGAACGGGAATCCAGGACCTTCTTCGCACATCATGAAAAGTCCAAGTTCTTTACCAAGTTTTCTGTGGTCACGTCTTTTTGCTTCTTCAAGCATGGTCAGATATTCGTCTAACAGTGCTTTCTTCGGATAAGAGATACCGTAGATTCTTGTAAGCATCTTGTTCTTTTCGCTGCCTCTCCAGTAAGCACCTGCAAGGCTTGTAAGCTTGAATGCTTTTACAGGCTTTGTTGTCATCAGGTGTGGTCCTGCACATAAATCAACAAAATCTCCCTGCTGATAAAAGCTGATCTCTTCTCCTTCCGGGAGATCTTCGATCAACTCTACTTTATATGGTTCGTCTTTTTCTTTGAAATATGCGATTGCTTCTTCTCTTGTCTTTGTAAATCTTTCGATCGGAAGAGCCTCTTTGACGATCTTCTTCATCTCTTTTTCAATCTTTTCCAGATCTTCTGCTACAAATGGTGTCTCGCGGTCTACATCATAGTAGAATCCATTCTCGATTGATGGTCCGATTGCAAGCTTTGTATCTGGATACAGACGTTTGATCGCCTGTGCCATGATGTGAGATGTTGTATGCCAGAATGCACCCTTTCCTTCTTCATTATCAAATGTAAGAATCTCCAGTTCACAATCTTCGCTTACAACGTGTCTGAGATCTACTACTTCACCATTAACTCTTGCAGAAGTCGCCACTCTTGCCAGACCTTCGCTGATATCTTTTGTGATATCCAGTACTGACATACTTCCTTCATACTCTTTGAAAGATCCATCTTTTAATGTAATTTTCATAATTATCATGTCCTCTCTTTTTATTTTTATATCCTATCCTCGGGCATGTATCTTCTTTCCTGCCCGTTCAGCAATCATCCGTAATCTGCTGCTTTTTTCTAAACGCATGGCAGCTACAGGACCTGCCACTGGCCACTCCTTACGAACGCGTGGCGAAAAAAAAGCCCCTTACAGATAATCACTGTAAGGGACGAGTTATCTCGCGGTTCCACCCTGTTTGAACTGACACTTCACAGTCTCTATATTATTCACCAAAGACTTTTATGCCAGAACCTCTTAATTATGACGATAACGGAATCACCGGACTGTTTTGCAGCCACTCAGAGGTAGTTTTCAGAAGGTTCCAAAATAAGAAGCTTTCAGCCCGTGGCTTCTCTCTCTGGCATTTCTTTCCCAGCCTACTCTTCTCTTCAACGTGTTTTCTCATACATTTTCATTATAACACGGCATTTTGCTTTGTCAATATTTTTTCAGCCACAGTTTCCAGACCGCAAAACATTCCCGCACAAAATAATTTGGGAATAATAATGGATGGCAGCTTGCCGGTATCGGAAACGGCTCCTTAAATCCTGCACGTTTTGCATATACACACCCTCGATATACATGGAAATTATTCGAGACAATTCCTACCGGTGTATCTACATCTGCAATAAGGTTTCTGGAAAACTTCAGATTTTCCAGTGTGTTTACCGACACATCCTCCTGCACAATACGCCTGCGGTCAAGCCCTTCACACTCCAGATAACGTGCCATTGCATACGCTTCTGTTACTTCTTCATCTTTTCCCTGTCCTCCGGAGACGATCACATGCACATCCGGATGCTCTTTCAGATACTCTGACGCACAGTCCAGTCTTCGTTTCAGTGAATCGGTAATCTTCCGGCCTCTTACCTGCGCTCCCAGTACAATGATCCATCTTGTAGCGGATCCTGTTTTTGTGTCTTCTTCAAAGTGTTCTTTTCTTTTTCCCAAAGGTTTTCTGTGCATTCCTTTTATGATCTTTATCTCTGCGCTCAGAAGAAAACATACCGAAATACCAATCATTGTTTCTACGATACACGGCATTCCATATAAACGGATCAGCGCACTCCCTGCAATTCCCACTATTCCGGTCGCCAGCCAGAATCTGGAAAAAGTAGAGTCCCATTTTTTCAGTGCGATACAAATCGCACTGTAATAAATGAGACTCAGGATACCCGTAACCAGAAATATTATCTGCCACAGCATTTTTTATATTTTTTTCCTGATCCGCACGGGCATGGATCATTTCTTCCGATCTTTTTAGGTTTGCGGATTGTTGTAGATTCCTTCTGTTCTTTGTAGAATTTCTTCAGTTCTTCTTCTGAGAAAATCTCTTTCCACTGTGGAAGTTCATACAGCCAGTCAGCTTTTGCCGCTACCATATTCTTATACAGTCTTTCCTTGTCAAATGCAAGACTTACTACTGTATCTTCTTCTACTGTATCAAGATCGATCTCGATCAGAAGACTTTCATTGATACCATCCAGGAAACCGATCATTGTCAGAACTTCCTGTCCGAATTTCTCAGCCAATTCTTTTACTGTTCCTTTTACAACTTCATCCGGATTAGAAAGAAGCTTTTCATAAATTTCTTTCTCAATCTGGAAATAAGTTCCCCAGAATTTTTCTAACTGACTTCTGTCTGCAGTTTCATCATAAGCGAGGTCCTGCCACTGCTGATATAATGTACTCATATTTCTATACTCCTTTGTACGATATTCATTTGCAATTTTTCACTGCTCTCTATATAATATACTAAAGTCTTGATTCATTGTAAAGGATGATTATTATGAAAAATGCAAAACGTATTCTGGCACTTGCTGCCGCCATTTTATTATTTGGTATGTATCTCAGTACATTAATATTTGCCCTGATCGGGAGTCCGCATTCCATCAACCTTCTCTGGGCCTCTATTGCATGTACGATTGTGCTTCCGGTACTTCTCTATGGTTATATGTTGGTATTCAAGCTTACCCGGCATAATACTCCATCTGATGATTCAGCTGACAGCTTTCACAGCCACAGCTCGGATGATGTATCTAAGTTGTCACAGTCTCATGACCAGGCAAGCGATGATACCATATAAAACTCAAAGGGCATCAGACTTTCTTCGCGATCGTCTGATCCTTTTTTCTTATGTTTTCTTTCATCTTCTCTGATCTTCTTTCTCTTAGCAAGGTATTCTTCCATTGAAATCACTTCTGCTTCCTCTTTTGTCCAGTCTCTCGTATTCATAGTGCATACCTCCATCTTGATTATTTTTATCCCCTCTTACGTCTCTGGTGTCTGATTACACCGACGTTATTATTATATTTACGATGGTTTCATTATATGCATAGAATGTGTCAACATTATGGAAAAAATCTGAATAAAGCATAAGAAATTTCTTAAGGAAAACATAACAATCTACAGAACTTGCCACCGGCAACTTCTCTTTTATACTCTGGTATTAAAAAACAGAGATAAAGCAGCTCTCCTGTCTTCAAAAGACACATGGCCTGCTTTATCCCTGTTTTTCATCTCATGATTCGAAATATTTTATCTTATTTGGAAAATTTTGACTCTCTGTAAATGATATCATGTCTTTCCGGACCATTCGATACCATTGTAATTGGGTATCCGATCTGCTCTTCTACAAACTCAATGTAGTTTCTGCAGTTTTCCGGAAGATCTTCGTATTTCTTAATTCCACGGATATCACTCTTCCATCCCGGAAGTTTCTTAAGAACCGGTTTTGCCTTCTCTAACAGATGTGTGGTCGGGAAGTCTGTTGTTACTTCTCCATCGATATCGTATCCTACACATACCGGGATCTCGTCCAGGTATCCAAGTACATCTAATACTGTAAATGCAACATCTGTGGCTCCCTGCATTCTGCATCCATACTTAGAAGCTACACAGTCAAACCATCCCATTCTTCTCGGACGTCCTGTTGTTGCTCCGAATTCTCCACCGTCACCACCACGGCGTCTTAATTCATCTGCTTCATCACCGAAGATCTCGCTTACGAACGCTCCTGCTCCTACTGCGCTTGAGTATGCTTTACATACAGTTACGATTTTCTTGATCTCATATGGAGGGATTCCTGCTCCGATTGCTCCATATCCTGCTAATGTAGAAGATGAAGTAACCATTGGATAGATTCCGTGATCCGGATCTTTCAGTGATCCAAGCTGACCTTCTAATAATACTTCTTTTCCTTCTTTGATTGCATTGTTCAGGAAAAGAGATGTATCACATACGAATGGTTCGATCATCTTTTTATATTCTTGAAGTTCATTATATAAATCATCAGGATTGATCAATGGTTTATGATAAAGGTGCTCCAGTAATACATTCTTCTGTTCTGCCACACGGACAACTTTCTCTTTTAACAGTTCATCATCAAATAATTCACTGACCTGGAATCCAATCTTTGCATATTTGTCTGAATAAAATGGTGCAATACCAGATTTTGTAGAACCGAAAGATTTTCCTCCCAGTCTCTCTTCTTCGTATGCATCAAAATTCTTATGATAAGACATTACCATCTGGGCACGGTCAGATACCAGAATCTTCGGCATCGGAACTCCCTGATCGATAATAGACTGCACTTCCTTGAATAACACCGGTACATCCAGTGCTACACCATTTCCGATAATACTGGTTGTATGACCGTAAAATACTCCTGATGGAAGTGTGTGTAATGCAAATTTTCCATAATCATTGATAATTGTATGACCTGCATTCGCGCCTCCCTGGAATCTTACGATGATATCTGCCTGCTCAGCCAGCATATCTGTAATCTTACCTTTTCCTTCGTCGCCCCAGTTGGCACCGACTACTGCTTTAACCATATCCATTCCTCCTGCGTTATTAACATGACTTATCAGTCTACTTTAGCGAGTCTAATCAAACCGCCTTAAGCATTATACTATACATTTTATCTTGGTTCAATAATATTTTTACAGAAAATACATATGATTTCCTGTATTCTTTACATTAAAGGCGCAACCAGTCTTAACACCTGCCCGGCTACCTTCATAAAAACTCCTCTGTTTCTCACCTCAGTCACTGTCACTTTGTGACATTTTGCCAGGGTATTCTGGAAGTCTTCTTCCACTTTCTGAACCTCCGGATTATCATAAATAAATACTCCGTTTTCAAAATGCAGATAGAGACTCCGGAAATCCAGATTGATACTGCCTACTGTTGCCGTATCATCATCAGATAAGATCG
>ERZ507086.605-NODE-605-length-18176-cov-5.727112_pt1 | contig 18176 bp, 17 predicted proteins | sample MGYA00512292_ERZ507086 | MGnify/ENA metagenome assembly ERZ507086
CCAAATGGTGCTGGTAAGACAACAGTATTTAATATGTTGACAAAAGTGTATCAGCCAACGCGTGGAACAATTAAAATTGCCGGAAAAGATATGAATAAACTCGATCCTGTACAGGCAAACCGGGTAGGCGTAGCACGTACATTTCAGAATATTCGTTTGTTTTCTAATATGTCTGTATTAGATAATGTTAAAACAGGTATGCACAATGAATTGAAGTATGGATTGTTTACTTCTATCTTAAGACTTCCTAAGTATTACAAACTGGAAAAAGAATCTACGCAAAAAGCAATGGAATTATTGAAAATCTTTGGACTAGATCAATTTGCTGATTTAACTGCGGGGAATCTGCCTTATGGTGCACAGCGTCGTCTGGAAATTGCACGTGCTTTGGCAACAGATCCAAAACTATTGTTATTGGATGAACCTGCAGCGGGTATGAATCCACAGGAAACAGAAGATCTGATGGATATGATTCGCAAGATTCGTAATCATTTTGATATTTCAATTTTATTGATTGAACATGATATGAAACTTGTTATGGGAATTTGTGAAAGAATTACTGTCTTGAACTTTGGACAGGTACTTGCACAAGGTCTTCCACAAGAAATTCAATCAAATACAGAAGTCATCAAAGCGTATATTGGAGAGTGAGGGATCGAGTATGCTGAAAATTGAAAATTTAGTTGTACGCTATGGCATGATTGAAGCCATTAAAGGAATCTCTTTCCATGTTGATGATGGAGAAATCGTTACATTAATTGGCTCTAATGGTGCTGGTAAAACCACAACAATGCATGCAATCAGTGGATTATTAAAACCAGCAAGTGGTTCTATTACATTAGATGGAAAAGATTTGATTAAAACACCTTCTCATAAGATCGTTACGGATGGCTTAGCGCAGGTTCCAGAAGGAAGACGTGTATTTGCAGAACAGTCTGTAAAAGAAAATTTATTGCTGGGTGCATATTTTAGAAAAGATAAGCAGGAAATTGAAAAAGATCTTGCCTATGTATATGACTTGTTTCCTCGTTTGAAAGAAAGAGAAAAACAGCTGGCTGGTACATTGTCTGGTGGTGAACAACAAATGCTTGCCATGGGGCGTGCATTGATGTCTCGTCCAAAGATTCTTTTACTTGACGAACCTTCTATGGGATTGTCACCTTTACTTGTAAAAGAAATCTTTAGAATTATTCAAGATATCAATAAGCGTGGTACAACAATTCTTCTTGTTGAACAGAATGCAAAAATGGCATTAGGTATTGCTGATCGCGCATATGTTTTAGAAACTGGTAAAATAGTATTAGAAGGAACTGGCGAAGAGCTTGCTGCCAGTGAATGTGTAAGAAAAGCTTATCTTGGAGGATAATAATTATGTATGTAAAAGATCATATGACGAAAAAACCTGTTACAGTAACACCAGATACATCTGTATCTACAGTATTGGATATCATGCAGAAAGGACATTTCCATCGTGTTCCAGTTGTTGATGAAAATGGTGTATTGAAAGGTTTGATTACAGAAGGTGTTGTTACAGAAGCTTCTGGACAGAATACAACATCTTTGTCTATCTTTGAATTGAACTATCTTCTTTCTAGAACAAGTGTTGCGGATATCATGATCAAAAATGTTAAGACGGTTACAGAAGATCAGTTTGTTGAACAGGCAGCACAAGTGATGCTGGATGCAGGGATTAATGCATTGCCAGTTGTAGATGAAGCAAACAAAGTTATTGGTATCATTACAGAAAAGGATATTTTCAAGACTTTTGTTGATCTTCTTGGGTTAAAACATCAAGGAACAAAATTTGTAATCAAGATGGAAAATAAGCCTGGCTTGCTCGCAAAAGCAGCAAAGCTGCTTGCAGATAATGATGCAAATGTGGAAGCACTTGGTGTTTATCAGAATGATGAAAGAGGTGCTGAATTCTTTGTGAAGGCTACAGGTGCAATTGAAGTTGAAGCAATGACTAAGATTCTCAAAGAGAATGATATGAATGTTGTGGCAATTGTGCAGACAACAAATGAAGGGAATACTGTTTTCTACGATCCTTCTAAAATTGCATAAGTAACGTCAGGGTATGGAGAAATTCATACTCTTCTTTTAATATGTACAGTACTTCATTTGAAAGGATGTATGATAGAATTTACATAAGAAAAGAAGGATGAAAATATGTCTGAGTCATTTTATTTTAAAGATTGGGTCCTTCAACAGAATGGACCATACACAATAACGGAACAAGATGAAGATCATATTCGTATTGAGAATGAATATGGACTTTCGGAAGTGAATTTTTATCATTTAGAGGAAGAAGGAGAAATCGTTGAACTTAAGGTAACATGTAAAAAAACAAATATGACGAGGTTCTTTTTGCATTTCCAACCAATTCATGAGGAACATGCAAAAGATCTATTTCATGAAATGATTTCATCTCTTATGTCATTGAAGAACAGCCGGACAACAAAAGTGCTGCTTTGCTGCTCAGCTGGTATGACAACTTCTTTCTTTGCTGAAAAACTGAATGAAGTTGCAAGAATGAATGCATTGGATTATGAATTTTCGGCAGTTGGTGTACAAGAAGTATATGCACATGTCAAAGATTATGATGTGGTTTTAGTTGCACCACAGGTTGGATATGAAGAAGCAAGATTGAAAAGAAGTATCGTCGATAAACTTATATTGAAAATACCTACGCAATTATTTGCGAGTTATGATGCTGCTGGATGTTTAGAATTTGTTAGAAGTGAAATGAATTCATATTTGCAAAAGGAAAAAAAGAAAGCATCGAACTGCTGCAAATGTAATAAATCGGATATTGGAAAAGTATTAATCATTTCAACTGCACCAAGTGAGGATAATACAATCATTCATTACCGTATTTATGAAAATGGTGAAATAATATTGGATCGCCACGTATTGAAAAAGACGCTGGATCTAGAGGATTTAGATGACATTATTGCTACTCAGGTTTGCCAGAATACAAAATCTCCATTTAAAGCAATTAGCATTGCTGTGCCAGGAATTATTCAAGATGGAAAATTAGATTTGCCAAAAACAAAAAGTGTAAACCTGCAAGGAGAGAATAATAATTTATTTAATATTCAGAAATATTATGAAGACTGTGCTGGAGTACCAGTGAGAATCGAAAATAATGCAAATTGTGCAGCATATGGATGGTATACAAATCAAAGCAAGTATCAAACAGTTTGCTTGATGTCCCAGCCAGCTGGATGGCTGATAGGTGGTCAAGGAATCGTTGTGAATGGGAAACTGATCCGAGGATCACACGGGATTACAGGAGAAATACGTTATCTTTTAAATCAAATGAGTTATGAAACACCTCTTTCCATCAATCCATATAATGTAAAAATAATACGTGAAATTACTGGAAAAGCATTACTTGCGAATATCTCTATACTTGATCCTGAAGTGATTGTTGTTCGTAATGATATGCTTTTGGATGTTGAAGAAATCAAAGAAGAATTAGAAAAGTATTTACCTGCATCCAGAATTCCAGAAATCATTCATATGGATGATTTTAATGATTATGTTATGGCGGGACAAGAAAGGCTGTTGAAGGAATATATTGAAGCACATAAATAGCATTGATTTGCAATATGTTATAATCCTGACTTTAGGAGTTGAAGAAAATGAAAATAGCTTTAGAAGGCATAAATAAGCCTTTTTAAGCTATTTTTTGTTTTGCAGCTGATTATCGTATTTTGGATGATTTTTTGCAAAAATTAAGAAAATACGATAAACAAATACATGGAAATTGTCAAAGATAAGCATAAAAAAACGTGGTAAATAAGCCACGATTTAAAACTCGATGTTTTTTACAACTCCTAAATTCCTGGCTGACTTTTTTCCATGTTATAATTCTGCATTGCTGAGGTTTATTTATGAAGAATGATTTAGGTAAAGATGAAATTAGAAAACTGGTATGGGCAATTGCAATTCCAAGTATGATTGCTCAGTTTGTCAGTGTTTTATACAGTATTGTTGATAGAATGTATATCGGCCACCTTGCTGGTATTGGTGTCAATGCATTAGCAGGAGTAGGGGTGTGTGGCCCCGTAGTGACAATGATTGGTGCTTTTGCAAGTTTAGTCGGAGTTGGAGGAGCACCACTTGCTTCAATTGCTATGGGAGAAGGAAATAATGACAATGCAGGTAAAATTATCGGCAATGCATTTGATCTCATGATGATTATTGCAATTGCAGTAGTTGTGCTGGTCTATCCTTTTGCGGAAAAGATGCTTTATGTATTTGGTGCAAGTGAAACGACAATACTTTACGCACTTTCTTACTTTAAGATTTACTTGCTTGGCACTCCTTTTCTTTTGCTGGCTACAGGAATGAATAACTTTATCAATTGTCAGGGCTATGCAAGAATAGGCATGATATCTGTTCTGATCGGTGCTGTAACGAATATCATCCTTGATCCGATACTAATGTTCGTTTTTCATATGGGAGTAGAAGGAGCTGCCATGGCATCTGTTATTTCACAACTGTTTTCCTGCATCTTCGTTATGACCGTTCTTTTGTCAAAACATCTTCCAGTCAGATTGAAATTTATGGGGATTGATATAAAAACATGTCTTAACATATTGAAGATAGGCTTTACACAGTTTATTATCATTGCCTTTGATAATGTCATGATTATCAGTATGAATGCTGTTCTGCAGAAGTATGGTGGAGAACAGCTTGGAGATGTATTGATAACAGTAAATACAATTGTGCAGTCATTTATGTTAGTAGTTACTATGCCACTTGGTGGTATCAGTTCCGGAACACAGTGTATTCTCAGCTATAACTATGGTGCCTATCAGATGGATCGTATCAAAGAAGGTATCCGTTACATTACAAAAATGTGTATTGGTTACTGTGTACTAATGTTTGCCATTGCATGGTTGTTTGGAAAGTACTTTATTTTTCTGTTCAATAAAGATGCTCAGCTTGTTGAACTGGCACAGAATGCTTTAAAACTGGTAACACTGTTTATTATTCCATTGGGTCTGCAGTACGAAATGGTAGATTCTATGACTGCTTTAGGCCAGGTAAACATTTCATTACCACTTTCTTTTTTCAGAAAGGGTGTTTACTTTGGTGCACTGTTTCTGATTCCTGTATTCTTTTCTGTTCAGTACACGTTTGCGGCTGAATGTATTTCAGATCTGATTGCTCCAATTGTTTCATTTATTACAGTAAAGAAAAATCTTCCGCTCATTCTGGAATGGCGTATATCCATGAAAGAAGAACAGAAAGTTACAGAATAGTTCTGATGAACAAATTTATGGATTGGATGGAAGATCATGTCATACATTTAACAGGTGAAATCGGCACAAATCGCTGTCTGAAAGAGATTTCTCTGTCTTTAAACTTGAGCTTTTTTAGTGGCTGTGTGATTACATATGATTTGTCAACGATATCATTGAACTGGCGGTTTGTCTTTGATCCAAGTCCTGCATCGGAACAGAAAACAAACTTTGAACAGTCAAAGTCACGGATTACTTCCTGTTCGATCTCAAAGAAGAAGTTTGTGCAGTCGTAATAGAGCACTGACTGATTTCTGCAGATGTTGTCAAATCTCAGATCAGTGCAGATCTTCTGCAGGAAGAGATAGCTACAGTTGAAGGAATATATTGAAGCATATAAATAGTATTGATTTACAATGAAAAATGAGCCGAGGTATCCTGTGGATTCATCCACGGACGGAATCGGCACTATTTCTTGCCATCATACTGATTAAGTATATACTGCCTCACGGTTTCTTTACTCATGTTACCTACGGTTCCTACGTAGTAGCTTGAAGACCATAGCCTGCTACTCCAGAATTGGTTGTTTCTTATTTCTGGATGATTCTTTAAAAATAATCGAGCGCTGCTGCCTTTCAGATTTTTAACTATATCTGTCACACTGTATTTTGGTTTAAAACTGCACAGTATATGGATATGCTCTGGCATGACCTCAATCTCCTGTATTTGAACATCTGCCAGTTCTGCCACTTTTGAAAGAATTGCTTTCATTTCTCCGACAAGCTCTGGTGTTGTAAAACACTGGTTCCGGTATTTTGTAACCCAGATGATATGGTAGTTCGTATTATATACGTATCCTCGTTCGTAATGTGCATCTTTAATCTTGTCAATATGTCGTTTCATATGTAGTCTCCTGTTTATGCTTATAATATAGCATATATTGATTTTATATTGTATACATATGTGCTATAATATAGGTATGAAATCAATGAACGAACTCACATATAACAGAGGATTGCTTGTGCGTGCTTATTTGTCTGACAAGCAGAAAAACTGTGTCAAGAAAAATGGTGGCGTTGCACGGTTTGTATATAACAGGCTTGTAGCTGTTGACCGTGAAAAGCATAAGTTGGTAAAAACACTTCCGTATAGTCCAACTGATCGTGCAAGAATGTCCTATTTAAAAGATGCATATGCTACGACTACCTCTCTTAGAAATGCTGTTCCTTTTTTGAATGATCCACTTGTTGATGGATATGCAATTGCCAATGCAAAGAAGGATTACTCTCGTGCGTGGCAGCAATTCAAAAAAGTAAAAGGGAAAAGTATACCTACATTTCATAAGAAAGATAACAATTACAGTTATGGAACTAATTGCCATTATGACAAGAAACTCAATAATGATCCAACTGTGATTGGACTTTACGAAGGCAGTGTTCGTTTCATTGATAAAAGTCACGTTATTTTGCCAATCCTTGGTAGAGTACGTATCAAAGGCTCTGACAAAGAAATCAGGTCTGTCTTGAATAGAAAAGATTTCACAAGAATTGGAACCGTTAGAATCACTCTGGATTCATGTGGAAATGCATATCTTTCTTTTTCACTTGCATCCGATACACCATTTCATACAGTTTACCCTCAAACGAAGAAAGCTGTTGGCATGGACATGAACCTCACCAATTTTCTGTATGATTCAGATGGTGAAGAAATTCCATCTCCAAAGTTTCTACGTAAAGCAGAAGCTAAACTCAAGAAAGAACAGCGTAAGCTGTCTCATAAGCTGGAAGCTGCTAAACGAGATGGACGTGACTATTGCACATGTAAAAATTATCGGAAACAACGTTTGAAGGTTGCTGAGATACACAAGCATGTGGCTAATCAAAGACTCGACTTTATCAGGAGAGTTGCAAACTGGGAAGTCAAAAACCACGACTACTTGTTTGCAGAAGACCTTAAAGTTCGTAATCTGATTAAGAACCACAGGCTTGCTCAGGCAATCTCGGACAGTGGATGGAGAAAGTTTCTTACAGAGTGCGTGTGGTGTTCGTCAAAACGAGGCAAAATTTTCCTTTTGATTGATCCAAAGAATACTACGCAAACGTGTTCTAATTGTGGTTATGTGTCACATGGAGATACACGCATTACGTTAGGTCAGGAGGAATGGGATTGCCCACAGTGTGGAACGCATCACATTCGTGACTATAACGCAGCTGTTAATATTAAAAACACTGGACTTCTTATATTAAAAGAAGCTGGTGTACCGATAACTCTTTCATAAAGAAAGTATTGTGGTAAGTCCACACTGTAGGTTGGCAACTCTCTACGGAACCGCCCATCTAATTGGCGAATCTCTGTTCATCTGGCTGAGGCTGGATAGGCAAGTTCGCTGTATCTGGGCAAGTTGTTACGGCGACTGTCTAAGTAGCAATTCTTATGTTACCTGGATCGGTCTCCACAAGCCTGCCAATTCATTGGCGGGTAGTTGACCGCCTGAAAAGTATGGAACAAATGGTGTCGTTTATGCTTCTAGACCACTTGTACTTGGTGGAAAGAGTGTAGAAAATTTTGGTTTCCGCTTTGAAAATGGAAAAGTTGTAGAAGTTATTGCGAAGGAAGGAAAAGAAATGTTAGAAGCACTGGTTCGGATGGATGAAAATGCTTGTTATCTGGGAGAGTGTGCATTAGTGGAATATCATTCTCCAATCTCTATGAGTCACCGTGTGTATTACACAACGTTAATTGATGAGAATGCGTCTTGTCATTTAGCGCTTGGCAGAGGATTAAACGTGCAGCAGCCAGAAGATGCAAAATATACATTTAATGATTCAAAGATCCATATTGATTTTATGATTGGTACCAGTGATATGCATATTGTTGGTACGACAGACGATGGAAAAGAAGTTGTGATATTTGATCAGGGTAATTTTGTGCTGTAAGGGGCATAATATTGCCCTTTTTTTGTTGGATAAGTGATATACTTTTTAGAAGAAGTAATTTGCTTATGACAATCCAGAATAAAAAAGATAATAGTTCCAGTGTATTGAAATTATTATTGTTGATCACAAATGTTGTATTAATCGTTTATACGATTATTTTTGCGTTTTCTTATTCCAGAAACATCAAAGAAGAAAAAGAGAAAGCAAATATCGAAACATTCAAAATGACGATTGAATCAATGAAGGATGTATCGAATCGATATTTGAATTCAGAAAGAAGTGCATTGAGAGAATGGGGCGATTATATTGAATCACAGAATTTTACATTTGATCAGACTGTGGATTATATTCATCGTTCAACAACGCATACAGACCGTTATGCGCATCTTGTAGATTTAGATACATTAGATGCATGGAGTACAGATACATTTCAATCTCTTGACGTGTATCATTCGTTTCAAAATCTAGCGGAAGATACACGAGCAATCTATTTTGGAAATCTAACGACAATGTATCAAGTGGATGAGAACTATGCGGTACTTGGCAAATATACAGATGATAGTACGGGCGTAGAAGTTGTAAGTGTTGGTGTCAGAGTTGATTTGAAAGAAGGAGAGCATAAAAAACCATATTTACTTTTAAGAATTATCCCTGTGAAAAGTTTACAGGAAATATGGAATTTCCCCGCAATTTATACAAATGCTGAAGTGAGTCTCGTGACTGTTGCGGGCGGATATGTCATTGAATCTCCATCGATGGAAGAAAATGATTTTTTAGATTATATCAGTACATATAATTTTGATCATAATGAAGAAAAAGAAAATCAGTTGAAAGAAAAACTGTTTAATAATAAAGTTTTGTCATTTCACTATAAAAATGCAAAGAATGAGAAGTGTTACTGGTATTATTCTGTGTTTGAAGATAGTACAAGTTTAGCTGTGCTGGGAATTGTACCGATGCGTGAACTGTATCAGGATAATTCTGTTGATTACTCTATTTTTATTCTTGTGTGTGAAATGATGGGTATTTTGTTATTTGTGGATGGCAGTTATTTCTACTCAATCAATAAAAAACTCAAAGAAACTGCAGAACTGGCCAATGAAGCAAGTAATGCGAAACACAGTTTCTTTCATCGATGTCGCATGATATTCGTACACCAATGAATGCGGTGATTGGAATGGCTTCTTTGGCGAGAGAAAACAGCTATGACAGGAAATATGTGAATAAATGTCTGGATAATATATTGTTGAGTGGAAAGCATTTATTGACATTGATCAATGACATTCTAGAAATTTCCAAGATTGAAAGTGGAAATATCAGTATTACAAGCAAAGAGTTTGATCTAGATGAAATGCTGGATAGCTTAGAAGCAATTCTTCTTCCACAGGCAAATAGTAAGAACATTGCATTGACTGTAGAAAAACGACACATCATGTATTCTTCATTGATTGGTGATGATTTACGATTGACGCAGATTTATTTGAATTTGTTGTCGAACGCAATCAAATATACAAATGACGCAGATTTATTTGAATTTGTTGTCGAACGCAATCAAATATACAAATCCTGGTGGAAAAGTGAGATTCTGTATTGAAGAAAGGAATGCAGATGGAAATGTAATTCTAGTGAGTGTGATTGAAGATAATGGCGTAGGAATGAGTGAGGAATACCAGAAGGTAATGTATGACTCATTCTCTAGAGAAACAGATAGTAGAACAGATAAAGTGTTTGGTTCTGGGCTGGGATTATTTATTGTTAAGAATCTTGTTGATCATATGCAAGGTACAATTGCATGTGAAAGTGTAATTAACAAAGGTACGAAATTTACTGTTGAGATTCCGTTAGAAGTTTCATTTGAGAAGCATGACTGTGAAAAAACATTAGAATCTGTATTACATACACTGGATTTTAATGATCTACATGTTTTGGTTGCGGAAGATAATGAGTTGAACTGGGAAATCATTCATGATCTTCTTGAACAGAATGGTATTCATACACAAAGAGCTTGTAATGGAAAAGAATGTGTAGATATATTGGAAAATAGTGAGGAACATGCATTTGATTTTGTGTTTATGGATATTCAGATGCCGATAATGAATGGCTATGAAGCAACAAAACTCATTCGTAAATCGCAGAGAAAAGATATCCAGAATATTCCTGTTGTTGCGATGAGTGCAGATGCATTTGCGGAAGATGTTGAAGCTTGTTTGAAAGCTGGTATGAATGGTCATATTTCAAAACCAATTGATTTTAAAGAAGTGATGAAAGTAATTGAAAAGTATTGTTCAACAAATCAATGAGACGCTATAATAGTTGCGTTATGAAACGATATCTGAATGTAGTATTAGGCTCTGTGTTATTGAGCATTGGTATCTGGCTGTTTGTGACTCCAAATGGAATTAACTTTGGAGGAATGATTGGTACAGCTCAGTTAATTGAACGTTTGCTTCGTATGCTGATACATATTCCAGCAAATATCAATGTGCTTGGTATTATTAACTTTTGCTTGAATATTCCTTTATTCTTTTTTGCATTGAAAATCATGCATAAAGATTTCTGCGTAAAAACAATTCTTTCTTTGGTGATTCAAACAGTGTTGTTATCTGTTTTGCCGCCATTAAAACAGCCTTTAGTGAATGATATGATACTGAATACGATCTTTGCTTCAGCAATTTGTGGTATTGGGGTTGGAACTGCATTGAGTGGCAGTGGATGCTGTGGTGGTATTGATATCGCTACGATGTGTATTGTGAAAAAACATCCTGATTTTAAAACAGGACAGTTATCTATTTATTTCAATATTGTATTGTTTGGTATTTGTCTGTTCTTTGATGATTTGAAAACAATTATGTATTCTGTTTTGTTTGTTGGATTGTTATATACGATTGCTGATCGTTGTCATGCGCAGAATATTAATGTGACTGCTTTGATTTTTACAAAGAATCATGATTTGAAGAAGACAATTATGTCGACGATGGGACGTGGCGTTACGTATTGGAATGGAAAAGGTGCATATACAGAAACAGATACTGAAATCTTGTATGTTGCCATTAACAAATATGAAGTGCAGCAATTGAATGAATTGATTCATGAAGCTGATCCGCATGCATTTGTGACTTTATCACAAGGATCTATGATTCATGGAGGATTTGAAAAAAGATTATAGAAGACATGGAATGATCTGTGTCTTTTTATTTTGGAGATAAATAGTTCGCTCAAAAGTTCGCTCGAAAAAAGAAAAAACAAAAAAACCGCATCAATAAGCGGTTTTTAGAGCTTAGTATAGTGCCGACTATAGGACTTGAACCTACGACCTATGCGTTACGAGTGCATTGCTCTACCAACTAAGCTAAGTCGGCAGTGCAAATATTATAACTGATTTTTTCTTAATGTACAAATTTATCACATGGATGTTTGCGATAGGCTAAAGGTGTACAGCCATATTCTTTCTTAAACATGCGATTGAAATATGATTGTTGATCAAAACCACAGGAAGAAGAGATTTGAGAAATGGATTGCTCTGTACTTCTTAAAAGATTAGATGCAATTTCTAAGCGATATAAATTTAAGAAATCAATGGGTGAATGTTTTGTATATAGATTAAACATTCTTGAGCATTTTGATATTGATACATTTCCGTATTCTGCAATATCACGCAATGAAATCTTATCTGCATAATTCTTGTATATAAATGAAGTCATTTTATTTAACAGTTCCATATCATCTAAATGATGTGGATCAACTTCTGGGATGTGTGTTTCTAATCGTTCATAAATCAATTGCAGGATTGTATATGCATCAGACATCATGCCAAGCATATATGCACTTGATCGCATAGCGTCTAACTGCTGGATGTGATGAAATGCATTGATGAGTGAAGAATGTTGATCAAAGATCATATAGTCAATGCTTGTGTTTTCAACAATTGGTTTTGCATAATTGGCATAAATCAATGGATCATTGGAATAAATAGATGGATGAATCAATACAACATTAAACTTACAATATTCTGATTCGGTTAATGTTGATGAGTGTAATTGATTTGCATTCACAAATATGATTTGCCCCTTTGTTACTTTTACCTTTTCATCATTAATGTTGTAATAGAGATATCCTTCTAATATTTCCATCATTTCAATTTCTTCATGAATATGCTGGATGGAATGAAAGTTAGAATCTGGAAGCATTTCATCTTGTTTTACAAAAATCTTTAAGTTGTCGTCTGTGTAATGGACATTGGATGTGTAATTTCTATATAAATTCAGTGTCAAGACAAAATTATACAAAAAATAAAGCAAAAATCTACTATTATTTATCTAACAATGCTAATATTATATTACCAACAAGTCAAAGAGGAGGACTTACATATGACAAATAAATACGCAGGTACAAAAACTGAAAAGAATTTACGTGAAGCATTTGCTGGCGAATCTCAGGCTAGAAATAAATATACTTACTTCGCTAGCGTTGCTAAGAAGGCTGGCTATGAACAGATTGCTGCTTTGTTCTTAAAGACAGCTGAAAACGAAAAAGAACATGCGAAACTATGGTTTAAGGCTTTAGGCGAATTAGGTGATACAGAAGCTAACTTGAAGGCTGCTGCTGAAGGCGAAAACTATGAGTGGACAGATATGTATGAACGTATGGCACAGGAAGCTGATGAAGAAGGTTTCCATGAACTTGCTGAACAGTTCAGAGGCGTAGGTGCTATTGAAAAGCATCATGAAGAAAGATATAGAAAACTTCTTGCAAATGTAGAAGAAAAGAAAGTGTTTGAAAAGAGTGGCGTTACAGTTTGGGAATGCAGAAACTGTGGTCATATCGTAATTGGTACAAAGGCACCAGATGTTTGCCCAGTATGCAAACATCCACAGTCTTACTTCGAAGTGCATGAAGAAAACTATTAACAGGTGAGAATATGAAATTTTATAAGTGTGAAGGATGCGGTAATTTTATTACATTCTTAAATGAAAAGAGTGGCTGTACTCCAAAATGTTGTGGAGAAACAATGAATGAAGTGATTCCTAACACAACAGATGCTGCAAATGAAAAACATGTTCCTGTGATTGAAAAGAATGGAAATGTTGTAAAAGTAACTGTTGGTTCTGTAGAACATCCAATGGTTGAAAAACACTATATCCAATGGATCATTCTTGAAACAAAGAACGGTTTCATGAAGCATGATCTTCATCCAGAAGAAAAGCCAGAAGCTACATTCACATTGAATGATGGTGATGAAGTCGTTGCAGCATATGAACTATGCAACCTGCATGGACTTTGGAAAGCTGAATAAAACAAACAAAACCACCGAAAGGTGGTTTTACTTTGTTTGCGCGCCATGGGCGCGCTCTAACGGGTGCGAGTCCCGAACATGCCCAGGTAGTGGGAAATGTATAGCCAAACAGCAAGGGTGTCTACCGTGAGGTGGAATCTGAAGGAAGCTGTAAGCAAATCTCTGGTCTGACGGACAGAAATCGCATATAAGGCTGGGCTTCGAGTGATAAGCTGGCAAAGAGCAGCGAAGTCTAATAACTACCATGTTTGTAGAAGCACAGTAAATGCGGCAGATATATGGAGAGAAAGAGCGTGCACCTTAAGCGTGGAGGTCTCACAGAGGTTTCATTTGCCTAGTAACAACGAACTGTGAGAAGTCAGCCGAACCCATACTAGTGAAGAAGTCTCTGTAATGGAGATGGAGCAAAGGGGTGAACAATCAATAAGTTTGAGTATGTCTCGTATTGCAGAAGAGATAACATCTGCCGTAACCAATCGGGTAAAAGATGGTCAAATCAAGCGAGACGGAAAGGAAAGAACGCATGGACACAAGTAGTCTAATGGAGCAGATACTATCTAACGATAATCTCAACAGAGCATATCTGCAAGTCGTACGAAATAAAGGTGCAGAGGGAGTGGACGGAATGAAGTACACAGAACTCAAGGAATACCTTGCAAAGAACGGCGAAATTATCAAGGAACAGTTGAGGACAAGAAAATATAAACCTCAACCAGTACGAAGAGTGGAGATACCAAAGCCTGATGGTGGTGTCAGAAACCTAGGAGTACCAACAGTAACAGACAGATTCATACAACAAGCCATTGCACAGGTCTTAACACCAATCTATGAGGAACAATTCCATGACCATAGCTATGGATTTAGACCGAATAGATGTGCACAGCAAGCAATCCTAACAGCACTCGATATGATAAATGACGGAAATGATTGGATTGTAGACATTGACTTGGAAAAGTTCTTTGACACAGTAAATCATGATAAACTGATGACTATCATAGGTAGAACTATTAAAGATGGAGATGTTATTTCTATTGTCAGAAAATACCTAGTCAGCGGAATCATGATAGATGATGAGTATGAGGATTCTATTGTGGGAACACCGCAAGGAGGAAACCTTTCGCCACTACTGGCAAACATCATGCTGAATGAACTGGATAAGGAAATGGAGAAGAGAGGACTTAATTTTGTACGATATGCAGATGACTGTATTATTATGGTTGGAAGTGAAATGTCTGCTAACAGAGTCATGAGGAATATCTCACGATTTATTGAAGAGAAACTAGGGCTTAAGGTTAACATGATCAAGAGCAAGGTAGACAAACCACAAGGACTCAAATACCTTGGATTCGGTTTCTACTTTGACCCAAAAGCACACCAGTACAAGGCAAAACCACATGCAAAATCAGTAGCAAAATTTAAGAAGCGGATGAAAGAACTCACATGTCGTAGTTGGGGCGTTAGCAACAACTATAAAGTGGAGAAACTCAATCAGCTCATAAGAGGTTGGATTAACTACTTCAAGATAGGCAGTATGAAAACACTATGCAAAGAATTAGATTCAAGAATCCGTTATCGGCTCCGCATGTGCATTTGGAAACAATGGAAAACTCCACAGAACCGAGAAAAGAACCTTGTAAAACTTGGAATAAACAGAAACACCGCAAGACGAGTTGCATATACCGGGAAAAGAATAGCCTATGTTTGCAACAAAGGTGCTGTAAATGTGGCTATTAGCAACAAGAGATTAGCCTCATTTGGACTAATCTCTATGTTAGACTACTACGCCGAAAGGTGTGTTATTTGTTAAGTTGTTTGAACCGCCGTGTACGGAACCGTACGCACGGTGGTGTGAGAGGTCGGGGATTTAATCAAAATCCCCTCCTACTCGATTGTCTAGTCTGTTGCCAGTAAGCTGCCATGGATTGATTTGGCTGACTTGTTACATCATCATTGAGATAGTCACTCAGATCAACATGCTTTGGATCAAATGCATTTGCTTCTTCTTCACTCTTGAATTCAATTTCAGCATAATAGAATTCCGAAGGTAGTCCTTCATCAACATGACTGACTTCTAATTGATGTCCATCTTTTAATAAATATGTGTTTCTTAGTTTATTGATGAGTGGCAAGCCAATGAGATCTTCTAATTCTTCAAACTTTTCTTCTGGAATTTCCATCTCAATTTCTTTTCTTGTGAGTAATCCTGAAGATTTGAAGCAAAGAATGAATTCGTCTTTTAATGGCTGATCTTTGGATGAATAAATCATTTTTTCTTCGCGGATGCGTACAGTTGGATGTGTTGCAATATATCCTTGACGCATTTGCTGAGAGAATAGTAATGGTAGATCAGGAAAACCATTTACCATCCATTTTCTTTCAATTTCTAATGGTGTTTTATTTGTCATATTTATATTCTATCTTGTTTTCGATAACGAATGAAGAAAAAAACACAAATCAGAATTTGAATGATTCCTCCCATTGGTGCAGCAAGACCCATAGGGAATAGTGTATCTGGATAGTAAATAGAAGCAAGATAAGCACCCGGCACTCTACATATAATAATACTGATGACATTGTTCAAGAAGGAAATGAATGGATAGCCACTTGCTACAAAAAAACCTGACAGACAGAAATGAATGCCCGCAATAGCACAATCAAATACATAGGAATGTATATAGGAAGTGCCTAATGAAATAACAGTTGCATCGTTTGTGAATAAAGATAGAACATTCTGAGAAATAAACTGGAAACATATCGCTATGACAATTCCAAATGTAAAAGCAATGCTGGAACAAATGGATAGTGTTTTTCTTGCGAGTGGTTTGTTGTTGGCACCGATTGCCTGAGAAACAATTGTGGAAACAGTAGACATCATTGCAGAAGGAACTAGAAATAAGAAAGAAATGATTTTTTCTACGATACCTACTGCGGCAGATACTTCAACACCTCTGCTGTTTGCGATAATTGTGATGATTAGAAATGAGATTTGAATGAATCCATCTTGTAAAGAAACAGGTACACCGATCTTTAGAATATTGTGTAGCGTTTCTTGTTGTATTTTGAGATCAGTTTTATGAATGTGAATGAGCTGCCTGCTTTTGATTGTGAATAGTGAGATAGCTACACTGACTGCCTGAGCGATAATGGTTGCCAGTGCCGCGCCTGTTGCGTGCATATGAAAAAATCCGACAAATACATAATCTAATACAATATTGGAAAGACAGGCAATAAAGATGAAATACATTGGTGTTTTAGAATCACCAAGGCCTCTGAAGATAGAGGAAACAACATTGTATGCAATGATAAAGGGAATGCCTAGAAAACAGATCGTTAAGTAATTTTCTGTTTCCTGGATTGCTTCTATTGGCGTATTCATGATTGTGGTAATCATTGTTCTGCAGCAAAGCAATGCAATAAGCAAGATGAGTGATAGAAAGGAAAAGAGTGTAATACTGTTTCCGATAACTGTATGGACTTGTTTTTCGTTGTGACTGCCTACATAACGTCCTATCATAACAACAGAGCCTAAAGATAAGCTGACGAGCATGACAGTGACCATATGCATGAATTGTGAACCAATGGAAACGCCAGAGATAGAGGATGCACCATTGTATTGTCCGACAATAAATAGATCTGCCATGCCGTAGAGTGTCTGCAGAAAATAAGACAATAAAAATGGTAGTGAGAATGTAATGATATTTTTATATAGGTTGCCTTTTGTGAGATCTTTTGTCATTGTGCAGTCCTTTCTGTTATGAATATAAAAAACCTATCCGAAGATAAGTTTTAGAATTTTGTAAAGTCTGTTTTTTCACCATTAAGCCATCTTCTGTGAGAAATTGTACGTTTTACAGCTAATGGGCGAGGTTCTTCGGGGAAAGTAACCATGTTTTTAGCTCCATTTTTCCATAAATCATAAATGTCTTCTGCATCTTCAATGAAAGACTGTGCTGGCATTAAACCATATAGACGTGGAGGAATGATCGTTACAGGAATTGTGTATTTTGGTGCGTCTTTGCGTACCTGCATCTCCATGTGTGGACAAACCATCGCTACATCAACTTCATTCATACGGTCTAATAAATGTAGAATAGGAATGAAAATAAACGTTGCTCTTTCTTTTAATCCTTTTTCTTCGGATTCTTTTTCCAGGTGAGCGGCTAAAGCGCTGGAAGAAAAACCGCCACCACAACAAATTGCAATTCTTAACATCTTTGAAACTCCTTAATTGAATAAAGAAATTATATAATATTCATCTAAAAAAAATATAAAAAAAGTTCAGCATTTGCTGAACTATCGTGCACCAGACAAGACTTGAACTTGCACGGATCTCTCCATACGCCCCTCAAGCGTACGTGTCTGCCATTCCACCACTGGTGCATCACGCTCAAATATTCTACATCATATTGGCTCGATACGTCAATGCATTTTTTAATAACTATGATAAAATATTCCATGGAGATAGATGGGATGAATGTTTTAAGCATTTTTATTATTTCGTTTGAGTTTGTGGCAGTCATTATCAGCTTAATTATTTTAAGTATTTTATGTCTGCAGAAAAATAAAAACCAGAAAGATAAAGATATTTTATGGATTGTATTTTTAGGCGCATTTTTACTGACAAGTGATTGTCTTGCGGAATTCTATAAAGGAAATACAAGTGAGATTGGCTATTTTATAGATCGGAAGAGC
>ERZ507086.650-NODE-650-length-17041-cov-5.537501_pt1 | contig 17041 bp, 11 predicted proteins | sample MGYA00512292_ERZ507086 | MGnify/ENA metagenome assembly ERZ507086
TCCCACGGTGCCTATTTTACCGGTAACGTAGCAGTTAAAGATTTACCTGACCTGGTTTGGCCGGCTTCTTTACTACCAAGGCTAATCAATAAGGCTGTAAGCCTTATGTGGTAACGACGGGTGACCCCGGCGCTATCAATAAGGCTTTACAGCCAACAGCCTTCCGTAAACTGTAACGGGGCTAAACAAAAGTGGAAATAAGAAAACTTATTCTTTTGCAAGCCCCGTCCGAGGTTTACCTCGGGCGCGGGTTATTGACCATATCTGACAATGTTAACAATATCGTAAGTATTGCATTTTTCTCCAATTCGGCCTGAAAATACGGCGTCGTAGTTTCCAATTCTTAATGTTTTAATCATTACGATACTTCCTTTCTTGTTTCAGTTTTCGTATACAATATGCCAAAACTGGCAACGATACAAAAATTTTCAGAAAGAGAAGCATCAGCTATTTCAGTTTTAAGCATCCAACAATAAGTTCTATTTCGTCGTGGTCCATATGCTTTTTATCCATCAGTTTTCTCAGCGCTACAGCATCCTCATACCCGCCAACGATTTCAAATTTTCTTGAATCCAGGCCGAAAATTGTGTAATCAGACTTATCCTCAGACTCTTTAATTATTCTCATTTTGGGTTCTGTTTCCTTTTCCCATTTTTTTACCTCTTTGTCTTTGCTGTTTCCATAAAACAATTTCAGCTTATCCAGTAAATATTCAGCATCAATATTGGAAACAAAGCCAACATACATTCCTCGCGGGTAATCTTCATACTCCGTGCCAGCAAACATTCCTGAATGTTTACTGTAAAAATCATTACGCGCTGTTTCAAAATCACTTCCCGGAATCTCCCATCGGGAAATGGTATCGTACTGCACGTCTGGACATTTAATTTTTAAAAAATCACAGAAGCAATCTCTCAGCCTGCGTGGAATATATACTGTGCTTTTCTCATCTGACATCTTAATGTCGTTGAATGTAATCATTGCTTACTCTCCTCTCTCGCTTTCACTGTTCTTAATATCAGGGTTAAGTCTTCATTGGAAAGTTGCCGTCTTTCTATCAGTGCTTTAAGCTTTTTGATTTTGTCGTCACTTCCAGAGACAACGAACGCATCTAAATTTGTCATCTACTTTATCCTCCTATTATGACGGCTCTCGCCGTAAAATTCATCTGAAATTAATATGCTGAAAAAAACATAAAGGCTAAGCAGATTTAGAAAAAAAATTAAAAAAAATCAAAAAAAAACATCTGCCGGCGTTTTTTATCTATACGTTTTCCGGCATATTAAAAATGTAAACCATTTACAAAAAAACCAAAAAAAAAGAAAGGAGCAAAAAAATGATTAACAATAAAACTGATATTATCGGTTATATGCAGCTGTTTTTTAAATTCTGGCCTATTGGCAGTCCTGAGGAAGCATACTATATGGAATACAAATGCGACTTCGCAAAGCCATTAAATGAGGATTTCTTCAAATACGTTCTCGGTACATTCGGAAAGGTCTGCGAGGAACAGGACGAAAAGAAACGTATATTTGAAGGAAAATATATCGATTACGAGACATATGTTTCTGAATGTCTTGCCGACGACAAAGACTTCAGTACACAAAGAACAAGATTTGGAACAGGTTTGCTGCCAGGAAAAGAGCCTTTAAAAATCAGCCAACATTAAACTATCTTCCCGCAACGATTAACGCTGCGGGATTTTTTTACGAATTATTTTATCAAAAATTCGGCATATTATTTATAGCTTATACATTTGAATGCTATATAGAAATATAGTATAATAAATACATAAGAAATAAAAACTCAAGGAGGGTAAATATATGTATAAGAAACGTAAATATTTATATGCGCTGTTCGCGTTCATGATTGCAGCGCTCATCTGTATCCCGCAGACTTTGCAGATGCGAACGCAGGCGGCAGCCAAGAAACCTGGAACGGTGAAGCTGTCAAGCATAAAGGCCACTGATTATAACAAAATTAATATCAAGTGGAAAAAGGTTTCCGGAGCTACGAATTATATTGTATATTATAAAGAGGCTGGTAGTAAGAAGTGGATTAAAATAAAGACACTGGATAATACAAAATCCAGTTATACACATACTTCTTCCAAAAAATATCCAATAGACACAGGATATAAATACACATATACAGTTAAAGCCTATAATAAGAAAACGAAGAAGTCTGGAGCATACAATAAAAAGGGATTGACAACAAATACAGTTCCTCAAACTGTAAAGCTAAATGAAGCTAAATTAAATTCCAACGGTTCTGTTACGATTTCATGGTTTAAAGCTGGCGGGGCTGACCAATATGAAGTATATGTAAGAAATAAGGATAACACAAAATGGTTATCTCTTGACACCGTTTCAGGATTAAGCTGTACAGACAAATATCCTTTTGAAGGACAGGATAACATCTATACCGTAAAGGCATATGCCAAATCAGGAAAAACCGGTAAATACGACGCAAATGGTGTTAAAGTTTACGTACCATCAGGCGATGATGATGATAAACCTAATATTACACCTGTTCCAACATTCACGGAAGAACAGTTTGCAGCTGAGATTTTCAGATTAACAAATGTTGAGAGAGCAAAGCATGGGGAGCCACTAGTGCAGACTAATAACGACTTAAACAGAGCCGCTATGCAGAGAGCAAAAGAGATTTCCATTAAGTTTTCACACACTAGACCGGACGGAACGGATGCTTTAAGTGTATTTGGAGAATACAATAATATCCCAGACAACCATGCAGCAGAAAATATATCAGCAGGATATACATCTCCACAAAGCGCAGTTGACGGATGGATGAATAGTCCTGGACACCGTGTTTCTTTATTAAATACATATTCAACACATCTTGGCGTTGGCGTATGTAAATCTGGGTCTACTTATTATTGTGTACAGTTATTTACTGCTTACGGTGAAAAAGAGAAGTTGACAATTGACGCAAATGGAGGGTATTTCCCTACATTGAATAATGTTAGCGTGTATGATATGTATTTTTATTATGGAACGAAAATTAAGCTTCCATCAAGTTTGCCTGTTCCTGTTAAAGAAGGATTTACGTTTAATGGATGGGTTGATGATTATGGAATAAAGGATGCTTCAATTAGAATTGTTAGTGCCGAAAGATTACATGCTACTTGGAAATAAAAATCTTAAAAATACAGAAAAATATAAGCTAATAAGTAAACAAATAGAGAGAGCAGCTTTTAAAGCTGCTCTCTCTATTTTTGTGTGTTATTTTTTATGCTTTCGCTTCTTTGCTTTTTTGTTTCTTGTATTACAAATCACAAATCCAGCACTTATTGCCATAACAATTCCAAGTCCAATAAATCCATATTTCCATTTGCCGTCATCACCAGTCATTGGCATCTTAAATGTAGCATTATTGGTGATTTCGTATAAACACTCATAGAAATACCATTTACCAGAATAATTCTTATCTTCTTTTGCAGTTTCATAGTTGACATTGCCATATTCGTTGGCTTCATCTTCTGTCATTGTCATAGGTACTGTTACAATGATAGGTTCCTTCAACAAGGAATTTCCATCAAGGGTCTTTATTTCTGTAATCTGATAAGTACCTTGGTCAAGGTTATCAAAGAAAACATCACCGTTTTCGTCGGTATGCCGTACAGTAGAATCACCCTCTTCCAACAATCTCTTGAAGTTTGGATGTTTCTTTGAAGTAGGTTTTATCGCCTGTTTCAGGAATTTTAACTCAAATTCAACACCGGCTATTGGGGTTTTTCCGTCAGCCTGATATTTCTTAAGGTTTATGCGGCATCGTTCAAGTTCTTCATACCATGGCTTCATATTGTTTGCATATGTCAGTGTAAAATCGGCATCTTTTGTTGTTGGGATACCAACAGGTTCTGTTTCTACAACATATTCTGCCGGGGCATCAATCTCTGTTATCTGCAGATATCCGCCAATCGGGATTACAATATTTCCATCATATCTGAAGAAATCGTCACTTTGATTATTGCCATCGAGATGAGATTCATCCATTCTGACATGTCCCTGTGTATCTGATTTTAAATACCATGTTCTGACAAGGTCATTTTCATTTGGACCGTCAGCATCAAAGTATTCTACTTTAAAGACCGCTCCAGGAATTATATCACCCTTAACTCCAAGTTTTTCAATATCCAGCTTTCCATCGCAGAAAATTGGTTCATTTTCAAATGGAATCTCGAATGTCTGTCCTGCATCGTCAGGCATGACAACAGGCTGAGACTTTGTACCAGAGTATACAGTATGATAATTCGGTGCTTTTATTTCTGTAATATAGTATGTTGTCTGAACTTTCTCAATCCAGTCTTTTGCTTCTTGCAATAGATTTCCTTTCATGTCATATACTGCATCAAGATGACGCGGTATACTATTATCAGGAAGTGTTACCGATTCTGTATATCCAGCTTCATTGGTTTTTATTACCGTGTTAAAAGATGTATCACGGCTTGATGTTACTCTATATTCTGCGCCAGCAAGAGTATAACTCTTTAAGTCCATAATATCCTTTGGTGCTTTTGATGTCTTTTTGACATATAAACCACCACTTGGCGGAGCGGGAGGTGTAGGGGTAACAGACATTGTAATTGTTGGTGTTGGGGTGTTGTTTACAATTTTATCGCCAAAGCTTTTTAATTCTCCAAGCTTCTTATCGGCATCACTAAGCTTATCGTAATCTTCTTTCGTAAAGGTTACACTATATACTTTTTCAGTATCACCCGTATATCCATCAGGAACACCAGTTTCTTTCGCATATAACGTCACTGTAGTATCTGATTCCGTATATGCAAAGCTTGCCTCGTCTGTCCAGCCATCATCACCGGATATAATAGAGCCAATTTCATTATCACAGCTCTCAGAATCATAGATTGTAAAAGTTGCTCCAGCTACTGGGTTTCCATCACCATCTACTTTTCTCGCGCGAACTCGTACAGGCCATCCATCATCGTTAATGAATCCTTCCTTTGGTCCAAAAATCTTCAATTCGCCTGACGCATCGCCAGCATCTTTTAATTCCTTATATTTCGCATACGTAAATGTAATAGTAGCTTTATTTTCAGGATTAAGGGTTTTTCCTGGAGGTGCCTCTATTTCTTTACAATAATATGTAATTTCGGTTTTATCAATTGGAACACTCAAAGTTGCAATATCAGTCATACCATCTTTTCCAGATACAATTTCTGCAAGTTTCTCTTTATAATCATCATCTGCAAAAATTCCAAATTTTGCTCCAGCCAGAGGGGTTTTATTTCTGTTAATCTTTTTAGTTTGAATTCTAACGTTCCATCCTTTTTTATTAACGATACCCTTTCCACCATCTGTTAAGCCAAATGTCTTTAATTCTCCATTTTTCTGGTTTGTGCTGCTTAATTTCTTAAAATCAGAGAGCTCAAATGTTAATTTAATTGGAGTTTCCAATACAGCATATCCAGGAGGAGCCTGCACTTCTTTACACCATACCTCATAAGTCTTAGTCGTTTGTGGAATTTCATCAATCGTTTCAATGTTTGTAGTACCATCATCTTTTGATGTCAATTTACCTATTCTATCACCAGAACAATCTTCACTATCGTACAAATAGAATACCGCTCCAGCCAATCCTTTTCCATTCTCATCAATCTTCTTTGCCTGTACTCTAACACGCCAATAATCTTTAGCAACGGGGTCTTCAATCGTCGGTGTATTATTAGCAACCGCATTTTGGTCTGTAAACTTTTGGTTATTATCTCTAAGGGCCTTAATTACAATTGTATGTACGTCGTTATTCTTTGCATAACCTGCTGGCGCTAAATACTCCTTAATGTGCAATTCGCATGTAGGTAATGCTGTTTTGTTTGGGTTGGAAGCTGTGGTAAACATTTCATCAGAAGCCGGAACTTTACCCTTAAATCTTGCATCATTGTCAGCCAGATGTTTACGGTCATATTTTATTTCACCATTTTTATCAGTTACAAAATACCATGTTCTTTTTCTTTTATAATCGCTTCCTGTTCCTTCGCTATAATTTACCTTAAATACAGCGCCTTCCAGAGGTTTTAATGTATCACCTTTTAATTTGGTTAATAATTTTCCTGTAAACTTAAATGGCTTATTTAAAATATATCCATTACCATCCATTGACATATCGGCTCTTTTATTTGCAGGAATAAAATCTTCTAGTTTATAATTTTTTCCATTGACCAGTTTACATGGGCCGTATATTTTGCCATTTTCAATAGTTCCAGATATTCTCTTTAATTCCTTTACGTAATAGATTCCACCTGGCAATAAAACAGAACCAGTTGCCTTAGAATCTTTTCCTCCGTCAATATCTATTGTCGCGACTTGTTTTTTCTCACAATCTTTATCTTTAAAAATTCCAAATTTAGTTACCAAGTCTCCGACACGGCTTGTCTGTTGTGTTAACTGTGAACTTTCGAAACGCTTCTTTAAAGTTAACTTTGCAGAATCAGGTTCTACCGTTGCTGTAAATAATGCTGCCATTACCTGTGCTGTTTCACCTTTCGGTCCACGGCACCATGCCTGTAAATGAAATGTACATTTGTTGCCTACTTTAGAAACAACTGTAATCTCAATACCTGTACAAACCGGTTTTCCTGGGAAATCATTGCAAATTTCGCTTACGCATCCACCCCATAACCAGTTCTCCGGACCTTTTCCATAGTTTCCTGGTGAGCCAACATTTACAAACATTTTATTCTGACATTTCGTAATATGGAAAATCTGACCCATGCTATGATAACTACGGTAAACACTTGCGTTTGCTACGTAACTCCAAGGTTTTATCTCAGATGTTGCAACATCACCCTGCATATACCAAGTCTCAGCCGTTCCAGAATAAACATCGCCAACATTAAGCGTTGAAACATCACCTTTCAATGTAAGATTTGCATTACATCCCATAGCAGTATATGCAGGAGATACAACTCCGCCTGGCCATAATCCAGTAAAACTTGCGATAGTCATTCCTTCTACCCAGTCTTCTTGTGGTTTTACCTCATTCGGAATCATTTCTTTATAAAATGCGGAGTCCCTTGATTGCCATACCGTAACGGTTAAATCTTCATCTGCGTATTCAGCCGGAATATCGATGTATCCGGTACTAGAATCATAAGAACATTTTTCCGTAATTGGTTTCTGGGTAAAATTATTTCCACCACGTTTAATATCTACATCTAAGTCAATCCCATTTGCATTGTAATCATATTTTGAAGCATCTGGATTAATCTTACAGTGTATAGAGCCGTCTTCTGATTCTTCATAAGGATAAGATAAATTAAACATTGAAAATACATCTTTGGTATATTCATCAATGTCAGGTTTATCCTGGTCATATAACAGATAATACACTTTCAGATGCTTTCCATCTGGCTCTGCCGTTTCATTTTTACGGTAGCTTGTATTATAAATAATACCGCTATTAATATCTATGTTATTAATTCCATGGGCAGAAACGCAGCCGCTAAATTTTGCAGCAGCTTCAGATGTAGTATTTGCCACAACATTATAATCAACAGTACGTCCATAATTTGACATTGCAAGACGAACACCTTCTGAATTACATGCGCCGATAACATAAGCAGATTCAACAGAACCAGGCATGTAATCTTTTGCATCTGCACCTGCATTTCCTGCCGCAGCAACAACTATGATTCCTTTATCTACCGCTTTTTGGATTTCTGCTTCCAACACTTTATTTAAAATTGTAGTTTGTGCTGACATAGACAAGTTAATAACTCCTACACCTTGTTCTATTGCATATTCAATACCGGCAACAACAGAAGATACACTTCCACGTCCGGCGTTATCCATGACTTTGATGGATAAAACTTTCGCGTTACTGTTCTGACTAACGATAGCGTCTCTCATTTCTGTACCATGGGCATTTCCGTCAAGATTATCATCAATTAGTGAAACGCGGTTGATAACGTTTTCTGATTCTTGCATACCTGTGTCCAGAACAGCAACCACATTACTCATATCTTGTGCTTGTGTTACATTAACTTCAGTATTTAAAGCTGCAATCGCATTTGAATCAACTTCTATATCTGTCTCTTCAGTGCTGTCGGAGTCTTCACTTGCTGTAATAAGTACAGAATCTGGTTCTACTGCATCAGCATAGCGTGCATAATAGACATATGCATTTTCAGTATCTGTTACAGAATTATACTGTAATAAATATAAATTACCATAATGTCCAGAAACGACATCTTCCTCTCTTATTATTGAGTTGTCGTCTGTTATTACTAACAGTTTTTGAGATGAGAAATCGTTATCATTCAAAGAGCCTAAATCAATAAACCCAGATTCGCTGTCAATTGATATCTGATTATTAATATCAAAAACCTCAGACTCGTTCACTTCTGTTCCTGGCGTATTACTTTCATCCAATTCACGTGCATCAGACTTTGTGTTGTACTTGTCATCTTCATTTATATCAGATACAGTATCTATAGTATCGTCATCTAAGATACTATCTACATCAGTATCTAATTCTTCAATTGTTTCGTCATCTAAATCTGAAGCTTTGCTTTCTTCTTCATCGATGTCCTCGCTTGAAGATTCAGCATTTGAATTTTCATCTGCATCATCTTTGGTTTCAAACTCATCAGTTTCTGACTTTTCTGGTACATTTGCATTTTTGCTGTCATTTTGGCCTTCATCAGCATCTTTGTCAGCATTTGCATAATCGACTGTTAAATCCCCTGATTCTTGCTGATTACTATTGTCTACAGATGTATCACCAATAGTCAGGTTATCGTTTTCTGCACCAGATTTTGCATCAGATTCATTACCTTCATCAGCCTTACCCTGTTCGCCAGCCTTATCTTTTCCAGTCTCATCATTAACGCTCAAATCCTTTGCAATGTCATCAGCAGATTCCTTTTTCTCAAATCCAATCTTTACAGTCTTATCATACTCCATAAACACCGGATATTTAAAAGCTTCTACTTTGTTTCCTGCATCAAATCCAACATCCTCGGCGATTTCAGTACCAGAAGAATCGTCAGTCAATTCATACAACTTCACTACGTAGCCGTCATCTGCATCTGCCTTCACATTAACAGCATCATCGGCTTTTGCTTCATATACGTAAGTATAACCATTATCTATCGCATTTTCTGAGGATATCATAACGTCATCTTTATCGTATACATCAATATGTAACCTGTCCATTTGCTTTTCCAGCCGGACAGTCTGTTCACTGTCTTCGCCTTCATTAATCACAACCTTACCGCCGGCCGTTTTCAGATTGACGAAGAGGAACTTAGTTTCGTCTGTCTTTTCATCTGTTGATGTAGAAATCTGTGTTACTGTTCCATCATCATTTACCGTAATATCACTTGCATATGCCACATATGAAGACAATATCGGTGTTGCAGCAGTTAAAGCCGCCATTGCGACAGACAACATTTTAACCTTTAAATTTTGCATCTTTTTACCTCCTATTTTTTATTATTTACACTTGGATTTTAAGCCTGGAGGAAAGGCTACGTGGAAACCAGGAAGATTTTTCTTCCGTACTATATCAGGCAAAAGCCCTGCAAACCAGCAAAAGGCAAAGCCAAAGCCTAATAGAAGGCTTCGTGCAGTTTCCTTCAACCTTTTATACGCCAGATGCATTAGGTTATATGTCACATTCGCTTAATCGGAGCCATCTCAGGCTGACATATTTTCAGTCTATGGCTTCCTGTTTAGCAGATGGCTTTTTATCCATCAAGATTAATATGCAAAATAAAAAATTTTTTTGACGTTTTTTTCACATTTTTTTCATATTTTTTTGTCAGAGCTGGACGAGCTGAAAATACGCAAGAAAATACGAATGCCTGAGGGTATTCTGGGAATGTACCCGCAGGCATATTTAGAGGAGCCGCCGGCTTTGCCGGCAGCTCCTCTACTCTCTTCTCGTGTTTTATGATTTTTTTAATGTCTCAAACGTCCATTTCCTCTTTCCGTTTGCTGATATAAGATTGCACCGTCAGCATATCGTTACCATCATAACAAAAATACCCCTCAAACAGACCATACAGTTCCGCCTCCCGTTCTCTGTTTTTCTGTTTTTTCGCTTCCATCAAATCTGTGAGTATCTGCGTCTTGACAAGTTCTCTCTCTATTTTGTTTTCCACGCCTTCCAAACCAGACGTATGAATATACTGCATTGCATACATATAGCAGTCTGCATTACGATACTCCAGCGACACTTCGCAAATGCTAATCTTTCCGGATTCCAAGTCCAGAATGCATTGAGATTTCTTATTACTTACCGGCAGTTCGAAATACGATTTCTCGAATGTTGTCATCTTCTCACCTCTTTCCGATTTTTTAGTTCTCTTTTTCTCTTTTCTGTTTTCCAATTACATACCCCAGCATGAACGCTGATAGCAGAACCTGAACAAAGTCAATGTAGAACTCAATTCTGTCATATCCGGATGCCGGTTTTTTGCTATTGCTTTTTGTATTTTTTAACATTACTTTTCTCTCCTCTTTTTTAGTTTTTTTCTTATATATCCAATATGCCGGAAATCTCTGTGAAGAACCTATGACTGAAGTCACGGGCTTCCAACAGTCCGTCAAGCTTTTCTAATCTTGCGACCCGGTTGCACCTTCCATTCTGTCTTCTTTCCTGCTTCATCTGTCCGATGCATTGCCTTCCGGTCGTGTCTTACTCAGACTCTCTGTCAGTATCCTTACACTGACAGTCCTACTACGGTGCAGGCTTTTTTAAGTGGACTTTCACCACGGCTTCCACGCTTCCCCGAGGTACCGTTGCTTCGTTATCTGGTTATTTCCGTTTCCGGAGTGATTGTTTATATGTGACCGGTTTTACCCGTTGCTGGGTTAACAGTTATTTCTGAAGAATCAGTTTGCAGATTTGTTTGTTACAGGGAGACCGGTAATCTGTATCCCTTCATCCTGGAGCATCTTTGCCCCAATCTTATATATATTCTGTTGAGCATTGACATCACGGTCATGCCAGGTTCCACATTTCGGGCATTTCCATTTTCTGACGCTCAAATCCTTAACATCTGTATTTTTATACCCGCAACATCCGCAGGTCTGTGATGACGGATACCATCTGCTGATTTTTCTGAAATACTTACCAGCACGCTCCATTTTATATTGTACCATTGTTAAAAACTGAGACCAGCCAACAGACGTGATTGACTTTGACAGATGGCGGTTCTTCATCATGTTCTTGACAGCAAGGTCTTCACATATGAATGCAACGCAATTATCTGTAATCGCTCTTGAGAGTTTATGGTGAAAATCCCTTCTCTGGTCAGCAATCTTACGCTGCTCTTTGGCAACCTTAGCCCTGGCTTTCTCCCAGTTCTTTGAGCCGGTATGCGTCTTGTGGTCATACTGTTTTCTTGAAAGGCTTTGTTGGAATCTCCGTAACCTCTTTGCGTGAATCTTAATCCACCTCGGGTTTGGTACGGGGATTGATTCTTCCAGGTTTCCAAAAACACCAAATTCTTTCAGTCCAAGGTCAACAGAGATTATCTCCCTTGCGTTGATAACAGTTGGAAATACAGGTTTATCAATCACGCTTTCCATTCTGAGAGCGATACGGTATGAGCCATCTGGCTCTTTACTTACGGTTGCCGCCTTGATTGATACTCCATGCGGTTGGATATCGTTTAATGTTTTCCCCTTTGGAAGGATAAATCTCACATTTCCGATTTTTGGAAGCTTAACATACGGAATGCCGTCAGTCATCTTCAGCTCGATGTTGTTGTTTGTGAAATTTGTTGTGAAACTGTTTCCGTTTGGTTTTGTTCTGGAAGCATATTTTGGGAATCCAGATAATCCCTTAAAAAATCTATTATATGCGTCATCTACATTCCGGCAGGCATTTTCATAAACAAATTTATCCGTATTATTGAGATATTCCTTCTCCTTCTTTAATGCCGGAAGGTATTCTTTTTTATACTGTAAAACCGTTAATGTCTTTTTCGTTTCCTTGTAATATTCCTCACGTTTAGAAAGGTAATCATTATGTACGACCCTGGCATTCCCTATCTGCTGGTTAATCGCAGCCTGTTTGCCTTCCGGAATCAGCTCTAAAAGGACGCCATAATTATATATGCATTTTCCGTAAGGTTCTAATGCTTTATTCTTCTGCTTAATGATATTAAATCCGCCTTTTCCTCCACGAAACTCAAAAGTACCGTCAGTCTGCTGTTCTGCTGTTCTGCTGTGACAGTGTACTTTATCGACTTTTCTTCGGCAGGGTTTGTCTTCTTAACGGTCTTCTCTTTCTCGGCGGTTTTCGCTTTCTTGGCAGCCTGTAATTTACTGGCTTTCTTTCTGTTTGAGTTTGCCGTATCGTGCATCTCCTTTCTGTAAATTTCTTATACATTTAATATGCTGAAAAAATTAAAAACGAGGCGATTTTTTGCGAAAAAATTTTGACGAAAATAAAAAAAATCTCTACGCCGAAACGTAGAGAATAAAATGTCGTGATAACTCGCCATGCCGTTTAACTCATCGACGGACGGGAAACTGCGGTCAAACTTACTTTCCCGTCGGTCTGAAGGTAATTTGACGTGTACGCGGGAGTTAGAAATCCCGTCCGTGTCTGATGCAAGCGAGCGTAAGCTCGCTGCATCACGACTGAAGTCACGAGAATGCGACGGCTAAATTTTTTTCAAAAAGAAAAAAAAGAAGCATTTTTTTGCTTCTTTTTATAAAAGCACTTTTTAGATTTCCAAAGCATCCGGCAGCCTTAAACTGTATTTCCGCATTTCTTCCAGCAGGTACGCAATAGATGTCGGCAGTCCCTTCTCCTGGGCGATTGGCAGCGTATGTAGCAGTGCTTCTGCATCCATCAGGCCGAGAGATACAAATTTTGATAAGGCGATATCATCTTCGCCTTCCGCAAACGCCTCTGCGATTTTTGCCGCATTGTTTTGGAGGTATTTTTTCGCATCTGACGAGCCTTCCAATATATAGAGCTCCAGCGCAACACTCACTTTGTTCTGAAAATCCTGCATCGTTCCAAGAATGAGGCGGTATGACAGAGACTGGCTAATCTCTTTTGTGTCGCTGGCGAGAGCCGCGTGCACCATATCCTGGATGACAAACATGTTGATGTAATTATTAATGTATTTTGGAAGTCTTACGCTCCTGCCATTATATGTCAGCAGAAATGTTTTCTGTGCTTCTCCTGTCTTGAGAAATATTCTTCCTTTGTTCAGCCGGATTTCGTCTGTACGGTAGAATATTGAAGATTCCTCCCGGATTAGTCCATACAATGCTTCATCTACATCTTCCCCAATTGGTTTTGTCCAGACAATTTCCTGCACTCCTGACCGGAAAATTAGGTCCTCCCCACATTTTTTAATACCTTTTCCGAGCGTAACTTTTTTAAGCGTCTTGCAGTCAGCAAAAGCAAAACGCTTCAATTGTGTCACGGTATCCGGAATAGTAAGTTCTTTAACATGGCAGAAATCAAAAGCATGGCTTCCGATTATATTATACGGTTCCGTCAGCGTCACTACGTCTACTATCTCTCCGTCCTTTCTGGCGTCGTAGTATTTGTTCAGCATCTTAACACTCGCCGATGCATCTACAGAATACGGCGAACGGTATATTGTTTTGAACTCTTTACTATCTGTGTTTGGCATTTTTTATGCTCCTTTCTTGCTGCTTTTGTAATTAGTATGCGGGATTTTTAAAGGAAAGAAAGAATGGCTTTACTGGCAACACAAAAGCCGCAGGGTATCCTGCGGCGTGTTTGCGTAATACTTTTAAAATTTTTTCAATTCTTTTGAAAAACTATATGGAATTACTTCGCCTGAAACAGTTTTTGTATATGCTGTTTCTTGATGCATATACTCAACAATTTCTTTTGACGTATAGTTTTTAAATTTCTTAATAACTTTATCTAATATTGCCTTTTCATTATCAGACAATATATTACAATTCACATTATCACTTGATTGAATCTTATATGATGTGTAATCATATGAATCTATTTCTTCTACCTTAATATTTGGCAATGCTAACATCTCATAATGGCCAATAGGAAGTGCACCCATTGGTTCATGTTTATATACAAGTCCAGTCATAGATGAATTCTGCTCCAGATAATTTAGCATATCAGTATACCACAGCATCTTCATTAATTTCACTTTATATAAGTTTGGAACCCTTTTAGCTATATATGAAACAGCAGCTTCTAATTTGTTAAAGTCTAAAAGCTTAAAACCGTTGAATATAGATAATGACGTGAATTTGGTGTACATCTTTTTGAGACTTTCCCGTTTTTTGGGTTCTTCTTCATTTAATGCTTTTGCTTCAATATTTATTTTGATTTTTTTGACCTTTTCATCAGTGAATTTATCAATGTTCTTTTGCAATAATTCAGCAGCAAAGCATGCATCATCCCTAACTTGCCTGAGTATCATATCGTATGGCTCATCTTGTATCGCTTTAGTTTCATATCTTGCAATAGTAACATCTCCCCAACCCAGGAGGCGTGCAAAATCAACCTGAGAAAGTCCATATTCTTTTCTAATATCAGCAATTTCATATGAAGTTAACAGACCATGCTTTTTTCGATATTCATTGCGTCCATTTAAAAGATTTTCATTTAAAAGCTCCCCATCAACAAAAATATTTTCTTCATCGGATGCGTTTTCACAATAATAATATTTTTCTTTATATGTGATAGCTTCGTCTTTTATAATATCAGTTGTAATATCTTCATACTCTTTAATCATATGAACTTTATCACACATAGGACAGTCCATCATGAATTCTCTAATCAATTTTTTCATAGCAATCACTCCTTTTAACGATAAGGATATTCCATTTTATTTTTTGCAAAATGAAAGGATATACAAGCAATATCTCGCTTAGCTCTTTCTCTCAGTTTAATTTTAATATACACTTCTTTGCCATCTATTACTTTTCCAAAAACAAATAATAATGGTGGATGTGTATTATCCTTATCTATTTTTGTTTCAGAATATTCTTTAACACATAGTGTTTTTAATATTTCTACAATATCTACATTATCATAGCCTAGTTTGTACATAGTATATTTAATTGAGAAACTGCGTTCTCTTTTGCTATCACCAGCTATATTCAGAAAAAAGTCTTTTGCGATATCGAAATCTTCTCTGTTGATGAATGCATGTAATTTATCCAAAAATTTTTCAACATCTCGTTTCTTAGAAATATATGCTAAATACATTACATTTGACACCTTTCATCATATCTATTAATATTATACATATCAATTGATATGATGTCAAGAGCCTTATGTTTGTTATACGCAAAAAAAGAGCTCTGACGTTTTGCCAAAGCCCTTTTTCCTCACGGAAGGGCAGAGTTGGATGCTGCCGGATTTATCCGTGCAGAGGAAAACGACAAACGGACTCATATAAAAAAAATCGTAGAAAATTTTACTTTTTTGTAAAAATCCGGCATATTAAATATATAAAACAAAAGAACATCATTTTAAGAAAGGAGGCCGGCATTATATGGCAAAAAACACTACCCCGTCTTTTGTTGTAACGAGACGAATTATAGCTGATGACCGTGGATATGATAAGCTGAAGAAGATAATGAGGATTACAGAGCGAATGTATAATGCCGGCGTAAGACACTGCATTAGGCAGCTGAACGAGCTGAAAAAAGATGTCTGGTATAAATATTGCCTGGGTCAGTTCTTCGCATGCAAGGATGAGAAAGAAAGCAAGCGATGGGGCAAGGAAATATTCATATGCGCTGCAGCGTATCAGCTTACTGAATATGCCCTTCATTCGTATTTTGGAAGAGGCAAGGCGTCAGGATATGAAGGCGGAATCGGAATCAACATTGTACAGAAAACCGCTACTGCCCTTTATAGTGCAGTGAAAAAGGCAATCTTCGGAAAGAAGATTCATTTCCGTAAATTTGAGGAAACATTTTCCTTTGAAGATAAGAAGACAACATCAGGCATTATTTACAAAGATAAAACGGATACCGTTACAGTATGCGGCACTGTATTTAAATTAAAGCCAGCCAGAAAAAGCGATATATGGCTTCAAAAAGCAATGAAATATAAGGTAAAGTATTGCCGTATCATCAGGGAGCCTTTCGGGATTCATTACCGCTTTTTCCTGCAGCTTGTAATGGAAGGCATCCCGCCTCAGAAGCACGCGATTGGAGCCGGAACAATGGCTATTGACCCAGGGGTTTCAACCATGACTTCATATAATGGAAGTAAGCTTTCCTTTAAAGAACTGGCTCCGGATGTCAACAAGCATCAGGCGAAAGTCATTAAGGAGCAGAACCGCCTTTCCAAACTGACAATGATTAATAATCCGGAATGCTACGACGATAAAGGCGTACATATTAAAGGTATGCGGATTCAATATTCAGAATCTATGAAAAGAGCAAAAATGAGGCTCCGTACAGCATACAGAAAACAGCGCGTATATGTAGAACAGTCAAACAATAATCTTGCCAATGAATGGCTTGAAGTTTCCGGCTCTGTTGTGAAGATTGAGACCATGAATTATAAGGGCTTACAGAAGAAATCTTCAAAGACTGAAAGACAGGATAAAGAATCTGTTGTAATCGATAAGACCGGAAGGAAACGCAACATCCGTAAATTTAAACGAAGAAAGCGTTTTGGCGGCAGTATATTGAAACATGCACCATCAGGCTTTCTGTCTACAATTAAGAGAAAGGTTACAGCCACCTGTGGAATCGTGATTGATGTAAGTGCTTCAAAGCTGAAGGCAAGCCAGTACAACCACGCTTCAGATACATACGAAAAAGCGTCGTTAAGCGACAGGGAGAAAGTGATAGACGGTCATATGGTACAAAGAGACTGCTATTCTTCATTTGTTGTATTTTATGCGACCGATGACAATGAACCTGACAGGGAAGGATGCCTGAACGGTTTTGCAAAATTCCTGGTATGCCAGGATGAACTGATAAAAGAAATGATACATGATAATTTCAACAGCCCGAATTTCGGGACGAAGCTTATAAACATAAAAAAGCAGCAGCTCCGC
>ERZ507086.654-NODE-654-length-16994-cov-4.527304_pt1 | contig 16994 bp, 12 predicted proteins | sample MGYA00512292_ERZ507086 | MGnify/ENA metagenome assembly ERZ507086
GCCGACGGCACCGTGGACTGCGGCTTCGTGCTGCTCCCGCTGCGCACGGACGCGCGGCTCATCGCGCGCGCCTTGGAGGAGGACGAGTTTCTGGCCGTGCTCCCGCGCGACCATGAGTTGGCGAGCGCGGAGGTGTTTCCCGTGGAGCGCCTGGCCGAGCTGCCGCTGCTCTCGCCGGCATCGGAGTCCGACGACGAGCTTTTAGAGTTTCTGGAGCGGTGGGGCGTGCGGCAGAACCCGCACTTCACCTCATGGGACGATCGGGCCATCCTCTCCATGGTGGAGTACGGCATGGGCGTGAGCGTGCTGTCGCGCCTTATGCTGCGGGGCCTGTCCCAAAACGTGGTCACGCTGCCCTTGTCCGATCCGGTCTTCCGCACCATCGGCGTGGCCTATCGCAGCGCCGGTCACCTTCCTTTGGCCACCCGCCGCTTCCTCGATTACTTGGAATTTCGCAAAGAAGAGGAGTGAGCGGGGGCGGCTTGAGCGAGCTGGAATGCCGTCGGAACGCCGATGGGCTCTCCTCCGAGTTGAGTCGCGGGCAGTCTGTGCTTTTTCTTGTGCGGTGCGGTCGGTTGCGCTACTATGGTTCCAGCTCTGAATCTTGGGCGCGATGGCGCCCCACTTCCTTCCCATAGTCCCGTATCGCCCATTTTCAACGTTCTCACGGTTCGGGTTCGCAGTGCGCGTTACCGCGGTCGATTCGAGCGCCATTCCCATTCCTTTGCCTGTAAACCTCAAGAAGGAGGATGAACGTGAAGTTCTTTCTGGACACGGCCGACCTCGCCGAGATCGAGGAGGCGGCCAGCTGGGGCGCTTTGGCCGGCGTGACCACCAACCCGACGCTGTACTCGCGCATCGGGGGCAAGCTGGACGACTTCCACGCGCACATCAAGCGCATCTGCGACATCGTGGGGCCGGATTGCCCGGTGTCCGCCGAGTCGGTGGCCATGACCCGCGACGAGATCGTCCGCGACGGACGGGAGCTCGCCGCCATTGCCCCCAACGTCGTCGTGAAGATCCCCACCATGGTGGAGGGCCTGGCCGCCACGCGCGCTTTGGCCGACGAGGGCATTCCGGTGAACATGACGCTGTGCTTCAGCGTTCCTCAGGCCATTCAGGCCGCACGCGCTGGTGCTCGCTACATCAGCCCCTTCATCGGTCGCTTTGACGACATTTCGGAAGACGGTCTTGATCAGGTTGCCAACATCGTAACCGCGCTGAACAACTACGACTTCACTTCCAATACCGTAAACGGCGAGCAGGTTGAAGTTATTGCAGCTTCTATCCGCAGTGCAAACCATGTTACCCAGGCAGCGCTGATGGGCGCCGATATCGCAACGGTTCCCTTCGGCGTGCTGAAGAAGATGGTTCAGCATCCGTTGACCGATCGTGGCCTTGAGGCATTCCTCAAGGACTGGGAGAAAGTCCAGAACGCATGAGTGATGCAGAAGTAGTCGAAGAGTCTGCGCCCGAGGAAAAGAAGCCGGCACGTACCACGCGTCGTCGTACGGCGAAGGCCTCCGACAAGCAGGAGGGAGCGGCCGCAGCGGCTGCGCCCTCCGATTCTGCTGAGGTGAAACCCGCGGCAGCTGAGGCTGCTTCTTTGGAAGAAAAGCCCAGGCGTCGCAGGACAAGCAGGAAGAAAGTCGAAGAAGTTCCTGCCGATGCCGAAGCCGAGCAGAAGCCTAAGACGGCGAAGCCCGCAAAGTCCAAAGCTGCTGAAAAGAAGGAAGAGCTTCAAGCTGAACCTTCCGACTCGCAGAAGGGTGACGCTCCCTCCGAGGGCGAGCCCAAGCCAAAGCGAACCCGCACCCGAACCAGGTCGAAGGCCAAGGCCGAAGAAGTACCTCAAGGTGATAATGCGGAGGCAGCTCCCAAGCAAGAAGCGGCACCTAAGCAGGAATCGGCTTTCGACCAGGTTTCTCCCGTCGATCAGGAAACCCCATCGAAGCAAAAGGATTCCTCAAAGCAGGAATCGGCTTCTTCTGAACCTTCGGATGCCTCTGATGCTGCCGAGGAAAAGGGTTCCAGCGAACGCGAAGAGCGCGACGACCACAAGGGCCGTCGCCAGCGCAAGCCCCGTCAGCAGAGGGGCAGCGATCGTCAGAAGGGCGATCGTGGCGACCGCCAGAAGAACGACCGTTACCACAACAACCGTCGCCAGCATCAGCAAAACCGTCGTGAGCCAGTTGCTCCTCAGGTTTCCAAGGAAGATCTTGCGAAGCTTAAGGTTGTTGAGCTTCGCGAAAAGGCCCAGGAACTGGAGATCGACTTCAAAGGCCTCAAGAAGGCAGAGCTTATCGAGGCGGTGTTTGCTGCCAGCATGAAGGCCGAAGGCTTTGAAGAGGTTAGCGGTATCCTTGATGTGCTCGCCGATGGCTATGGATTCTTGCGCACGAGCGGATATCTTCCTGGTGAAAAAGACGTATACGTGGGCACTTCCACCATTCGCCGCAATCATCTTCGCAAGGGCGATTACCTTACTGGCCAAACGCGTCCAGCGCGTCCGAAGGAAAAGTTTGCCGCCCTTCAGCGCATCGATACCGTGAACGGCGTCCCGCTAGACGAAGTTGGCAAGCGTATTCGTTTTGCCGATTTGACGCCGGTGTTCCCCGATGAGCGCTTGGTGCTTGAGCATGGACGATCCTCTATCACTTCTCGCGTTATCGACTTGTGTGCACCTATCGGCAAGGGTCAGCGTGGTCTTATCGTTTCGCCCCCCAAGGCGGGCAAAACCACGATCTTGAAAGATATTGCAGCATCCATTACGTCGAATAACCCCGAAGTGCATCTGATGTGCCTTCTGGTTGACGAGCGCCCCGAAGAAGTTACCGACATGGAGCGATCCATTCATGGCGAGGTAATTTCCTCTACCTTCGATATGCCTTGCGAAAACCATGTTGCGGTTTCCGAAATGGTTATCGAAAGGGCGAAGCGCTTGGTGGAAAACGGACAGGACGTTGTTATTCTGCTCGATTCGCTTACGCGTTTGGCGCGTGCCTACAACCTGGCGCAACCTGCATCGGGCCGCATCCTTTCCGGCGGCGTAGATTCGACGGCGCTGTATCCGCCTAAGAAGTTCTTGGGCGCCGCCCGCAATATCGAGGGTGGCGGAAGCCTTACCATTTTGGCGTCAGCTCTTATCGAGACAGGCTCGAAGATGGACGAGGTTATCTTTGAGGAATTCAAGGGCACCGGCAACATGGAAGTGAAGCTCGATCGCTCTTTAGCAGAGCATCGCATCTTTCCTGCAATCGATCCGGTTGCATCTGGCACTCGTCGAGAAGATTTGCTGCTTGATCCTCAGGAGGCGCCGCTCATCTGGGCAGTGCGTCGCGTGCTTGCCAACCGCAATAACGTTGAACGAGCCATGGATTCGCTTATCAAGTCGCTTAAGCAGACCAACGACAACCAGGAATTCCTGATGCGCGCTGCAAAAAAGGCTCAGCAGGGACGTCATTTCGATGAGAGCGGAGCGATCGAAATCTAATAAATGAGATTTCGGTTTGCGACGTGATCTAGCTGCGTTAGAGCATATCGTCATCGCTTATAATTACGAAAAAATGGAACCCTGCCGTTCGGCGGGGTTCCGCAGTGTTTACCTGTCTGTTTTTATAGGGAGGGCATGTGCCTCAAGAGCCATTATCTCAGCATCCGGGCGGGCCCCAACCGCCAGTAGGGTATGGACAGCCTGTGCCCCAGCCCCCGTTCGAGCAAGCGCCGCAATCTGCTGCGGCGGCAACCGTTGCTCGGAAAGAGCCCCGCAAATCCCGCGGATGGATTGTGGCGCTCGTCGCAATTGTTGCGGTGTGCCTGGTGTCGGTTTTCGGCATCGTGTCTTGCACTTCAGCCATCGCCGGTCTGGGCGGATCGAGCTCCTACGACAGCGAACCGCTGTTCCCGAATACGGTTGCGGTTATCGATATTGATAGCACCATTCAGTACGACGGCACAACGAACAGCCCCGATGGCCTAAAGCAGCAGCTTGACGTTGCCGCAAACGATAGCAGGATCATTGCAGTTGTGCTGCGCGTGAACTCGGGGGGCGGTGTGGCTACCGCCGGCGAGGAAATGGCCACCTATGTGAGGGAATTCCGAGAGGACACAGGCAAGCCAGTAGTGGTCTCGAGCGCTTCTACCAACGCGAGCGCTGCTTACGAGATTTCCAGTCAGGCGGACTACATCTTCACGGCGCGCACCACTGCTATCGGTGCAATTGGTACCGCTATGCAGCTGGTCGATTATTCAGGACTGATGAGCATGCTCGGTATCTCTACGGAAGATATCACCTCTGCCGAAAGCAAGGATTCCACATACGGTACGCGCAAGCTCACCGATGAAGAGCGAGCGTATTATCAAGCCCAGGTAGACCAGATCAACGAAACGTTCATCCAAACCGTTGCCGATGGTCGTAATATGTCTGTCGACGCGGTGCGTGCTTTGGCTACGGGTCTCACGTTTACTGGGACTGATGCTGTGGAAAACGGTCTTGCCGATGAAATTGGCACGAAGGAAGACGCTATCGAATATGCAGCTGAGCTTGCGGGGCACGCGTCAGATTATGAAACGGTAAATCTCAGGCAGAATAGCTCGAATGATATTTCCACCCTGCTCGACCTGATATCTGAAAATAAGTCTATTTCCGCTGACCAGTTGGCTTCAGCGTTGAAGGAGTTGGAGAGCAATGGCTCCATCGCAAAATAAGAAAGAACGTATCGAATGGCCGAAGCGTGCCGTTGTAACGGCAGGAATGCCCTACGGTAACAAGTCTCTGCACTTTGGTCATGTGGGTGGCGTTTTCGTGCCCGCCGACTGCTATGCTCGCTTCCTCCGCGATCGCATCGGCTCTGAAAACGTGGTATTCGTCTCTGGCACCGATTGCTTTGGCTCTCCTATCGAAGAGGGATATCGCAAGGAAGTTGAGGCTGGTTCCTTCGAGGGAACCCTGGAGGATTACGTTCGCCGCAACCATGATCGCCAGAAGGCAACGCTCGATGCGTACGACATCAGCCTTGATGTATATGAGGGCAGCGGTCTCGGTCATTGCGGTGAGGTTCATCGCTCCATTTCCGCCGCTTTCGTACAGCGCCTCCATGAAAAAGGGTTCCTGCATTTAGAGAGTACCCTTCAGTTCTACGACGCCCAGGAAGGTATGTTCTTGAATGGCCGTCAGGTAGTGGGGCATTGTCCTGTTCAGGGTTGCAAAAGCGAAAAAGCCTATGCTGATGAATGCGATTTGGGTCATCAGTACGACCCGGTCGACCTCATCAATCCGATTTCATCGGTTTCGGGTACGGTGCCGGAAATGCGTGAGGTGCGCAATTGGTACTTTGATCTGCCCGGCTTGTCCAACGTGGTTCACGATTACGTTGATGCCCTGGAGGGTGATCCGTGCATTCGCCCCGTTGTCACTAAAACCATCAAGGAATTCCTGGTTCCGCCCATCATTTACATCAAGGTGGAACTATATGGCAAATACCAGGAAATTGCGGACAAATTGCCGAAGCATGTGTACCGCGACGCCGCCAAGGGCAAGCAGAGTTTCGAGATCGAATTCGAGAACGTTTACGATCGCGATAAAGCGCGTACCGTATTGGCCGATGCGAACATTCGCTTCCGCACCGGTAAGGCATTGGTGCCTTTCCGTATTTCCGGTAACGTCGAATGGGGCGTGCCCGTTCCTGAAATCGATGGGGTAGATGGTCTCACGGTATGGTGTTGGCCTGAAAGCCTTTGGGCACCGCTTTCCTTCACTATGGCGCGCAACGATGATCGTGGCCTTTCGCGCTCGGCATGGCGCTCTTTCTGGTGCAAAAAGGATGCAAAGGTATATCAGTTCATCGGCCAGGACAACTTGTACTTCTATGGCGTTGCCCAACCCGCATTGTTTGCCGCTCTGCAGGAAAAGCAGCCTGTGGTCGCCGATGCTCCCGAAGGTGAATTGCAGCAGACAAAGCTTATTGCCAACCATCACATTCTGTTTGGCGACAAGAAAGCCTCTTCTTCGGGCTCGGTGAAACCGCCCACGGCAGACGAGCTTTTGGAGCACTATACCTCTGAGCAGCTTCGCGCTCATTTCCTCGCGTTAGCGCTCGATCAGAAATCGGTAGGGTTTAAGCCGAAGATCTTCGACCCTGATCCTGAAAAGCGCAATGATCCACGTGTTGCCGATCCTGCTTTGAAGGAAGGCGCGCTTCTTACCAAGGTGTTTAACCGTTTGGCGCGTAGCTGCTTCTATGAGGCGGCAAAGAGCTTCGAGGGGTATATGCCTCTTGGGGCAGTGAGCACCGAGGTGCTTGCCAGGGTGAACAAAACCATGCACAAGTACGAAGAGCTGATGTATCACGTCGACCTTCATTCCGTCATGGCTTTGATGGATGAGTTCATTCGCTATGCCAATAAGTATTGGTCAAGTGGTATTCGCGAGGCGGAAGCCAATGGGGATGTTGATGCACGCCGTCAGGTATTGGTCGATTCGTTCTATCTGCTGCGTATCGCAACGTTGCTGATGCATCCGGTTGTCCCGCGTGGCACTGAGCGCATTTGCGATTATATGAATTTCGAGTTCGAAGATTTCTTCAGCTGGAATTACGATTTCGACAGCATGGAAGAGCTGTGCAACGCTATGGAGCTCGACGAACGTCGTCATCGCGTGCGTGATCTCCCTCCGCGTACCGATTTCTTCAAGTTCCATCCTAGCCAGATCAAAAAGAAATAGACCTCCGAAGAGCCTCGCAGCATACGCCGACCCTTCTTGTGCTCCTGGAATGAATAGCTGTCCCCAGGAGCAACGCAGTGGGTTCGGCTCAACATGCGGGTTCTTTTTGTTGTGTAGCCCTCTTATATTTGTGACCCCTCCCTCTTTTCGGTGGGGCGTTATGAAGGAACAGGGAAGAAAGCTTAACCACCTTGCGAAAGTGCGCTCCTGCGCTATACTAAATAGGCTTATCTCGCCTTGGTCGGAAACCAAGGCATAGTAAGGAGAACCAATGAAAAAAGATATCCATCCCGAGTACGTTGACTGCACGGTAACCTGCACCTGCGGCAACACCTTCCAGACTCGCTCCACGAAGTCGGAGATTCGCGTTGACATCTGCAACGCTTGCCATCCGTTCTTCACCGGTCAGCAGAAGCTGATCGACTCTGGCGGACGTGTACAGCGCTTCGCTAACAAGTTCGGTGCTGCTACTGAGGCTGTTGCTGCTCGCGAGGCTGCCAAGAAGGCAGAGCGTGCTGCTGCTATCGAGGCTGCCGAGGCTGCCAAGAAGGCAGAGCGTGAAGCTAAGGCTGCTGCTAAGGCTGCTCGTGCTGCTGAGTTCGCCAAGAAGGCTGAAGCAGAAGCTGCTAAGGCTGCTGCAGAGGCTGAGGCTGCTGCTGTTGTTGCAGAAGGCGAAGCAGAAGAGGCTGCTGAAGAAGCTGTTGCTGCTGAGGTTGCAGAGAACGCTGCTGAATAGCATTTAGTTTGTGTTCAGACGAAGGCGTCCGCATTGTGCGGGCGCCTTTTTCGTTTTAGGCCGTTAATTTGCAGGTTAGTGCTGTCCGCTCCTTTGCGGCATCTTCCAGGATGCCGTCCAACGTCGTCGCTCCGTGGCACCGTGCCTGGATCGTTGTGGACATTGCGGCTGAACTGTCTGCGACGGCGTACTGCGCGCACCGTTTCCTTCCCCCACGATGCTGCATCCAGGCTGCCTCGTGACGCTGCGGCTGGATCGCCTCCCATGGCGCCGCCTAAAAGGCACCCTGCCCATGACGTCGTCCGGAAGCCGTCCCAGGGGCTCAAAACAAAAAATCGGTTCAAATTGCAACTTTTTTGCGATTAGGGATTGTTGCGTGGTTTCAAATCGCGAGTCGGGGTGTGAAAACGCGGATAATTGGCCATAAAGCTGCCTATTTTCGCTTTACAGGGGCGGAAGGGAGTCCCTAATCGAAAAAAAGTTGCAAAGATGCGAGGATTTTTGTTTTTGCCCCCTCAAGGGCCATCTTTCCCTATTGTGCAACGGCTTGGCATCATCTTTGCTTTCTCGACGGTTGTGATGGTGTATGCCCGTAAGCTGGAATCGTTGCGGGAAAGCGCGGCGTGCACGGGCCCTCGGTTGCACTGTGTATAGTGCACATGTCTCATCTCCGTGGAAAGCGCAAGTGATGCGCGCGGGAACTGCTGCTTGCCCTTGCGTGCGACGGGCGTGCTCGCCCTTTGCAACCCATGGAGCATTGCGGACTTGCTTGCCCTTGCGCGCGACGGGCGTGCGGCTCTGCCCGACTTGCGACGGGAGTGCTGCTCCGCTTGGCTTATGACGGGTGTACGGCTACGTTTGGTTCGCAACGGGCGTATTGTGCCTTTTGCTGGCGCCAGGCTTTTGTTTGTTTTACTGCACTTGTGCGCAGGTGGGAAAAGGAATTGCAATGAACGATAGCGATAGAACGACTGCAGTGGATAATCACGATCCTTCTAACGGCGGGTCCTCGGATGAACCCGAATTCGTGGTTCCCGAAGTGTTGCCCGTTGACGAAGGGAACCCAAAGCGCAAGATAAAGGGCGCAGCGCAAGTAGCGGCGGGTGCTGCCTTGACTGCTGCAGGCGTTCCCATGCTTGTTCTGCCTGGTCCCGGCGCTGCGGCAATTGCGGGTGGTGCAGCCTTGATAAGCAAGGGTCAGCGTAATTATTCGGGTCGTGCGGCAACGCCTTTCGAGGAAAAGCTTGACGATGCCGCTGAAAAAGCTGCCGTTGCGGTTAAAGCTTCTGCTGAGAAAACGGCCCACAAGGCAGCTGAAGAAGCACCAAAAGTTGCGAAGAAGGTTGTTTGCGAAGCACCACTTGTTGCCGGGGCGGCAGCTCGGGCGGCGAAGCCCGTCGTCAAAGGCGTTGCCGGTGCGGCGGTTCAGGTGGCGAAGCCCGTTGCGAAAGGCGTTGCCGGAGCGGCGGTAGCTGCAGGCGGACAGTTGGCTCACAAGGGTCTAAAATACTTGGAAAACAAGAAAAGCGGCAAAAAATCAACACGTTAACCAGGTGTTTTCTTGTCGCTGCTCATAATAATTTGTATTCTATGATCACAACTTAGCAAGGGGAGGTTTGGGAGCTATGGATAAAACTGCATTTCGGTCGCTAACCTACGGCATGTACCTGGTTAGCTCCTTGAGGGATGGAAAACCAGTTGGCTGCGTGGCAAACACGTTCACGCAGGTTACGAGTAGCCCGGCTCAGGTGAGCGTTGCGCTGAACAAAGACAATTTCACCACGCAGGGCGTGCGCGAAACTGGTGCGCTCGAGGTGGTGGCGCTCGGTCAGTCCGCTTCGATGGAGCTTATCAGCGCTTTCGGGTTTCATTCAAGCGCCGATACCGATAAGTTCTCGGGCTTTGCCACCGAAACGTCCGCTCAGGGTATCCCTTATGTAGTGGAGCAGGTTTGTGCTCACTTTTCGGTAACGGTTGAACAGGAGATTGACCTGGGAACCCATGTGCTCTTTATCGGAAAAGTGGCAGATGCCGCATCTCTTGGAAGTGAGGAGCCCATGACGTACGCCTACTATCATCAGGTGAAAGGCGGCAAGACTCCACCGAAGGCACCGAGTTTCAACGAGGATGCTCCCGCAAAGAAAGAGGAATCGGATCCCGCGGCGGGTCGTACCTTCGCTTGGCGTTGCACGGTTTGCGGCCACATCGAATACGTTGACGAACTTCCGGAAGATTTTACCTGCCCGATATGCGGAGTGGGCAGAGACCTGTTTGAGCGTATAGAACTGTAGGTCTAATTCTGGCAAGTGAAAAGCGGCTGCGGTGCCTTCCAAAAGGGCGGGTGCTGCTACCGCAATGCGCCTCGGAAGAGCATTCTTCCGAGGCGCATTTTTTTTTGGCGCATCCTTCTGCCGCCTTTTAGCGTGTTCTTTCCGCGAACCGCTCTGTTTGGGGGCGGTTGGCTGGAGGTGGTTCGCTATGATGGCGCAAGAAGAGAAAGGACGAGCCCTATGAACGTAGAGCTTTTGCAATATCCCGAACACCCTGAACGCGCAGTGGCAACGGCGGCACGTCTTTGCTATGCCCCCGTTGGTGCAACCGAGCTCATGGAAACCATGCCGCCCGAGCGTGTGCAGAGTGTGCTTTCCACCATTATGAAATCGGGTCATTTTTCCACGCTGGAGCACGTGAGCTACACGTTCGCGGTAGACGGCGTATCTCGTGCGCTCACTCATCAGCTGGTTCGCCATCGTTTGGCCAGCTTCAACCAGCAGTCTCAACGTTATGTTAAGTTCGCAGGGGATGTTGAAGTGGTGAAGCCGCCTACGGTTGCCGCTCAAGAAGATACTTCTCGCATCTTCGATGAGGCAATCGATGCTGTCGTGGATGCGTATCATAAGCTGCTTGATGCGGGCGTTCCTGCCGAAGATGCCCGATACCTTCTTCCCAATGCTGCAGAAACGAAGATCGTCATTACCATGAATATCCGCGAGCTGCTTCATTTCCTGAGCTTGCGCTGCTGCAATCGTGCTCAATGGGAAATCCGCGAACTTGCCAACCGCATGCTTGAGCTTGTTCGTCCTACGGCACCCTACATCTTTATGGACGCCGGCGCCCCTTGCGTTCGCGGGGCTTGCCCTGAAGGTAAGATGACCTGCGGAAACCCCTATCCAAAAGTAGTAAGGGAGTAGCCTTTCTTCATGGGAAGCGATCTGAAACGAGCATTTACCGAAGATGGCCAGCGCCGTACCCATATTGGCGGGCAGGCACTTATCGAAGGCGTGATGATGCGTGGCAAGCTAAACTGGGCTGTTGCCGTGCGAGAGCCCGATGGCCATATGCACTCCGAGGAGCATCCTCTCTCGAAGAAGGGAAAGCGTGCTAAATGGCTTTCTTGGCCGCTGGTGCGTGGATGCGTGGCTTTGGTTGATTCTTTGGTGCTGGGATACAAGGCGCTCGAGATTGCCGCCAACCACGCGTTCGACGACGAAGGCGAACAGGCAGAAACGGTTGCCGAAGAAGTGGCGGCGGGCGGCTTGTGCATCGATGGCGAATTCGACAACCGAGTATGCGGTTTCGAGGACCAGAGCTCTATCGGCAATGCGGGCCCTCAAGAGCCAGACGGCTGTCATGACAGGGGAAATAGGTCGGAGCAAGAACCCCCGTTTTCCTGGAAGCACGATTTCGGACGTCCCGACACCATGATTGATGCCCTTGGCGCCCAGCGAACCCTTGAAGTGGTAACTGAGCCCGACCCCACTGGGCGAAACTCGGATGGCAGCCAAGGGGGGCCGTCTTACGCTTCCGAGGGTAAAGATGCTCCCGCACATGCTGCCAAAGAGGAAGAAGATCCGTTTTTCGGGAAAGCGGAAATGGCAATTTCCCTGGTTATGGGCTTGGTTCTAGGCGTGGGCCTGTTTATCTTCCTGCCGGCTTTGGCATCCAACGTGTTGGTTGGTGAATATGAAACCAACCCCTTCGCCTGGAACATCATCGATGGCGTGATGCGCGTGGTGATATTCGTCTTTTATGTATGGCTGATCGGTCGCATGAAGGACATCAAGCGTATGTTTTCCTATCATGGCGCTGAACACAAGACCATCCACTGTTATGAGCATGGGCTCGAGCTTACGCCGGAAAACGCGCGGAGCTTTCCGCGCCTGCATGTGCGGTGTGGCACGGCATTCTTGATCATGGTTATGATCATTGCCATTTTGGTATACACCATCATTCCGCTGAATTTGCTCATTGAAGGATGGGGAATCAGCGGCCCTGCCGCATTTGCCCTGCTTATAGTGGTGCGTATTGCTCTTATGCCTCTTATCGCAGGTATTTCATACGAAATTACCGTGAAGTGGGCGGGCAGCCATCCCGAAAACCCTTTGGTGCGCATCGTCTTGTGGCCAGGTATGCAGATGCAGCGCTTAACCACCAACGAACCCGACGATTCCATGCTGGAATGCGCCATTGAGGCTATGCGATTGGTACTGGAGCGTGAAAAGGCGGAGTCGGAAAGCGTGATAAGCTAGCCTTTCGCTCTGTTAACGGCTCTTTCGATGGGGCAATGCGGATCCGTTATTATGTTTTTCGCTCCGAGCTCCGCAATTCGGGTATGCTGATTCTTGCTACGCGCAGAGGGGCTCCAGGCGTGGCAAGCGCGGTGCTATTCTGCCGCATAGTTAAGGCTGTGCCCGGAAGGCATTGCCGAACAAAAGGAGCAAATCCCCGCACACGTTAATAAGAAAATCGGGGTTAAACCGTGTGAATGGTGGCTGGGCTTAAGGCTCGGCAGAAAAGGAGGAACCGCGTGAAACTGGTTGTTACCGAGAAGAACGACGCGGCTCAGAAGATCGCAGATTTGCTGGGCGCAACAAAGCCCAAAGCCGACAAGGTATATTCCACTTCCGTATATCGTTTTACCGTCGATGGCGAAGATTGGGTAACCATTGGCCTTCGTGGCCATATCTTGGAACCTGATTTTGCCACGGCGCTGGTGTATAAGAAGCGCGGTGGATGGCGCGGCGTTTCCGCCGATGGCGAAGTTATGGAAGCTGATATTCCCAAAGCGCTGCCCAGGCCGCCTTTCAAAAAGAAGAAGCCCTTCACCGAAGATGGTGTGGAGCTGAAGGCGTGGAAGATGGATGCGCTGCCTTATTTGGTGTATTCGCCCATCGAAAAGCGCCCCAAGGAAAAAGACATTATCCGTTCGCTGAAGAACTTGGCGAAGAAGGCCGATTCCATCATCATTGCAACCGACTTCGATCGTGAAGGCGAGCTTATCGGTTCGGATGCGCTTTCGTGCATTCAGGAAGTTAACGATACGGCCCCTGTTTCCCGTGCGCGCTATTCCGCATTTACCAAGGAAGAGATAACTCACGCATTCAGCAATTTGGTAACGCTCGATACCAACTTGGCTAGTGCGGGCGCTTCGCGCCAGGACATCGACCTTATTTGGGGTGCGGTGCTCACGCGCTACCTCACCTTGGTGAAGTTTGCCGGCTACGGCAACGTGCGTTCTTCTGGTCGTGTGCAAACGCCAACCTTGGCGCTTATCGTTGCTCGCGAGCGCGAACGCTTGGCGTTCGTTCCTGAAGATTATTGGGTAATCAAAGGCTCTTTCGACAAAGGTGAAAGCGCTTTCATCGCTCCTCATGCAACGGCCCGTTTCAAAGCTGAAGCGGAAGCCAATGCGGTAATGGCCCATGTCGAAGGCCAAACCTCGGCGCGTGTTGAATCCATCACGAAGCGTAAGCGCACTGTGGCACCTCCTGTGCCGTTCAACACCACAAGCCTTATGGCTGCGGCCTCTGCCGAGGGCCTTACCCCCGCGCGAACCATGCGTTTGGCGGAAAGCCTGTATATGGATGGCTATATCAGCTACCCCCGCGTAGACAACACGGTGTACCCTTCTTCGCTCGATTTGGCAGACACTGTGAAGAAAATCATGGGCAATCCCGCTTATACCCCTTATTGCAAGCAGCTGCTTTCGGGCGGTCCTTTGCATGCAACGCGCGGCAAGAAGGAAACCACCGACCATCCGCCCATTTATCCTACGGCCATGGCAACGCCCGATAACCTCCCCGCGGCGGAGTACAAACTCTACAACCTTATTGCTCGTAGGTTCCTGGCAACGCTCTCCGATGCGGCAATCGTGGAAGGCACGAAGGTCTCGCTTGTTGTGGGCGGCGAAGAGTTTGTGGCTAAGGGCGATGTTTTGGTGAAGCCGGGCTTCCGCGGCATCTATCCTTACGGCTTGAAGAAAGATGAGCAGCTGCCTGCGTTGGAAGAAGGTCAGGATATCGCCTTCAACGGTGCAACCTGCACGAAAGACCAAACGAAGCCCCCAGCTCGCTATTCGCAGGGTCGCTTGATTCAGGAGATGGAAAAGCTTGGCTTGGGTACGAAGTCTACTCGCCATTCCATTATCGAACGTCTGTATACGGTGAAATATGTGCAGAACGATCCTATCGAGCCTAGCCAGCTGGGTATGGCAGTGTGCGATGCTCTCGATAAGTTCGCGCCTCACATCACCCATCCCCAAATGACGGCAGAGCTTGAAGAGGAAATGGACAACATCGCCGAGGGTCAGAAAACAAAGACCGAGGTGGTAACCAATTCGCGCAATTTGCTTTCCGAGCAGCTGGCGAGCTTGCTCCCTCATTCCGAAGAAGTGAAGGATGCTCTGGCAGATGCTGTTGCCGCCGATGCTTACGTGGGTCCGTGCCCTAAGTGCGGCAAAGATCTGCAGCTGCGCTCTTCGCAGAAAACGCGTTCAATGTTCATCGGTTGTGCGGGCTGGCCCGATTGCGACGTCACCTATCCGCTGCCTAAGGGCAAGATCGAAGCTTTGGATGAGAAGTGCCCTGTTTGCGGTATGCCTCAGATCAAGGTCACGGCATTCCGCTCCAAGCCGCGCGTTTTGTGCATTGACCCAGAATGCGAAACAAACAAAGAGCCCGATTTGGAAGTGGGTATTTGCCCCACGTGCAAGGAAAAGGGCCTAGAGAAGAAGCTTATTGCGCGTAAGAATCCGCGTACGTTGAAGCGTTTCATCCGCTGCGAGAACTACGATGAATGCGAAACGGGCTATCCGCTTCCGCAGTATGGCAAGCTTACGGCAACGCAGGAAGTTTGCGAAAGCTGTGGTGCTCCCATGGTTATCGTCACCACGCAGCGTGGGCCTTGGAAGCTCTGCCCGAACTTCAATTGCCCCGCCAAGGAAGAGGCGGCAAAGAAGAAGGCCGAAAAAGCCGAGGCGAAGAAAGCTGCCAAGAAGCCTGCGGCAAAGAAGAAGACCGCAGCCAAGAAAACTACCGCAAAGAAAACGGCTGAAAAAAGCGAATAGTTTCTGAAAGCGCCCTCTTGTGGGCGCTTTCTTTATGCGCTTTCCCCTTTGAACGCTCGAGGGAGAAAGGTGAGCGCACGGCATGCAAGAGTAGCTTGTGTTTTTCCATAGGGGAAATAAAGAAAGAGTAAAATGAAACAATTACGTGCCGTGAGGGCACGTGGCGAATCCAAACCGTTCAGGAGGAATAATGAGCAAGGTCACTATCGTAGGTGCAGGCAATGTTGGCGCAACCGCTGCGCACATCATCGCTTCCAAGAATCTCGCCGACGTCGTTTTGGTGGACGTGGCAGAGGGTCTGCCCCAGGGCAAGGCACTTGATATGATGCACATGCGTTCGGTGGAAAAGTTCACCGTTAAGGTAACGGGCACCAACGATTATGCGGCAACCGCCGATTCCGACATCGTGGTAATCACCGCTGGCATCGCTCGCAAGCCTGGTATGACCCGTGAAGACTTGCTTGGCGTTAACTCCGGCATCATGTCTTCTGTCATCGAACAGGCAATGGCTGTTTCTCCGAACGCTATCTATATCTGCGTTACCAATCCGCTCGATGTTATGACCTACCTGGCTTTCAAGAAGTCCGGTCTGCCCTCCAATCGTCTTATGGGCATGGGCGGCGTGCTCGACTCTTCCCGTTTGTCTTTTGCGGTCTGCGAAAAGCTTGGCTGCGATCCTGCTGATGTTACCGCTTGGGCGCTTGGTGCTCATGGTGAGGGCATGGTTTGCTGGCCTCGCTTTACTACCGTCAAGGGCACTCCCATTACCGAGCTTATGAGCGAAGAGGACATCGCCGAGGTTACCAAGCGCTGCACCAAGGGTGGCGCCGAGGTTGTTTCCTTCCTGAAGACGGGCTCTGCCTACTACGCCCCGGGCGCTTCCATTGCCAAGATGGTTGAGGCTATCCTCACCGATTCCAAGGAAGTACTGAGCGTTTGTGCCTACATTGACGGTCAGTACGGTCTGAACGATCTGTACATGAACATCCCCGTCCGTTTGGGCAAGGGCGGCGTTGAGGAAATCGTCGAGTTCGATCTCACTCCCGAAGAGCTGGCTGCTCTGCAGGAATCTGCCGCCAGCGTTAAGAAGGGTCTCGAGAATCTTCCCGAGTAAACAATCGTTCTAAGGTGACTACATGCTAACGGTAACCCCTGGTGATATCGAGGCGGCGCTGCTGCCCCTTATCCCGCAGCTGGCAACGCGCGTTCCCGACGATATCTTGTCGGGCTTGGTTGCTGCCCGCGAAACCGAGACCGGTGCCCGTGCTCGCATCGTATTGGACCAACTGGTGCAAAACGCTTGCGTTGCCGCAGATGACTGCGTGCCTATCTGCCAAGACACGGGTACGGTATGGGTGTGCTTGGAGGCGGGCCCCGATGTGCTGGTTCCTGGCGATGTGTTCTCTCGCGTGAACGATGCTGTTGCGAAGTCCTACATCGATGCGCGTTTGCGTAAATCGGTGGTAAAAGATGCGCTGTTCGACCGCGCCAACACGCAAGACAACACGCCGGCATTCTGCGAGGTTCATTTTGTCGATGAGCCAGGGGTTTGCCGTTTACATGTGATGCTGAAAGGCGGCGGCTCCGACAATGCCAGCCGTGTGGTTATGCTCACGCCAAGCGCCGGCAAACAGGGCGTTATCGATACCGTGCTTGCCTGTGTACGTGAAAAGGCTGCAAACGCTTGCCCGCCTTTGGTGGTCGGTGTAGGCGTGGGTGCCACGTTTGACAAGGTTGGCGGGTTGGCCAAGCGCGCTTTGATGCGTCCGCTTGGCACCGTGAACCCCGATCCCGATGCTGCCGCATTTGAAGCGGAATTGCTTTCTGCGATCAACGCAACCGGAATCGGCGCGGGGGCATTGGGCGGCCGAACCACGGCATTGGGCGTGCGCGTTGCAACGGCGCCGTGCCACATCGCCGCGCTTCCCGTGGCGGTGAACATGAGTTGTTCAGCCACTCGTCGCGCTACGGTCGACGTCCCTACGCATATCGTCAGGGCATTTGACTCGGAAGGGGAGTAGCTATGCCAGCTGATCCAATACGCCTTACTCTTCCCTTGGATCCTGAAGAGGCAAAGGAATTGCGTGCCGGTCAAGCATGTTTGCTTTCCGGTCCGCTTTTCACGCTGCGCGATGTAGGCCACCAGCGTTTGCTTGCTGAAATGGGGGATGGCAAAGAGCTACCGTATGGCT
>ERZ507086.685-NODE-685-length-16470-cov-7.662869_pt1 | contig 16470 bp, 17 predicted proteins | sample MGYA00512292_ERZ507086 | MGnify/ENA metagenome assembly ERZ507086
ACAGGAGCTGTTCTTGATATTTTCCCATTGTGATTTCACACAGGATATGGAGCAATCCATTGTCCATTTGGTAGTAGATTTTCGGAAACCACACGATTTTTTCTCTTGATCTGCTTTGCAGGTCAGTGAAAAAATCGCTGTCTTTGGTATTTTCCGTTTCATACCATTTGTTTTCCAGCACCATGCGAGCCAGCTTTTGTCGATGGAGCAACCGTTTGATACGGTCATATCCGTAACGGTATGCTTTCTTCATTTCCATATACTAACGTGAATATACTTTTTCTTCCTTCTTCTACTATTTCAAAAACGAAATTTTTATTCTTTCCTGCCATCTTTCATAAGCATCTCTTCCTCCTTTCTTTTTATGTTTAACAGAACCTTCATAGTTGATCACATATTCCTTCCCTCCATTTACTTTTTCTCCATACTGTGAATAGTTGTAAACGTCAAACCACTCGCCTAGTCTAAAAGTCTCTTTTGTGAGATACTCTAAAAAATGCAAAAAACTATTAGTTTTTTAGAGGAGGCTTAACTTATGGATCGTATCACTCACGATATCCGCCGTTCCAACTGGCTGGAGATCTTAAACCGGAGCCAGCAAAGACCTGTGCATACCACAATAAAGCAATGGTGCCTGGATAACGGTATCTCAGAAAAATCTTATTACTATTGGCAGCGGAAGTTCCGTCAGGAAGCAGCCGGACAGGTTTCTGTTCCATCTGCTACAGATTCTGTGCCTGTTACATTTGCAGAGATTCCGTTCGCATACAGGGATAAACCTTCTGGATCTGCTCCAACAGATACTGTAGCAGCAGTCCAGCCAACTGCGGTTTTTAAGTATAAGGATCTTACCGTTGCCGTTACCAACGAGATCTCCGATACCCTGCTTTCGAGGATCATCCGGGAGGTGACCCATGCTTGAAGATGCTGCCGCTATCCGGAAAGTTGTGATCGCGTGCGGATATGTAGATCTGCGCAAAGGTATTGACGGACTGTCTATGATCATCGGTGACAGGTACAGACAGAATCCGTTTGAAAAAGGCACCCTGTTTTTATTCTGTGGCAGGCGGTCGGACCGGATCAAGGGGCTTCTCTGGATGGGGAATGGGTTCCTGCTTCTCTATAAGCGTCTGGAATCCGGTTCCTTATCCTGGCCCCGTACATCGGAAGAAGCGGCAGAGCTGACAGAGGAGCAGTTCCAGTATCTGATGCTGGGATTGAATCCACTAAATCCGAAGATCAAAGATGTCACTCCCCAAAAGCCCGGCTGATCTTTGTGCAAAAGGCTGAAATTTCCCGGTCTGTTTTCTGGCTTTTCCGCTCGGACCGGAAAGCCCTCAATCCTTTGAAGAAAAGGTTGTGACAACCCCTATGCTCCGGCATATCCGCTTTTTCCGTTTTTTTGTGCATGACCGTTGCCTCACTTCTGCACGGTCACAGGCATAGGCAGAATGACGGATAGCGGATATTTTGCCGTTCGCTTTTTTCCCAGTCATCCGGTATAATGGGTACAGAGAGTTAAAGGAGTACGGGAAATGGCAAAACATACACTGAATGAGCTGGGAAATATGAGCCGCGAAGAACTGATCACAATTATCCTGTCCATGCAGGGACAGCTCGACGCACTGAATGAAAACATCGAAAAGCTGATCGAACAGGTCCGTCTCGCGAACAGCTACCGGTTTGGACGACATACGGAAACCCTGAAATCCATCGATGGGCAGCTATCTTTTTTCGACGAGGCAGAGACCCTGTTTGATGCCTCTGCACAGGAACCATCTGTTGAAGAAGCGGTCGTTGTGACACGCAAGAAAAAATCCAAAGGCCAGCGGGAACTCAACCTGAAGGCATTTCCGGAAGAAGCTGTACCGGTCCATTCCGTGTCCGTGGAGCAGCTGGATGCCTTCTATGGGAAAGGCTGCTGGCGCAGGATGCCGGATGAAGTCTATAAAAGACTGCGGCACGAGCCGGAATCCTGGACAGTGGAAGTCCATACCGTTGAGGTGTATGTCGGGACAGATGGCGACCATCAGGATGAATTTGTGAGAGGGAACCGCCCGAAAGACCTGCTGCGCAACAGCATTGTGACCCCGTCCCTGCTTGCTTCCATTTTGAATGTGAAGTATGTGAATTCTTCTGCACTCCACCGTGTAGAGCAGGAATTCGAGCGGAATGGCGTAAACATTTCCAGACAGACCATGTCGAACTGGATCATCAAGTGTGCTGACCGCTATTTCGCACCGTTTGTAGAGCGGATGAAACAGGAACTCCTGAGTCTTCCCGTCACCCAGGCAGATGAAACACCGACCCAGGTGATCCGTGACAGTGACCACCCAAACAGCAAGTGCTATATGTGGGTGCACCGTTCCGGTGAGTTTCATAAAGAGCGTCCGATCGTGGTATATGAATACCAGAAAGGCCGTGACCACCAGAAACCGCTGGACTTCTACCGGGATTACAAAGGGATCCTGGTAACGGACGGTCTACAGCAGTACCATCTGGTGGCGAAAAAACTGCCGGATGTAACAAACGCAAACTGCTGGGCCCATGCCAGACGTGATTTTGCGGATGCGGTAAAGGCAATGGATAAAAAAGCTCCATCGGTGGTCCGGGAGTCCATTGCCTATCAGGCATTGCAGAAGATCGCGGAATTCTATAACGCAGACACAGAGCTCAAAGGGCTCCCGTGTGAAGAACGTCTTCAAAAACGGCAGGAGAAGATCCGGCCGCTGGTTGAGGAATTCTTTGCGTGGGTAAAAGAACAGGCTGCCCGCTGTGTCGTCCCGCCCAAGTCAAAGACCGGACAGGGACTGCAGTATCTGATCCATCAGGAGCCGTATTTAAAAGTCTTCCTGACGGATGGGGATGTCCCGATTGATAACTCTGCCTCCGAGCGTGCGATCCGTACGTTCTGTATCGGAAAGAAGAACTGGATGTTCCATAACACAGCCAATGGAGCCTGGGCAAGCGCCCTGATCTACAGCATATCAGAAACAGTGAAGCTGAACGGGCTGCGCCCGTATTACTATTTCAGGTATATCCTTACGGAATTGCCAAAGCTTTGTGATGAACAGGGGAATCTGGACCCTGCGGATCTGGAACATCTGATGCCATGGTCGCCAGAACTTCCAGAAGAGTGTAGAAAACCACGCCGCTGATGAAGCGGCGTTCGTTTATTCACAGGCGTATGGTTTGACGTTTACGAATAGTTTCACTTCAAATATGGAAAATCAGGGCATTAAAAAAGAAAGAGAAGGCACATCTGCCTCTCTTTCTTTTTTTGATGGTTTATCATATGATATATTTTATTTTCCGCCTTAGCAGCTGAATAGTGTTTTTATCATAATTATATTTATCCTTGATTTTCCCGGAATGCCCTGTTTTACAAGGTTTTCTGTGGTTATGGTAAAATGCTCTGAAATAACAAATTGTGAGAAATCAGGGCAAAATTAAGCATGTTGTTATTACCGGTTAGTAGTAAAGCAATTTATCTTACTGCTAAAGATTTTGCCCTGAAATGTCTGATTAGATAACAGGGCAATCAATCCAAAATTTTATAACTTATTATCCCTTAGTAGTAAAATAAAAAAACTTACTTCTGAACATTTGTTGTGTCTGCTCTCACAGTTTTTACTAGTGACGCTAATTCTGAAAATGGAAGCACTTTTCCAGTGTTACCTATTTCTATTTTTTTTATAGATGTTCCCCAAATATTTAGGCATATTTCCAATCTACAACCATCTATAATGTTATAATTATCATCCATGACCAATTTCGGAAGTTCCGATTCTGCGCACAGATGACCATCACAGGTTCCATCTAACCAATGCTTACACGAATGTATACCATAATAACTATCCGCACACTGTATCGAATGAGGATATAAGTTATATTTCGATTTGTACCCTATAAGCTGACTTACGAGCGATTGTATTTCATTTTCAATAAAAATCTCATTCCGATTCACACCTGTCACATTATAAAACACTTCATTATCTGTTATCGTAAACAAAGGATAAAACCTATTGAACTCTTCTCCTATAAATTCATCAAGATTAGCCATAGGATATGATAAACACCACGGATGACCTTTTTTATAATTAATAGCCAATAACATTTCTTTACTCATTGATAAATCACATTGTTTTGCGTACTCCTCAGCAGGTTTCCATATTTCATCCCATCCTTCAAATTGACATCCAGATAATATTGAGTTTGTGTATTTCCAAAAGGAATCATCTTCAAAAATATTATATTTCAGCTTATTATTTTTTAGGAACTCTATTATTTTGACAAAACGCCAACCAGGATGATATTTCTTCATACTATTTTCATCATTTGCAAGTGGCAAGTTTGAAAAGCACAATGATAATTCACATACAATAGGAAACTCCCCAAGTCTATCCATACCGAGTTGTTCAACAAAATAATATAATGCTATATAATATCTCGGATGAAGAAATTCTGGATTAATTGTATCATTTATATCCTTATCCTCAACTAATAAAACTATAATAGCTTCTTCATATTTTGCAAAGCTTTCAATAATATCAAGACCATTTAACAAATATCTCTTTCCCGATACTTCAATTTGCGGAATCAGTTTCTTTTCATCGTCAACTCCTATTATCTTCAGTTCTTCTTTCGTAAATGCAATCCCATCAGTAACATCTGATATTCTTTTTGCAAAGTCTCGCATCATAATGTTACATAATATCTTCAAACTATTTTCATTATTTTCTAAATACTCAGATACAGGAACTCTTTTTCTCGTTGACAAATCATTATCTAACCATATATTCAAAATATCTGACGAAAATGTTCTATTTGCTCCCCACTTCATATGACCATATGGTGTAAAAATATATTGCAAATAGTGAAAACGTTCATGAAATGCTGTTTGATACTTCTTAGCTACATCTTCAGTTTTCATATACAACCGTGAACTCATTTGTCCTGGAAAAAACTGTCCATTAATTGCCAAATAGTCCAAATCAGGCTTAAGTGACTTGATTTCTAACTTAATAAATATCACCTCTTCTTCACATTTTTCCATATATATTATAACTTTAATCATAAACTTTTTCCACAGAAAAAAAACACAGCCTAAGCCAGAGCATTACCTATCTTCCATATTAAATTACCTTAACCATTTTCTGCGACATCGGTTTCTCTTTCTTCTTTTCAAACTCCGTCTGTGCCTTTCTGAGCCCTTCCATCCGTTTCAATTCTTCCTAACTGTCAACTCCAAAAAACTGAATATGAATCCTTTCTCATGTCTTTCAAGCAACTACCGGATTCCTTAGAACAGTTCAGCATTGACAGTCGAAAAAATCTTATCGAATACGCCACCGTTTACAGTGCTGATGAAATTCGCTTCGCCTTCAAGAACAGTTAGAAAATCAAGGCATAAAAGTACATCCCCACCATTGGATTTTGCTCCAGCAGTGCAGCTATTTTTTATGACTTTATTCAAATCGCATTGATTCCAAAAACTCATCACGACTTTTCTGATGTCTCTTATTTAAGTCGTCAGAAAAATATTGTTGAATTTCTTTTTTATGGGTAGGAACATATTCATCTACCCACTTTTCCAAATATGCTGTTACATTCACTAAAATTTCATTCAAATGCATATGGTAGGCCCCTTCGTGTGGCTGAGCTTCTTTTTGATAATTAGTCTCCATCATTGCCCTCCAAGTTTCAACAAATGTGTCTGAATTATCCATTTCTTTAGCAGCTTTATTAATTGTCTTTATTTTGTCTTGCGCAATTCTATACTGTCCCAATTCATAGCACATTTGATGAAATTCTAAAGGTACTCCATAAAACAAATTGCTTTCCAAAACATTAGACCAAAACCCAACCAAATCGCTTTTTATATCTTCCGGTAAATCTTCAATTAGTCTTCTTACCGATTTTTCAGATAACCCTGTTGCTTCACAGAATCTAATAATATCTGGATCTCCACTTTTAATTGAAGATAAGCCAAACAGGTAATCTGCTGAACATTCAAAAAAATTACAATACGCTTTGACATATCTCCCCTGCAATTTATCTGTATCTTCTAAATTCAAGTGTTCCTGAATCCTGCGTGTCATACTTCCTATTATAGTCGTTTCGTCTTCAGATGCGCTGTCTACAGGAACTATTCCTTCTGCATATAAAGCCTGAGCTAGCGCCCTTGCCGTTGAAAGTTTTCTCTCATCCATCAATTTCCATAATCTGTTACAGAAAATCTTTTCATCATCATGGTTCATATATTTAAATGCCATTATGCCACCTCATTAAAGACAGATTTGTCTTTTTTACATTTATTTTTCTTTAAAACAGACAACTCTAAAGATAGATTTATCTTTAATTTAGTAGTATGATATAACTACACCAGGGAACTGTCAATCCCAGATAAACATATATTTAGGAGGGTATCCATGAACGAACAAAATACTATGCAGCCACTCGACGACACAAAATCTCTTCAGAACATAATCGTCAATGAAATCTATCAAAAAATTTCTGATGCTACAACCAATGCTGAAAACGCATCAAAAGAGAAATACATAACAAAGATAAAATTAATTGAGTCAGCCAATGACATGAACACCCAAGAAAAACTGGATGCTATGGACAGAAATTATGCCCGCAGAAATCAGGAGCGTTGGCAAAATATACTCTGTTTTGCTGTAATATCCTTTAGTGTAGTCAGAATAGCAATTGATAGCCCTACTACCATAAAGAATATTCGCAGGCTTCTCGCCGTCGCATAAAAATTGATCTAGAAAACAGTTCCACAAGATTCACTGGTTGTGGAGCTGTTTTTTTTACTTAAAAGGCAATGCTATCTTTTACTTTTTGTCTATGGCTTTCTTTCAAAATAGAAAAGGCGAAGTGCTTATCGTAACACTCCGCCGAAAACCTAACCGGTTTGAGCATAAAATGCTTGGTTAGGTCTGTTTTGCATATTGTATGCAGTCCTACAGCATTTATATACTTAAATGTGTTTTCCAATCCACTGGAAATCCTACTGATCTACTGCTTAATTCTTTTGATATTTACTTGTTGCTTACGCCATTTCAGGCTCCTTCTTCTTAATGATTGCTTTCACAACCTCCACACTTGTTTCTGCAACGTCTGCGATCTGATCTAATGTATAACCCTTCGTATACATATTCAGAATAAATTTTTCTGTGGTTTTTTCCTCAATTTCTGTACTCAGATTACACATAATTCTCACATCCTCTCTTAATTCATTGCTGATTGGGATATTATACTCATGCTCTATGATATCCAGTTTTTCTTGCTCTTTCAATTCTGTCGAATGAAGTGCCCCGATCAAACGATGCATCGCATAGATTTCGTCATGCTCTGGAATATTATTCGTAATTCCAACCAACACAATATTCAACAGGTCAATGTTGCCTTTCCAGCCATATGAGCTTAACATCTCATCCTTCACAAGATGAATATGACTTAAACTGTTATACTCTATATTCATACAAATCCAAATGCTGAATACCTGTTTTATCTCATCATAATTCGTATTTACAAAATTTCTCTTTTTGTGATGAAACAAGCCTGCTCACATAAAAGATAGCCCGGTTTAATATCTTATATTCGGATGGTTCGTCCTTTTGAGCTTCAATATTCACAATAATCTGGGAAAGACCATTTTTCATGCGGACATAAAAAATAATATCGAATCTGACCATTCCCTCATTGATCTCGGCGTTCTCTGTGTTAATTCCAACGATTCTCTGTCCGATAGCATCTGCCTTTTCTGCATTCGTCAATCCCGGTTCAACTGGAACACTCCCAACTTTTGGCTCACCCTCAATGTATGTTACTACATCCTCCGGCTTCATTCCTTTGAACTCATCAACCGTCTTTACCAGAATATGAGCTAAGATATTCTTTTGTGCTAATATCCTTTTGACACGGGCATCATACTGTGCTTTGTCTCCCGCTGCATTTACGGCATTTGTTATTTCTGTATTCAAGTCAGCATTTCTCCTTTTGTACTGTGCATAGCAGCTTTCAGTTTCTGCAAAAGGCTCTCTGACTCAATATCATTATAAGCGAGAGCCTGTGCGGATTCAACTGAATTCTTCATGAACTTTTACAGTATTGTCTCTTTCTCCTTTCTTTCGGTGTTAAACAGAACCTTCATAGGTGATTACAGATTCCTTCCCTCCATTTTCTTTTCTCCATACTGTGAATAGTTTCATTTCAAATATGGAAAATCAGGGCATCAAAAAAGAAAGAGAATGCATATCTGATCCTCTTTCTTTTCTGAAGGTTTATTATACGATGTATTTTATTTTCTTCCCTGCTTTATCAATGCTTAAGATCAGATTTTGCAGTCTAGGAAAATCCGTTGGTTTTTTCCCCGATTCCCATAAAAATCCTCTCTGTTCCAGGTTTTGTAATACCTGCTGCTGTTCTTTTCGGCTTAGAAACAGATAAAATGTCTCATTCATAAAATAAGTCCTCCCGTTCTCTTTCACACAGTTATTTTTACTCTTTCCTCCTTTTTGCTCCATGTATGAATTGGCTTCACTTGTAATATGGGTTTTCTTTCTTAAAGAGTCAGGAAAACACTGCAATCCATAAAAAAAGCTACAGAAAGCAATCCTGCTGACTGTAGCAATTATCTATTTCTCTTGTGATGAAGTCACAACACAAAACACCGTAAATCTTTCCTGTTGTCTTCCTCCGCCTGCACAGGTCGAAAGACAAAATACCTGATCCATAGCATTTGGAAAAAGATCACACGAATACATGGCATTTGTAGCCGTATAGTCAATCAGTTCCCGGTAGTTTAGAGAACCAAGTTCATATCCTGTGGTATATACATACGGGTCAGATGAATTTACATGGAGGCAGGCATATATGGTGCACTGATAACTTTTCTCAGGTGTGTAGATATATACAAAGGGATTGGCATCCCGGAAGGCTTTATCCTGATACTTTGAGAGTTTACCAAACATTCTTCCGGATCTCATATTATGTCCGAATAAAACGGTATAAGGCTCATCGAGCAATGGCGATGTCTGGTAGTGTGCAAATATAGAACCGAGATATTGATCCTCATGTAAATAATTTTTATGTAAATACTCTTCATTATCTTTTCCCAATAAAATAGGATAATTTATTTCCAAGACAGGTATATAAAGCCATCCGATAATATCCGGATTTAACCTCTGTAAAGATGTAAAATCAATACGCAAATCCGGGATTGTGGTTTCTAGTTCATCATTTTGCCGCTGCATAACTTCTTCATTCTGAATAAAAGTATGCAGCATTTCATCCTGCTGCCGATCGAAGCTTATATATTCCCTGGCTACAGGTACACTCCTTCCTATAAAAAAGAGCGCCGCAAAAATCCATAGAAGACCAATTAATATCTGGATCTGTTTTCTCATTTCTCCACCTCTCGGCTTTCTCCCAACCGGTATGTTGCTTCTGTTACTTCCTGTGCAGTCCGCTGATACTCCAGAAATTCTATTTCCGATAACGCAGGATCCACTTTTATCCCCGGAAGTTCCACTGCCATATTTTGTACCCATTCTTCTTTTGTTTCCGAAGTTTGAATAAGAGTCAGCATATCCAAAAAATCCTTATCTGCCATGTGTCTAAGCTGCATATGCTCCAGAAAATACTTTTTGGTACGAAGAACTACTTGTTCATACGCCAGTAGTTGCTCAATAAATTCCGGCGAATACTCCTGTTTTTTCTGTACAGGCTGTTTGCTTTTTCGAAAAATGGATGCTTCTAATTCCTTTCGGGACTTTGTGGGGGCAATTACCATGTTTCCCTGAGCATTTTGATAAATGGCATTTTTATTATAATTACTTTCACTTCCTGCCACCTTGCCAATCGTATTTTGTTTTTCTAAAGGAACTTTTTCTTTCCACTGCTTTTGTGGTTCTGCTTCACTTGCTACTTGTATTTCCCGTTCGGTTGTGGTTTCTGGAATTGTTATGGATACCTTCGAAGCTTCACCCTCATCATCCAAAAGTAATTCCAGTGTCGGTTTTTGGGGAACCTTTTTCGCCTTCTGCTTTTTATATGCGGCTTCGATAGTAACCTTCGAAGATAACGTTCTTTTTGGAGGATTAAACCCGGCTATCCGTGCTTCTATGTAAAAAGAATTCCGTTCCAAAGTATCATATAATCGAATTACTGCCCGAAGAAGGACTCGTCCGACAAAAATAAGTTTTTGATATGTTATCCCATTATCATCCGGTTTTATTATTTTTTGAATCGCCTCACAATAAGCTGCATCCATACTTTTATAACTATCACTTGTAACCGTTTCTTTCTGTATGTGGAATCCTTTTTTCTCAGCAATCATCTGTAGCTCCTGCCACTCATCTGTCGAATCATCTGACAGCAGCAGAATTAACAGATCGTCCGAACACAGAGTACAGGCTGTTTTCGCCAGGTTTCTGTCAGAACAGATATCTTCCACTGTCGTAATATAAAGAGCCATGTTACTTCTCCTGTGAAATACTTTCCTCATCCGCCAGATCTTCACAGTTCATTTCTACGTAAGTCCCTGGCTGTATTACATCAAATCCATCCGCGACCAGGATATGTTTTTTGATCTGGTCGTCAAAAAGCTTTTGATGATTGATAACGGTACTTACATGATGATTGTAATACCAGGTCTTTTCTGGTTCACTTTTCAGGCATACCGTAATAAAAAGTGGGATTTCATAAAACTTACATACCTTCAGTAATTCCTGAAGTAACGGTTCTGCTTTTGTTTCAAATTCTTTTCTTTTATCAAATTCTGTCACTTTCATCTCTACCTCCAAGGTTCATGTTCAATCCATCCATGCAGCCATATAATTCATCAACTCTTCTGCATCATCCGCTGTATCCATGTTATTGTTTTCGGGTAATGCAGCAGCGGTCTGTAAGAAGTCTGCCTCGCTAACGGTATTTTCTTTCGGTTGCTGGATAAAATCTTGTAATTGGTTCTGTTTGGTAACTGTCGGCTTCTTAGGAAAAACCGGCTTTCTGCTTTCCGTTTTTTTATGCTCCCAGACGGAACTCGATTCCTGCTGCCGCATGCCATCCTTTTGTAACAATGGAATTTCATAAGGAACCGGCGGATTCAGATACTCTGTATGCTGCAAACCGGATCTATCAACCACATACTCTGATAGAACAGGCATACGCAGATACATTCTCAACAACTGCTTTAAAAACATCGTACGATACCCTGGAATAATGCTGTTCCAAAAGGTGATGTAGGGTGCCTCTGTATCATCGTTCAGCCTTAATACAAAAGACTGTGTAGGAAATTGAATCTGTCTGACCGCTTGTTTTGTCTGGGATTTTTTATACACATACTTGATCTCCGGATTTGGACTCTCACATGGTAAAAAGACAATATTTTCATGATCTACAAATGCTTTCAGACACAATTTCGCTGTTTTTGCCAGATTCACATGATAGACCATTTTCAATAATAATAGATCCATATCATGACATTTATATAACCGAATGACTGCTTTCAATCATCTTCCTCATTTCTGTTTATTTTTCTGTTGCATCATCATCGTGCGGAACAGATAATACCCGCGGACATTCGCATACTGCATATCCAGACTGTCGTTTTGGTTGCCCGGAATGATCTTTAATTTGCTTCCCTTAAACTTTTCCTGGATCCATGCATACCAGGCAGCTCCTGTGCCGCCGGTAACTACAAGATATTCGTAGTCTGCAAACTGATCTGTTATGGTACTCAAATGCTTCAGTGCCGCATTACACACTTTTAGGCTGCATCGTTCGAGGATCGTATCAAAGGGCCACTCTTCATCAGAAAATCGAAATTCATCCTCATCCATCCCCATTTCACTTGTAAACGGGATGGTCCCCTTTTCCAGATATTTCTGCATACAGGAGACGCGAATTTCCGTATTCTTTTCCTTCTTGATCTCATCCGAAACCATTTGCAGGATAGACCGCATACCAAACCTGTCAAAAGATTCATTGATGGAGCGTACATGCCCTTTCATTCCAAAGACATCCATGGTATGAAAGCCGATATCCAGAATCAAAACATTTCCCGTCAGATAGTTTCGTGCTTCGGGAATGTATTGACCATTATTTCCGATATTGATCGATGCCATTGTTCCGGACGGCTGGGCCATGACATAGACATTTTTAGGATCAATTGCAATGTGGAATTCCTGCCATGGATTTTTTCCCACTTTCAGCCGGTAATTTGCAGCTCTTGAAAACATATGGATATAAGGCTCCCGGTCCATCTCCAGATAGGCAGGAGGCAGACCGGCCTGTATGACAATTTCTTTTCCGATCCCATGAAAATCCGAATGTTTCTGATTCGGCATAGCCGCAAGACCGATGGCTGCCATGCAGAGCACATAAAATTTTTTGCTTTTGAAACGTTTTCTGTTAAAAAGTTCATTGTCCGTATCATTGATGTCATTTCTCGATATACTGTTTTGTGCGTTGCGGCCAAGCAAATAAATCTCCCCGGTATCCAGGTCTTCATAGATAACGTCCTGCCTGTCATACATTGTCATCATGCTTTTGTCCTTTTCTAAAAGTCTCGCATAGGACGGAAAGCAGAAATACTTATTAGGCGAGAATCCTTTCATCCCGCCATATCCGGAATCCAGACCGATTACCCAGTAATCGTCATTCCGTTTTATTTTTTCATATACTTTTGGCACCCATTCTGTTCGGGTGCGGTAAATACTGGTATTCATATTGTTCTCCTTTGTTCGATATAGCACTGAGAATTCATTATAATTTCATGATCCGGTTTAATGGTTGGTATACGTAAAATGCATGGGATCATAAAAACTGGGGGACCAGTCACCTCCCCAGTAAAATCCGTGGGCTTTGAAAATTGCAACCACTTGCGGATTGTTATAATACGGACTTTTCGGATCCGGTTTGCTATTCCAGTAAGATGGCGGGTTGGCATTTGCATTGAGGTCAATCACGCAGCCATACGAATGATGGGACAGTTTTCCGGTTCCGGATGCCATTGGCCTCCAGTTATAGCCAAAGGTATCACCTGGATTTACATAAAACCCCTGGACTGTCAGCAATTCTTCAAAAATAGACTGTATTTCATTTGCCAGCTGTTTGTGTACCCTTAGACTCATCGTGGTTTTTCCGGTTTTCGTCTGGATCGGCACAGTGATTGTTGTCAGATATGCCTGAACTTCGGTTGGTGACTTCGGTGTTCCTCCCGGAAATAGCCAGCTTAGTCTTGTCCCGGAATCAATCGTTCCGGCGATACCGGCTGCCACGGAACCGGAATAGCCGCTGCTACCGGTCATATTTACTTCCTTACAGGAATAAATCGCATTGATCGATTGCAGGATGTTTTTATAATCCAGCGTAATGCCTTCTCTTTCCATATAAGTTTCATATTCGCCTGCTGTATATTTTTGATCCGTGAAAAAGCCAATGACAGAAGGATCATTGCTGTACCAGGCGATAATTACCGCCTGCAGCTTTGCATCCAGTTTGTATGGATTGACTTCTTCGGATTCCCTGACGCAGGCTACCAATAACCTGCAGGCAGCAGCTATCGATTCCTCTGCGGTAAGATCTGATTTCCCTTCGTATTTTGGAAGATCTGTGATTGCAAAAATGTCATTTCCCGATCCTTGTGTACGTAGATAGCAAATAGCAAGCAGCAGTTCGGTATAACCGGAATAATCCTGGGAATAGCTTTTGAATTCCGCTTTTATCTGCGCCTCATAGTCACGGACAGCAGTATTTACGGAAGCTGTTGCTGAATACGTCGTGATAACGGAAGGAATCGTCCCCAGAGAAGCAAATTCCGTCCATTCTGTCAGATCCAGTACCGTCCAGGCATCATCCTGTTTTTCTGTATCCCATCCTTCCCACGAAGCTTTTACATATGCGGTGGCTGCCAGGGATGTAGCGCAAAGAAGGCATAGAGTCAGTATTGTTTTTCGTTTTTTCATGATACCTCCTGTTCCTGGGAACCTGCAGATTGTGCATACAGACGGTATGCTTTGTTTGCTTCCCTGCTTCTGGTTTCCCATCGTGCATTTTTTATCCCACAATTTTCATAAGCGCATAAAAATACCATGGTAGCTTGATCAACATCCTGCAACTGCAGAAACTGTTCAAAAGAACAGGAAGGAACGGTATAACCGGCTCTTCGGAATTCCTTTGCTGTCTGGGAATCAGAACTCCACATACTTCCCCAGATCCCTTTCTGACACAGGATAAAATAATCCAGCTGTGTTTTCAGGTCAGTCCACGCTGTTCCCTGGCTGTCTGCGTAACGAACCAATCCCATCCCGTCATCGGATCTTTTCGAATCTGGGGAATAAGTAAATCCTAATATGCCACGACCACCGCTGCCATGTGCCGAAGGATTAATCCCTGAGATCAGCGTCCCACCGCTCTCCTGGGCTGCATTCCCTAATAGCGCCGCGCAGGCCGCATCCGACCACCCTGCACTTTTGCAGTAATTCCATATCTGCTGTGCAGCCACACTCCCTGTCAGATCAGATCCAAGAATCGCAGAGCCGCCATAAGAATCATTTGCTAACTGGCAGTTAAAAATAGAATTCAAATAGTATGTCGTGTAATCAATAGTTGCATCGTAAGCACTGACATAAAGATTCCCGTCTGCATCTGTATCATATACCGGTGTCTCGGTCAGATAATAGGTATGGCTCCCGTTATACAGCTTTCTTACATAATCAAGGACTTCATCCGGATCTGCGCCTTCCAGGTCAAAATCAAAATACACTTTCGTCAGCGAAAGGATTTCCCGGCTGTTTGTATAGGCATAGATCGTACTGCCTTCTTCTTCCGTATCGTTTTCTATATAGGCTTCCTCGTCTTTTACCTGGTGGAAATTAACCGTTACATTCCGATACTGCTTTCCGGTCGTGATACGGTAGATCTCATTCATTTGGTTCTCATACATTTGGTTGATCGTATCGATGCACTGATTCAGAATCGCTGTGTCTGTATCGCCTGCATCAGCATTCAGGGTAAACATGTTCATAAACGTTGTTATCAAAAAATAAAACACCACAAACAACAGCAAAAGTAACAGGAATACAATCAGAATACCGGACAGAAGCGACAGGATCGTTTGAATGGCAGCAGAGGTTCCGGCAACTGCTTTTGCAAGAATGTGCTGGATAAAAGTTGTCGCATTACGTACCGGGGCAATTTTCTTTGATGCCCTTTTCCAGATCTTTGTCTTTACCAGGCTGTTTTTGACTGTCTCTCGAAGCCGGAAAGGATCGCGAAAAAAACGGATGGTTTTACTTTTGACTGCATATTTCTTTTTCCTTAAGAGGTTGTGCCCCTGCTGCATCCGGTTGAATGTCCTGGAAGCGGATGTCACAGTGCTTCGCATCCGGTTCATTACCGGATCTGCATACTGTACCAGTACCTGATTGATCGCCGGATTCACACGCAGTGTCTTATTTACGTTGATTCCTAACGTGCGGACAGGCCGCAGCGCGATTTTCAGTCCGTATTTTGCTCCCTTGCCAGTCTGAGCAGCATTTTTAAGCGTATACTTCAAAGTGCGGGAAATCATCCTGGATACATCCCAGGCAAGAAAAGCTCCTGCACCCATATGTGACTGCATCAGATGCTTTCTGGCGGATCGTTGGATGCTCCTTACAATCCCAAGCTCCTGATGCGATATTTCGCTAACTTTTATCGCTGCATGTAGATTTATGGCATGTTTTAAAAGTGCGGCTTCCTCTGCGGTCAGATCGGTACGCTTTAAAAGCTTCTTTAATTGCCCCGCCGATACACTCCCTGCCAGATTCCCAACGCCTCTGCTTTTCGTACCGGCTAACAAATGTTCGGAAAAATAATTGTCCAGCATCCGTTTTTGCCTTTCCAGATCTGACAGGTCATGGAAACTCATAAAAGTAACCGGCTGTATCCCTTTGATATCCGGTGTATATTCATTGATCACACTGGTTAATTCATGCCGCAAACGGGCAATTTCTTTCGGCTTATAGGTATCACCGGTTTTGGGATTGATACGGTCTTTCAGATGCATGGTCTGGTAGAAACGCTCCATATCCCTTCCCGGAAGGAATTCCCGGTCATGAAGGATATCCAGGCATTTTTCCGCTTCGCCGGAATCTGAGATCCCATACTTTGACAGCAGAATCCTTACTTTACTCTCTGCCGCCTCATCGTCAAAAATCAATGTCCGTTTGATCTCTTCAAATGCTTCTGATGAAAAATACCGTCTGCTGGAGCCTCTGGCCAGGGAGCGCAGGGCAAGATTTGCAGTCTCTTTACAAAGCGGCACATAGGCAGCAGCTGTTACTTGTATGCCTTTATTTTCATACGTCTCATGTGTAGAAACATGATAAGAGGTATAAAAAGTAACCTTCATTTGAACCGACCCCCAGAAGTTAGACCAAAAAATCTAACTATTGGAGGTCGGTTTTC
>ERZ507086.688-NODE-688-length-16340-cov-4.356463_pt1 | contig 16340 bp, 14 predicted proteins | sample MGYA00512292_ERZ507086 | MGnify/ENA metagenome assembly ERZ507086
GGAACACAACTAGTTATTAAACCTTATGATCGTTCTATTATTAAAGATATTGCACATGCAATTCAAGCAGCTAATTTAGGATTGAATCCTCAAGCAGAAGCAGATGTCATTCGTATTCAAGTTCCTCAATTAACAGAAGATCGTCGTAAAGAATTAGCAAAAGATGCACAAAAATATGGTGAAGAAGCTAAAATTGCTGTTCGTAATGTACGTCGTGATGCAAATGACTCAATCAAAAAAGACAAAGAACTTCCTGAAGATGAACAAAAACAAACTTTAGAAGAATCACAAAAATTAACAGATAAATATATTAAAGAAATTGATTCAATTTGTGAAGCAAAGAAAAAAGAAATATTAAATGTCTAAGTCCAAACTCATTTGGACTTTTTTAAAAAGGAGGTTTTTTATGGCACCAAAAACAGTAGCTATCATCATGGATGGGAATGGTCGCTGGGCAAAAAAAAGAGGTTTACCAAGAACAGCTGGTCATAAAAAAGGTGCGGATACAATTCGTACTGTAGCTTTAGCTGCTCAGGACATGGGAATTCAAAAATTGATTTTATACGCATTCTCGACAGAGAATTGGAAACGTCCAGAAGATGAGGTTTCATATTTATGTAAATTACCTGGTTTGTTTTTTAATAAATTTATTAATGAATTAATGGAAAAAAACATTCGCGTAACATTTGCGGGAGAATTAGAACGTTTTCCAGATGCAACACAAGAAGTTATCAACAAAGCAGTAAATCAAACAAAGAAGAATACAGGATTAGAATTATGTATAGCTATTAATTATGGTTCTCGAAGAGAAATGCTTTTGGGTATGAAACAATATGCGGATGAAGTGGCTTTGGGTAAACGTGAAAATGATTTGACAGAAGAAGAATTTTCAAAATATTTGTTTGTACCAGAAGATATAGATTTGATGATTCGTACTAGCGGCGAGCTTCGTATCTCAAACTACTTGCTATGGCAGCTTGCCTATGCAGAGTTGATTTTTACACCAGTTGCATGGCCTGACTTTGATGAAAAAGCATTAAAAGATTGTTTAGATGAATTCGCATCAAGAGATCGAAGATTCGGAGGCTTAACATCATGAAACAAAGAATAATTACCGCAATTGGAATTATTCTTGTAGTAGCACTTCCTGTTGCGCTTGGAGGATATTGGCTAGAAGCATTAGCTTTATTTATTGTATGCTCAGGAGCCTATGAATGGATGCATATTCAACCGGGCTTTAAGAAATGGCCAAAATATATTTTGCCTTTAAGTGCCTTGGCAGTTATTTTAACGCGCTACTTACCTGAGGAATATTTTCTCGTTGTTGTGACATTGATTGTTGTATTTTTGTGGAGTTTGGTTGTTTTTGTAGAAGAATTCTCAATTATAGATGCTTTTACATGCATTTCCTATGTCGTGATTTTTTCACTTGTATATCATGCGGTAGGACAGATTTCAGGACAACATCAGTATTTATGGACCATAGTATTTGCAACATATGGAAGTGATACAGGTGCATACTTTGTAGGACGTGCTATTGGGAAACATAAAATGAATCCAAGAATCTCTCCTAAGAAAAGCTGGGAAGGCTTTGTTGGAGGAATTGTGTTCGGATTTATTTTGAGCTTTGTAGTGAGCTTTGGCTATGCATCCAATTTGAACATAGTTTTAAATACATTATTATGTTTAATATGCCCAATTACAGCTGAATTAGGTGATTTGTGCTTTAGTGCTATAAAAAGACACTTTGAGGTCAAAGATTTCTCAAATCTATTACCAGGACATGGTGGTGTATTAGATCGTGTCGATTCGCTTTTACTGAATATTATGATATTTAGCGTATTGTATACGATTGTTCTCTAAGGAGGATTTTAATGGATTTTATTATTGGTATAATCGCCTTTGTAGTGATGCTAAGTGTTATTGTTATTTTACATGAATTAGGACACTTTTTAGTAGCACGACACTTTGGTGTCTATTGTAAGGAGTTTTCGATTGGGATGGGTCCTTGCCTCTATCAAAAGAAAGGCAAAGAAACTGACTTTTCAATCCGTGCAATACCATTTGGTGGGTATGTTATGATGGCTGGTGAAGAAGATGGCTCGCAAAGTGATGAGGATAGCTGGCTTAAGGATATTCCCAATGAAAGACGCTTAAATGGTATCGCAAAATGGAAACAAGTTTGTGTTATGATTGCAGGTATTGTGATGAATGTGCTATTGGCATGGATTATCTATATGGGTGTAGCTTTGGCTCAAGGATATGTGGTTGAAGACGCAAAACCAATTGTTTATGTTGTACAGGAAGATTCAGTAGCACAAAAGGCTGGACTTGAAAAAGATGATCACATTATTAAAGTCGAAAGTAAAGATGGAAAAAGTATTAAACCTAAAACGCAATACGAGATTTTGGAGTTTATCCAATACCACCATGATACTTTAACTTTAACAGTGAAGCGAAATGACACAACTTTTAAAACGACATTAAAACCATCTTATGATAAGGAAATGGAAGGCTATACGATTGGTTATAAGGCCATTGCATACGCAAAGAAAATTCCTTGGTATCAATCTTTATGGGTTGGATGTCAAAATACGTGGGAAAGTGCAACAATGATTTTTCAGTCCTTAAATATGATTATTCATGGACAAGGATTAGAAAATTTATCAGGACCTGTTGGAATTTTAAATGTAACGAGTAAATCAGTCCAATATGGATTGGATACATATTTTAGCTTATTTGCGATGATATCGTTAAATATCGGTATTTTTAATGCTCTTCCTATACCAGCATTAGATGGAGGAAGAATCCTTATTTTATTGATTGAGAAAATAATTGGGCGTAAGGTCTCTACAAAAGTTGTAGAAAACATCATTATGGCAAGCTTTGTATTATTGATGTTGTTATTTCTATATGCAACTTATAATGATATTGTTCGTTTATTTTAAAAAAGAAACCTATATTTTGGATTTTACCAAGATATAGGTTTTTGTTTTGTTACATGAAATATAGAATTGCAATCATATGACAAATGCTTGCAAGTATAATAAAGATATGCCATACAAAATGGAAGAATTTTTTTTGTGGTTTAGAATAGAAAAAAGTCCCTATTGTGTACATCACACCACCTAAGGCAATCAATATAATAAATATGGGTTTAGTTTCACGAATCAATGTAGGTAAAATAAAGATAGCTAACCATCCCATAATCATATAGATTGTCATTGAAAGTTTAGGATAGCTTTTGGTGGCAATAGACTTTAATAAAATTCCAGCAATGACCATAACCCATTCGATAGCTAAAATTACATATCCTTTCCAATTATTCATTAGCTGCAAACAAATAGGGGTATAGGTACCAGCAATAGCCAACAGGATCATAATGTGGTCGAGTTTTCTAAATACATATTTGTGTGTTGTTTCATGCGGCATGCTGTGGTAAAGACATGAGCCACAAAACATGAAGAGCAGACATATTAGAAATACGGCTGTTCCTAACGTTTCTATAGCTCCACCTCGTAAATAGGCACGGACACTGTAGTAAGGTAATGAGAATAGAATAAGAATTCCCATAACGCCATGCGTAATACAATTGCCGACTTCTTCACCAAAACAAAGTGGATAAACATACCGCATACTATCTTTCTTGTTCATACATACACTATAACATAACAATTAATAATACACAATCTAGAAATAAAAACTAGATATATTTTATGTGATTTTTTTGATACAATAGTTTAGTTAGAGTGGAGGGGCTTGATGTTTTTAAAACGTATTGAATTACAAGGCTTTAAAAGCTTTGCGGACAAAACAGTGATTCAATTTGATCAAGATATTACAGGCATTGTAGGACCAAATGGATGCGGTAAAAGTAACGTAAATGATGCGATTCGTTGGGTACTAGGGGAACAAAGTGTAAAATCACTTCGTTCGGGTTCAAATATGTCAGATATTATCTTCTCCGGAAGTGAATATAGAAAACCTGTCAATATGGCACGAGTCACATTAGTGTTTGATAATTCAGGACGAGTATTTGATTCGGATTTTGATGAAATTGAAATCACAAGACAAATATTACGTGCTAATAATGAAGCAAGTTATTTTATTAATAAAACACCTTGTCGATTAAAAGATATTAATGATTTAGTCATGGATACAGGATTAGGAAAAGATTCCTTAAGCATTATCACACAGGGAAATATTTCTTCATTTGCGGATGCTAAGCCTGAAGAAAGGCGTTCCTTGTTTGAAGAAGCAGCAGGGGTCGCAAAATATAAAAAGAGAAAAAAGGTATCATTGTCTAAACTAGAGCAAACAAAAGAAAACCTGGATCGCTTGCAGGATATTCTAGATGAGCTTGAAAGACAAATTGGGCCTTTGGAAAGACAGGCAAAAAAAGCTGAAAAGTATATTGCCTTAAGAGAAAAGCTATCGAAAATTGAAATTAGTGTATTAGTCGAGGATATTGATCAGTACAATGAAAAAATCAATCAAATCAATAAAGAATTGTTTGATATACAGGCAATGCATACTTCTGAAAATGCTGAGCTTTTAAAACAGGAAAATCGTCTAGAAAGTATACGAAAAGAGATGTATGCTCTTGATAAACAGATCAATGAGCTGCAAGGGAAATATACAAAAGCGATGGAAGAAAACTACCAACTGGAAAGACGTAAAATTGAACAAGATGAAAAGCGTAAATACATGTTAAAGGTAGCAGATAAAAAAGAACGTCAAAAAGAATTGCAGGCAATGCTAGAGGAAGCACGATTCGAATCGCAGGATCGTCATGAACGTTTAATGCAAACACAACAGGATTTGAATAATCGTCGAAATATTGTGAATGATTTAAAAACGAAAATTTCCAAAGCTCGTTATGAATCGGATCAGGCAAATAATATTTTGACACAGCTACAAAATCGTAGACAAGTATTGGAAAATATGATGAAACAGCCATTTGCACATCAACAAGGCGTTCGTTCGATTATGCAGGCAAAAAATTCTTTATCAGGCGTTTATGGGGTTGTCAGTGAATTATTGATTGCTCACGCGGATAAAGCTTTAGCTGTTAATGCCGCACTAGGCGGAAGTATCTATCAAATCATCACAAAGAATGAAGCAGATGCTCGAAATGCGATTTCATTTTTAAAACGTAATCGAAGCGGTCGTGCAACATTTTTACCACTAAGTGTGTGTCATCCAAGAAAAATGAATGAACAAGTTATAACCATTGCATCTACAAGTCCAGGCTTTTTGGGCTTTGCGAGTGAATGCGTTGATTGTGAAGCTATCTTTGATCCGGTAAAAGAACGTTTATTAGGCAATGTCTTAGTTGTAGACACTTTACAGAATGCGAATGAAGCAGCTAAACGATTACGATATGCATATAAAATTGTTACACTAGATGGTGATATCGTACATACGGGTGGATCTATGACAGGTGGTGTTACAAAGAACCAGAGTACTCCTGTGACAATGCGTCAAGAATTAGATACCATCAATTCCAAAATTGAAGGTCAAAAAATTAAGACTGAAAATTGTATCAATGAAACAGATATATTAGCTGGTAAGCTTCAAAGAGCGAACGATGCGATTGTAACGTTGCAGATTGAATTGGCTAAATTGGAAAATATTTACGCTACAAAGAAGGCTAAGTATGATTCAATTTTAGCTGAATACCAAGAATTGGGTGTAGATATCGAAGAAAATAAAGAATTAGCCCAAGATGATCTAGTTGTACAAATGTCTAAAATGCATGCAGTGTTAGATTCATTGTCCTTGGAAATTCAAAGCTTGCGCCAATCTCGTTTTGATAAAGGAAATGAGGCGGAGCAACTTGAAAATCAAATTCGTCTTGTTCGAAGAGAAATGAATTCTAAACAAAGTCAGATTCATAATTATGAAATGGAAATTGTGAAGATTAAAACACAATTAGAAAATGCATTAAATCGTTTAAATACAGATTATGAAATGACATATGAGTATGCGTTAACAAAAAAAGAAGATGTTGAAATTAACAGCGCAAAAGAAGAAGTAATTCAATTGCGACAAGCAATATCCCGTTTAGGGAATGTAAACTTAGATGCACCAAATGAATATAAAGAAGTAAAAGAACGTTTTGATTTTATGACAAGCCAAAAAGAAGATCTAGAAAAGGCGAGTCAACAAATCTTGGCTGCGATTGATGAGATGGATAAAACAATGGTCAGTCAATTTACGGATATGTTTAATAAAATCAATGCTGAATTGGATGGTGTTTTTAAATCCATGTTTGGTGGTGGGCGTGCAAGCCTTTCAATGGTGGATCCAGACGATGTATTAAATACGGGAATCGATATTGATGTGCAGCCTCCAGGAAAAATGGTAAAGAATATCCAAACCTTCTCTGGTGGAGAAAAGGCTTTGATTGCGATCAGTGTATTATTTGCGATTCTAAAGGCTCGTACGATGCCATTATGTATTTTTGATGAGGTTGAAGCGGCCTTAGACCAAGCCAACGTTGAAAGATTCGCAAGATATCTATCTCATTATCGTGGGCAATCTCAATTTATAGCCGTTACACACAGACCAGGAACTATGGAGCAGTGTGATACGTTATATGGGGTTACGATGCAAAAAGATGGTGTAAGTAAAGTATTAAAAGTGCAATTAAAGGATGCAGTACATATAGCTAAGGAGGAAGCGTAATGTCAATCTTTTCAAAAATTAAAGAAGCTTTTGTGAAAAGCGAAGATAAAGATAAATATTTATCTGGACTTGATCGATCTAAAAAAAGCTTTGGTGATCGTATGCGTGCTTTATCCAATAATTTTCACGGAATTGATGATGATTTATTAGAACAAATCATGGTTATTCTGCTTGAAAGTGATGTGGGAATTCATACAGCCCAAAAAATCGTAGATGCGTTTGAATCAAATGGAAAACATGTGAAAGAATATGATTCTATGTTAGATTATTTGATTTCAATTCTTTATGATTTTTATGATGAAGCAAATGACGAACCGATTAAAATGAATGAAGAAGGCCCAACTGTTATTTTAATGGTAGGGGTTAATGGTAGTGGTAAAACGACTACAAGTGCAAAATTGATTCAATATTATAAAGAACAAGGAAAGAAAGTAGCTGTAGCCGCTGCTGATACTTTCCGTGCTGGAGCTATCGATCAAATCGATACTTGGGCAACACGCTTAGGAGTTCATTGTGTAAAAGGAAAAATGAATCAAGATCCAAGTTCTGTGTTAGTGGATGCTTGTCGTTATGCCAAAGAAAACGACGTGGATATTTTAATTTGTGATACAGCAGGTCGTCTACAAAATAAAACAAATTTGATGAATGAATTAAGTAAGATGCACCGTGTTGTACAAAGAGAAATTGAAGGGGCACCACAAGAAGTCTGGCTAGTTTTAGATGCGACGACAGGACAAAATGGTATTTCGCAGGCTAAGGTGTTCCTAGAAGCTACCGATGTAACGGGTATTGTCTTAACGAAGATGGATGGTACGGCAAAAGGTGGAGTTGTGCTAGCAATTCGTGATTTATTACACTTGCCAGTTCGTTTCTTAGGATTGGGTGAAAAGCCAGCAGATTTAAGACCATTTGACATCAATGCCTTCTTGATGGGAATCACAAAGGGTATGGAAGAATAATGATTTCAAAGTTAGATGCGAACGATTTATTAGATGTATATGGTGGATTATTGACACAGCGTCAAAGAGAGATATTAGGCCTTTACTATGAGGAAGATTTCTCTTATACTGAAATAAGTGAGGAACTAGGGATTTCTCGTGCAGCAGCGATGGATTCCGTTCATCGTGCTACGAAATTACTGGAAAAATATGAAGCAGCGATAGGGTATGTCGCTAAGAAAAAATTATTGGATTCATGGATTTTACAACATGAAGATGTTGAACAAATCGAAATATTAAAAGAAATTTTTTAGGAGGATCAAAAAATGTCGATTGTTATGAGTGTTAATGCAGGAAGTTCATCTTTGAAATTCCAAGTTTTCAAAATGCCAGAAGAAGAAGTTCTAGCACAAGGAAATGTTGAACGTATTGGTTTGAACGATTCTATTTTTGGAATGAAAGCCAATGGAGAAAAGATCGAAGAAATCTTAGATATTAAGGATCATGCAGTAGCTGTAAAAAAATTAATGGAGGCTTTGATTGAACACAAAGTTGTTGATAGCTTAGAAGATATCAAAGCAATTGGTCACCGTGTTGTTCATGGTGGAGAATACTTCTCTCATTCAGTACCTGTAGATTCTGAGGTTGAAGCTAAAGTAGAAGAATTATGTGCATTAGCTCCACTACACAACCCAGCTGCATTAGTTGGATACCGTTCATTTAGAGATGCTTTACCAGAATGTAAACACACATTCGTATTTGATACAGCATTCCACCAAAGTATGCCAGAAGAAAACTACATTTTCCCATTACCATATGAATATTACACAAACGATAAAGTACGTCGTTATGGTGCTCACGGAACTAGCCATGAATATTTGACAAAACGTTTGGCTGAGCTTCAAGGAAAAACACAAGAAGAAATGAATATCATCACTTGTCACTTAGGAAATGGTGCAAGTATTACAGCTGTTAAAAATGGTAAATCTTATAAAACATCAATGGGATTCACACCTCTTGGAGGAATCATGATGGGAACTCGCTGTGGAGATATTGATCCTGCTATCGTACCATTCTTAGAAAACAAATATGGATATACACCAGATGAAATGGATACAATCATGAACAAAAAATCTGGTATGTTAGGTGTAAGTGGAATCTCTAGTGATGGACGTGATATTGAAGCTGCTATCAAAGAAGGAAATCCACGTGCAATCTTAACACAAAATGTATATGTAAACCGTATTGTTGAAGTTGTATCAGGATACTACGGATTAATGGGTGGTGCTGATGCAATCGTATTTGCCGGAGGAATCGGTGAAAATGACTGTGCAATGCGTCAAAGAATTTGTGATGGATTATCCGCATTTGGTGTTGTAGTAAAACCAGAAGACAATGATGGAGTTCGTGGGATTGAAAAATTATTGAGTGCTCCTGAATCAAAAATGCAAGTTTGGTTATTACCTACAAATGAAGAATTAGTCATCGCACGTGATGCCTATAAGGATTTGATGGCAAATGCCTAACAATATTTTAGAGAGTGTAAAAAAATTTAATACGATTACCATTTTTAGACATGTTTTCGCGGATATGGATGCGATTGGTTCACAATTTGGATTAAAGTACTATTTAGAAAGTGCTTATCCAGATAAAAAAATCTATTGTCTAGGAAGTGATTGTCCAGTTTCACAAAGAAATAATGTGCATATGGATGTAATTGATGATGAGGTTGTAGCTTCAAGCTTAGCTATTGTTTTAGATACATCGAATGCAGCACGTATCGATGATGAAAGGTATCAATTAGCTAAAAAGTCAATTCGTATTGATCACCATGTACAAGTAGAAACGATTTGTGATGAAGAATGGATCGATGATAAGGCAAGTGCCACATGTGAATTGTTAGCTTTGTATTTTCAAGAAAAAAAAGTTGATATTCCAGTTGAAAGTGCTTTAATGCTTTATTTAGGCTTAACCGCAGACAATATTCGCTTCACGACAAACAATGTGCGTCCAGCAACATTTGATGCAGCCAAGTATTTATTTGAACAAGGTGTCGATGTTACGAAGGTTGAACAACTAAATTTTTCAAAATCAATGAATGATTATAAGTATGAAACGGTTGTCCGTAATCATACCATTCTAAAAAATAAGTTCTTTTATTCCATTTTAGAATGTGAAGATTATGAAAATTTAGGCTTAAGCTTTACAGATGCTAAAGATAAAGTCTATTGTTTAGCTGGTATTGAAAGTGTTGAAATGTGGGCATTATTTACACGAATGGAAGATCGTGAACATTACAGTGCTTCATTACGCTCAAGAAATATTCCTATACGAGATGTAGCTATGCAATTTGGTGGCGGTGGTCACGAGTGTGCAAGTGGTATCAAAAATTTGTCTCGTGAACAAGTCGATGAAGTCATTGAAATTTTATCAAAACGAGAGGTAGCTTAAGCGGCTATCTCTTTTTCTTATGGTATAATATCTAAAAAGAAAGGTGGGATACTATGGTTCATTTGCATATGCGAAGTTCATATTCTTTGCTTGAATCTCCAATTCGGTTAGAAAATATGATTCTTCATCAAAAACAACTTGGATTCAATCATGTATGCCTAACGGATCATAATGTTATGTATGGAACGATGGAGTTTTATCAATTGTGTAAAAAACATAATATGCATCCCATTATCGGGCTAGAAGTCGACTCCGTCTATAAAGAGGAACCATTTCATTTTATTCTACTTGCCAAGAATGATCGTGGTTTACAAAATTTATATCGCTTAACATCGATTATAAAGGAAAGTATAGCTTTTGAAGAAGTTGTAAACTATGCAACAGATTGTGTTGTATTAACATCAAGTGATGGTAAAGATATGTTTAGTGCATATATTGAACATCAAGATTTAGAAAAATTAAACGCATTTGTTGAACTATGTAAAAATTCTTTTTCAGACTTCTATGTTTCTGTGTCAATGAATGATTCGGGTAAAAAAAGAGTCGATAATAAAATTCTAAAACAACTTGATTGTAAACGCGTGGCTATATCCCGAATTCTATATGAGAATAGTGAGGATGTGAAGACTCTACAAGTATTAAGAGCGATTGCCAAACAATCCAATATTGAAAATCAAGGATTGGATGTACAATTTCAACGATATTTAAGAAGTCCGCAGGAAATGGAAGCGTTGTATGATGAAAGTGATTTATTGGTTACAGAAGAAATCGCTGGAATGTGTAATGTACAAATGGCATTTCAAAAATCTAAGCTTCCTGTATTTAAAAATAAACTTCATATTGATTCAAGAGATTACTTAATTAAACTTTGTAAGAAGGGATTGGAAAAACGTTTAAATGGAAATCGAAATGCTACTTATATGAATCGTTTAGAATATGAATTAAGCGTTATTGTAAGTATGGGATTTACAGATTATTTTCTGATTGTATGGGATTTTATTCGATACGCTAGAAGTCAAGATATCTTTGTAGGTCCAGGACGTGGAAGTGCAGCTGGTTCTTTAGTTGCTTATTGTTTAGGTATTACGCATATTGATCCAATCCAAAACAATTTATTGTTTGAAAGATTTCTAAACCCATCACGTATATCTATGCCGGATATTGATACCGATTTTCCCGATGATCGAAGAGACGAAGTGATTCAATATGTGCGTGATTTGTATGGACATGACCATGTCAGTCATATTGTTACTTTTAATACGTTACAAGCTAAACAGGCTATTCGCGATGTAGGGCGTGTTATGAATATTCCAGCTCGAATTGTTGATGAGTTATCTAAAATGTTAAAAAATACACCGAAAACAACTTTATTCCAGGCATATAATGAAAATCCTGTTTTTAGAAAGCGAATTGAATCAGATAAAAGATTAACGGATTTATTCCAAATGTGTATAAAGGTGGAAGGTTTACCACGTCATACCTCTTTACATGCTGCAGGTATTGTTCTTTCAGATCAGCCTATTGTGAATGTTTGTCCACTTGTTAGCGTAGATGGAAGCATTCAGGCAACACAGTTTACAGCAGAATATCTAGAAGATCTTGGCTTGATTAAAATGGATTTTTTAGGTATTCGTAATTTAACGACGATCCACGAAATTGTGACTAATTTAAAAACACAAAAACACATTTCTTTGGATATGATGAAAATCAATTTAAAGGATGCGAAAACATATCAATTGTTAGCGATGGGAAATACATTGGGAGTTTTCCAATTAGAGTCTTCAGGCATTACAGCTTTACTCCAAAAGATACAGCCAAACAAATTCGAAGATATAAGTGTTGTATTAGCTTTATATCGTCCAGGCGCTATGCAGCATATTGATACGTATATTGAAAGAAAAAAAGATCCTACAAAGGTAGTATATCCACATCCTTTGTTAGAGCCTGTTTTAAAAGAAACCTATGGAATTATGATCTATCAGGAACAAGTAATGCAGACGGCACAAGTCATTGGTGGATTTAGCCTTGCACAGGCGGACACACTTCGTAAGGCGATGTCAAAGAAGAAATTAGATGTTATGCAAAACTTAAAAGAACAGTTTATTTTAGGGGCTCGAAAGAAACGAATCCAGGATTCTGCTTCTAAAGAAATTTTTTCTATTATGGAGCAGTTTGCAGGCTACGGATTCAATAAATCACATAGCTATGCTTATAGTTTAGTAGCCTATCAAATGGCTTACTTAAAGGCAAATTATCCATTGTACTTCTATCAGAGTCTATTGAATAGTGTTATAGGATCTGGCATAAAAACATCGCAATATATATATGAATGTAAACGAAGAAATATTGCTGTGAATGGCTGTGACATCAATTTATCGAAGGAGTATTATGAAATTGAAAATAATTCAATTCGTATGCCTTTACAAGTATTAAAAGGGGTAGGAAAGACAATTTATCCTACTATTTTAGAACATGCCCCTTATACAGATCTCTTTGATTTTCTCGCAAAGGCAAGCATGTATAAGATTAATGAATCTACAATACGTATTTTAATTGATGGTGGTGCACTTGATTGCTTTGGTTATAATCGAGCAACATTGAATGAAAATTTAAGAAAGCTTTTAGATTATGTAAATATTGTACGAATTGAAGATCCAAATGATTTAAGATTTGACTTCAGTATTGTTTCTCGTCCGGGAATTCAAAGAATGAAAGAGAATCCACTTCAGAAAGCGCAAAAAGAACAATATGTGTATGGTTTTTATGTCAGTGAACATCCCGTACAATCATTACGCATTCATAAGTATCCTAATTGTATACCATTATTAAATGTGGTTAACCAAGATGGATTTATGAATATTTTGGTTCGCGTGGCTTCGTTTAGAACTCATAAGACAAAAAAAGGGGACTGGATGTGTTTTATGAGTGTAGAGGATGAGGCCGGTAAAATGGATGCTGTTATTATGCCGCGTTTATATGCGCAACAAAAAGAAAATATTCAAAAAGATCGGATTTGTTTGATCCAAGGAAAAAAAGATCGACCAACATCGATTGTTGTGAATAAGATAGAATGGATAGAGGTGTAAAAATGATCACAAAACGCAATGATTTATTATCTCAAAAAGTTATTCAAGGCTTAAAAAATAGACATATGAACGGTTATTATGTTCACACGAAACAGGAAGCCTTTGATTTAGTATTTGAACTTATGAAATCAGATTCAAGTGTTGGCTGGGGAGGCTCAGACACAATCAATTCACTAGGTATCAAGGAAGAACTATATAAAAGAGATTTCAAAGTGATTGATCGTGATAAGGCAAAGGATGCGGATGAAAAGTATAATATTGAAAGAGAAACTTTTTATGCAGACTACTATTTAATGAGCACAAATGCAATCACAGAAGATGGTATTTTGGTAAATATGGATGGACATTGTAATCGTGTTGCTTGTCTATGCTTTGGTCCTAAACAAGTCATTATGGTGGTAGGAATGAATAAAGTGACAAAGGATATTGATAGTGCTATTTCTAGATTGAGAAATGTAGCAGCTCCAATTAATAACCAACGCTTTGGTGGAAACAGACCTTGTCAAGTAACAGGTAGCTGTGCAAATTGTTTAGCGCAAGGCTGTATATGCGATCAATTGGTCATCACAAGAAACAGCATGGACCCAGATCGTATTCATGTCATATTAGTAGATGAAGTACTTGGATATTAATAAGAATGGCTAGAGATATTTTAGCCATTTTCTTACTTAGAAGTACATATTTTAATATATGTATAATAAACATAATGAATTCCTTGCATTATTTGTTGTTTCATGTTTTAATCTTTATGCGTAAAAAAAATTATCCAGAGTTGAAGTAGAGAGTTAGCTCGTTGACTTCACGCCAACCTGACAATATGTTAAGGTGGTCCTGCTAACAACGATAAGAAGTATAGAAATCTGTAACATACTTCTTAAAGTATGTTTTTTTTATGGATAAGAGGAAAAGGAGACAAAATGAAAGATTATATTTTTACAAGTGAAAGTGTTACTGAAGGTCATCCAGATAAAATCTGTGACCAAATTGCCGATGCAATCGTAGATGCTGCATTAGCACAAGATCCATATTCAAATATGGCTGTTGAATGTACTATTAAAGATGATTTTGTATTAATTTACGGTGAATGTAATACAAAGGCTGAATTGGACTATGAAACAATCGCATTGAATGAAATCAAACGTATTGGATATACAGAAGAATATCATGTACATACAGTTGTTAACCAACAAAGTCCTGAAATCCACAATGCGGTAAACCGTGACGAAGTGTGTGCAGGTGACCAGGGTATTATGTTTGGATATGCATGTGATGAAAATGATGAGTATATGCCACTAACAATCTATTATGCGCACCTTTTAGCTCGTCAATTGACTAAAGTTAGAAGAGAACATCCAGATTTATTAAAACCAGATGGAAAAACGCAGGTGTCAGTAGAATATGAAAATGATGAAATCAAACGTATTGATACAATCGTAGTTTCTACTCAACACTCAAAAGATATTACACAAGAAGAAATCAAAAAATTGATCATGGATGAAGTTATCAAACCTTGTATTGATGAAAAATACTTAGATGAAAACACTAAATATTTCATCAACCCATCTGGAAGCTTCGTTGTAGGTGGATCATGGGGAGATTCAGGAACTACAGGACGTAAAATCGTATGTGATACATATGGTGGACGTGGACGTATCGGAGGAGGATGCTTCTCTAGTAAAGATCCAACTAAGGTAGACCGTAGTGCTGCTTACTATTCTCGTTATGTAGCTAAAAACATTGTTGCGAATGGATTAGCTCGTCGTTGTGAAGTCGAAGTTGCGTACGCAATTGGTAAAGCACAACCTGTATCATTATGTGTAGATACTTTTGAAACAGGTAAATTTGATGATGAAAAACTATTAGAAATCGTTAAGAAAAACTTCAATTTCGAAGTTGGAAATATCATTTCAGAATTGGATTTAAGAAAGCCAGTTTACCACAAGACATCATGCTATGGACACTTTGGTGATCCTCAATTTACTTGGGAAAAGGTTAAAAAATTAGAATATTAATCGTCAAGAACTACAAATTTTGTAGTTCTTTTTTTCAATTAAAAAGTACAAATAAATGGGACGGACTTGTTAATAATGACAAATTAAAACAAATTAATATGTTAAATTATGGGAAATACGGGTATTTTTTTGACACTTTAGCTTAAATAGTGTAGGCTCTTTAATTGTGTGAAGCACGAGGAGGCCCATAACTATGAAAAAATTAGTCCAAGCAGTCGCAAGTTTAATTATTGCTACATCTAGCTTTGCAGGTGTAACAACTATTTCAGCAAAAGAAAACACACAAGCTTATAAAGTTGAATATCAAGATGCAGATTCAATTCAGTCTGTATTTTCAAAAGAATTGCATAAAAAATATGAGAATGTTAAATTCAAAAAGAAAACAAAAAATGTATCTGTATATGAATCAAAAAATTTTAAAGTTACAGTTACAGATTTAGATGTTGATCAAGTTGGTAAACAAACTATTTCAATTGAAGGACAAAATAAAAAAACATATGCAAAGAAAAATGCAAAAGTAAATGTTAAGGTTCAAGATACAACAGCTCCTGTAATCACTTGTGAAGATTCTATCACAATTGCTCAAAATGAGAAATTTGATATCAACAACTATGTTTCATTAAATGAAGAAGGTACTGTTGAATTAAATAAAACAGTGGATACAAGTAATGTTGGATCCATTACAACAACAATTCAAGCGAAAGATAAAGCTGGAAATGTTAGTAAAAAGGACGTTACAATCAATGTAGAAAAAGATTTCTATCAAAGAATTGCAGATGCAGCATTAGCACAGGTTGGTGTGAATCAAGATTGTACAATGTTAGTAACCAATTCATTAGCTGCTGTAGGAATCAATTTCCACGGAGCACCTACAGCTTATTTAAGCTTAGGTGAATTAACAAATAATCCAGTTCCAGGTGATATTTGTGTATATCAAGGACATGTTGCCATTTATATCGGAAATGGACAAGCGGTACATGGAGGATGGAACGGTTGTCAAACCACTGTATATTCAGTTCAATGCGCAAACCCATTCATTGGATATGTTCATGTAAGTCGATAAAACGAGATATTTTGTCTCGTTTTTTTTGTTATATTAAGATTTTGGCCTTAACTTTGTGAAAAATGTATAACTACAATTGAATTTTTAAACGAATGGTTGA